>Ga0209208_10002160_pt1 | contig 28116 bp, 24 predicted proteins | sample S1TSphfallax_3_FD_187694 | JGI IMG/M metagenome (GOLD analysis project Ga0209208, IMG submission 187694) | Host-associated microbial communities from peat moss isolated from Minnesota, USA - S1T2_Fd - Sphagnum fallax MG (SPAdes) (version 2) | ecosystem: Host-associated > Plants > Peat moss >...
GGCCATGCAGCTGCTGTGGGGCGGAGCGCTATTCGCGGTCGTCGGCGTGGCGCATGGCGACGTCGCCGCCTGGGAAGCGAACGCACCCGGCCTCATCGCGCTCGCCTATCTCACGCTGTTCAGTTCCTGCCTCGCCTTCTCCGCCTATGGCTGGCTCACGCTCAACGCGGCGCCGGCGCTGATCGGCACTTACAGTTACGTCAATCCGGCGATCGCGGCCTTTCTCGGGTGGGAATTCCTGCACGAGGAGCTGTCGCATGCGCAGCTCGCCGGCATGTGCGTGATCCTCGTGGGCGTCGCGATTCTGACCTTGCCGGGCAATCTCGTGCCGAGGAGCCTGTCCGAGCGGTTCAGCGCCGCCGGACGATGACCTCGACCCTGCCCTTGGATCCGACGAACCAGGAGCCGACGACGCTGACGCCGCTGACGATGACGGCGGTCCAAAACGCGGCCCAGAATCCCGCGACGTGCATGCCGGGCAGGATCCAGGCGACGAGGGCGATCATGCCTGCGTTGATGATCAGGAGGAAAAATCCCAGGGTCAGCACCGTCATCGGCAAGGTCAAGAGGATCGCGACGGGACGCACGACCGCGTTGACCACCCCCAGGAGCAGGCCGGCGAGCAAGAGCGTCGCCGGCGTGTCGATCACGACGCCGGTGACCCAAGCCGTCGCGAGCCAAAGGCCCAAGGCGGCGATCGCGGCGCGAACGAGAAAACCGAGCATCTCGAAAAATCCTTGGGCTCAGTAATCCAGCCCGGGCAGCGGCGGATCGACCGGCGGCGGCGGCGCCTTCGGCTTCTTCGGACGGGGGGGATTCTCGAGCGTGACCTTGATGCGGGAGAGCCAACGCTCCCAGCCCAGACGGATGCGGGCGTAGGAGTGGTTCCAAGCATCGCTTTCCGGCACGCCGGACCCCAGCAGACGCAGCGAGGTCATGGTTTCACCCGCCCGCATGTCCAGCAGGAAATCGTCGACGATCGCGCTGTCGCTGGGCGGTGCGCCGGGACCGTTCAAATAGATGAGCCGCAGGCGCCGGTTGACCTCGAAGATGTCGATGTGGGCTTCGCGTCCGCCACTGCCGGGCCGGCCCAGGCGATAGACCCCGCCCTTGCGGGGGTCGATTTCGGCGTGCCCGCCCGACCAGATCGCGATGAGGTCGGCATCGGTCAGCGCGCGCCAGACGCGCGCGATCGGTGCCTCGATCTCCACGAGGTGAGCATAGCCGCGGGTGCCGGAGCGTCGCGACGCACGGGGAACATTCATAAAAGGGTCCACCTGCTGAGGATGCTAGAATCGCTGATTGGAAGGGGAACATCCATGGCTTATGTCGATATCGTGACCATACTCGCAGTTCTTCAGTTCATTGTTTTTGCGGCAAAGGTGGCGAGCGCGCGAGGCAAATACGGCATCAAGGCACCGGCGACGACCGGCAACGAGATGTTCGAGCGAACCTTCCGCGTGCAGCAAAACACCCTGGAGCTTCTGCTCTGTCTGTTGCCGGCATTGTACCTCTCCGGTCCCTACTGGAACCCGATCTGGTCCGCATTGCTGGGCGTCGTCTACCTCGTGGGTCGGGAAATCTATGCGGCGACCTACGTGAAGAATCCCGGCAAGCGGAGCCTGGGTTTCGCGCTGAGCGTGCTGCCGATCCTGGTCTTGCTCGCCGGCGACCTCGTGGGGGCGCTGCGACCGGGGACCCGATTCTGATACAGTTGCGTTGAATCCAAGCTGGGGTGGCCTTGAGGGCCTGAGATGCTGACGGAACACGGTCGTGTTCTTCGGCGAACCCATTGAACCTGATCCGGTTAATACCGGCGGAGGGAGCGTCATGAAGATCCGCAAGGGCATCTCGCCCGCATTCTGCCTCGTGTCCGTGGTTTGCCTTCTGCCCGCGTTCTGCCCCGTCGGAGCGGCCTCGGCCGCCGACGCCCTCTCGTCTTCGATCGACAGCCTGCAGGAAATCGTCGTCACGGCGACCCTCCACGCCATACCCGAGACCGACTTCGCCGGCAGCGTCAGCATCCTGGACGCGCAGACCTTGCGCGACGCCGGACAGCAGCACTTCGAGGACGTGCTGGCCCTGATCCCGAATCTCGACTGGGCGGGAGACACCTCCCGACCCCGGTACTTTCAGATACGCGGGATCGGCGAATTGCAGCAGTACCAGGGCGCGCCGAATCCGTCGGTCGGCTTTCTGATCGACGACATCGACTTCAGTGGCTTAGGGTCCGCCGCAACCCTGTTCGACCTCGATCGCATCGAAGTCCTGCGGGGTCCCCAGGGGACGGTTTACGGCGCGAACGCACTCGCCGGACTGATCTACGTCAAGAGCGCCGCGCCCGAGGACAGCTTCGGAGGCCGTGTCGAAGTCGAGCTCGGGAACTACAACACCCAGTCCTACGGCGCCGTGCTCACGGGACCGGTGCCCGATCTCGACTCCTCGTTCCGCCTCGCGGTACAGCGCACCACGAGCGACGGCTATTATTATAATGCCTACCTACACCGGGATACCGACGAGCGCGACGACCTGACGGTGCGGGCCCGTTGGCGCTTCGAACCCTCGGACGATTGGCTCGTGGACCTGTCTTTGCTGCGCGTGCAAATGGACGACGGTTACGACGCCTTCTCGATCGACAACAGCCGCACCGTCGAATCCGACCAGCCCGGCATGGACCTGCAAAACTCCAACGGGATCTCCGCGCGGGCGCAGTACAAGGGCTGGGGAACGACGCGGCTGACGGCGATCGCGACCTACGCGGACTCCGTGATCCACTACAGCTACGACGGCGATTGGGGGAATCCCGCGCTCTGGGCGCCCTATACCTATCAGTACGAGGAGGCTCAATACCGCTACCGATCGACGCGCAGCCTCGAGCTGCGCCTGGCCGACACGCCCGACCATGGCTTCTCCTGGCTGTTCGGGATCTACGCGTTCCAGCTCCGTGAAAGCCTCAGCGACACGAACACCGGGCTTTACGTCGATCCGCTCGATCCGACGCAGAATTCGGACGCTCTGACCGTGCTGACGAGCGAGTTCGAATCCCGTAGCGGTGCCCTGTACGGTCAGCTCGAGGGCGATTTGGGCCCGCGGCTGCGCTGGTCCTTGGGCTTGCGGGGCGAGCGACAGACCGCGGACTACAATGACTTGACGACGAATCTCGGAGCTCCGAGCACGACGAACGCCTTCGCTCCAGCCTACGATCTTTGGGGTGGCCATGCCTCGCTCGACTGGGAAGTCGGTGCGGGCCGCCAGATCTATGCCCTGGTCTCCCGCGGCTACAAGGCGGGCGGCTTCAATTTGAGTCCCGGTCTGCCCGCGGACGAGCAGACCTATACGCCCGAGACGGACCTCAACACGGAAGTCGGCTACAAGCTCGCGACGCCGGACGGCCGGCTGCGCTGGGACACCTCCGTATTCTTCATGCAGCGCGAGCACGAGCAGCTCCTGACCGGCACGCAGCTGGATCCGGACAACCCGGACACGTTCATCTATTACACCGGCAACGCCCGCGCGGGTTACAACGAGGGCGTCGAAAGCACGGCCAGCTGGCTTGCGACCCGGACGCTCGCATTCGGCGGCTCCTTGGGTCTGCTGCGGACCCAGTACAGCGGCTTCGTCCAGAGCGGCGTCGTCCTGCCGAACCGCTCGCTGCCGGACGCACCGAACTGGCAGGCGGCGGTCAATGCGACCTGGCGCGACCCGCGTGGTCCCTACGTACGCGTCGACGTGACCGGCATGGCTTCGTTCTACTACGACATGCCGCCCAATCCGACGAGTTCGAACAAGTACGGGCTCGTGAACGCCAAGCTCGGATGGGCAAACGGTCGCTACGACATCTACTGGTGGGGGCGCAACTTGCTCGACAAGACCTACACGGTGCGGGGTTTTTATTTCGGCGACGTGCCACCGAATTTCCCGAACCAGACCTACGTCCAGCTCGGCGACCCGCGTGTCTGGGGAGTGCACCTCACGGTGCACTTCTAGGAGCCGACTCCTAGCGCATCGAGACCTGGGACAAGCGCGGGCCGAGGCCGACCGTCTGCAGCCAATTCTTGACCCGGGTCGCATCGGCGAGCCGCGTGTATTTGCCCAAAGAATCGAGCAGCACGATGACGACCGAGCGCCCCTCGATCACCGTCTCCATCACGAGGCAACGCCCGGCTTCGGTGATGTAGCCGGTCTTCTGGATCACGATGTTCCAGGTGGGATTCGAGACCAGGCGGTCGGTATTGTGGAACTCGACCAGATGGCGCTTGACGCGGACCGTGTAGCTGGGATCGGTGGAGAAATCACGTATCGTCGGATTGCGGGAGGCGGCGATCACGAGCTTGGCCAGATCCTCGGGGCTCGCGACATTGTCGCTCGAGAGGCCGGTGGGCTCGACGAAATGCGCCGAGGTCATGCCCAAGGCGCGTGCTTTCGCGTTCATCGCGCGCACGATGGCCGGGATGCCACCCGGATAATGGCTGCCCAGGGAGTACGCGGCGTGGTTTTCCGAGGCCATCAGCGCCAGATGCATCACGTCGCCGCGAGTCAGGACGGTTCCGACCGTCAGACGGGAAAACGAATTCTTGCCGAAATCCTCGGCCGGCGCGGTGACCTCGATGGGCTCGGCGAGCGACTGGCCGGCATCGAGGACGACGAGTGCCGTCATCAGCTTCGTGATCGAGGCGATCGGCGAGGCGACGTCGGCGTTCTTGGACAGCAAGACCGAGGAGTTGGCCGGATCCACGACCAGCACGGCGGCCGACCGCAAATTCGGGTCCCGCAGTGAACCCCGTGTCTCGTGCGCGATCTTGGCACCCGCCTGCAACGAGGTCAGGCCCAAGGAGAACATCACTGCCGCCGAAATCAGCCGTTTTCTCGCACGCGGGACTAAGGTCATGGGGCTCGTCTCTATTGAACTTAAGTTGGTGCAGCTAAGCACATGTCAATCGGACAATGCCGTGACCTGACACTAACTTTACAGATTGCGAGCGGGCCCGCAAGGGCTATTTCGACGGTCGCGGCGTCAAAGCGGCCGTCAAGGAGCCCCCGTGCGACACGGTGGGGGATTTGAGCTCTTGCAGTGCCCGCCGTACGTCGGCGTCGTCGCGCGGGGCGACGTCCGGGCCGGCCGTCGATTTCTCATCGCGCGGCAGTTCGATGTCCGGCGCGATCCCCTTGTGATTGATCGAGACGCCCGAGGGCGTGTAATACAAGGACGTGGTCAATTTGAGCGCGGTCTCGGCGGTCAGCGGGATCACGGTCTGGACCGAGCCCTTGCCGAAGGTCGTACGCCCCATCAGCGTTGCCCGATGATGGTCCTTCAGCGCGCCGGCGACGATCTCGGCGGCTGAAGCCGATCCCCCGTTGACGAGGATCACGATCGGCGCGCCCTGCAGGATGTCGCCCGGCGTCGCATCCATCTCGAATTTCGAATCCGCGGTGCGGCCCTTGGCGGTCACGATCACCCCGGAATCGAGGAAGGCGTCGGCGACGGCGACGGCCGCCTCCAGCACGCCGCCGGGATTGTCGCGCAGGTCGAGGACGAGGCCCTTGAGTGGGTCCTTGTTCTGTTTGCGCAAGGCGCGCAGCGCCGCGTTCATCTCCTCGCCGGTCGTCTCGCTGAATTGCGCGATGCGCACGTAGCCGTAGCCGGGCTCGGGCAGATCCGAGCGGACGTTGTGCAGCTCCACGCGCTGGCGCTTGACCGAGAACACCAGGGGCTCGGCGTTGCCCTGACGCTCGACGCCGATCTTGACGGTGCTGCCCTCTTTGCCGCGCATGCGTCCGATCGTGTCGTCGAGGCTCGAGGTGTTGACGGCCACGCCGTCGATCGTGACGATCACGTCGCCCGATTTGATGCCCGCGGCGGCGGCCGGCGAGCCTTCGAGCGGTGCGATCACGACGACCTCGTCGTCTTGGAGCGCGACCTCGATGCCGACGCCGGAGTACTCGCCGGAACTCGAAATCTTGATGTCGTCGTAATCCTCACCCGACAGAAACGCCGAGTACGGATCGAGCGAGGACACCATGCCGCGGACGGCGGCCTGCAGCAATTGATGGTCGTCGACCGGATTGACGTAGTCCTGTTTGACGCGCTCCAGCACTTCGGCGAACAGCTGCGCGTCCTGCCAGGGCATGGCCGCGCCGAGCGCGGGCGGCTTGTCGGCGAGCACCCCGCGCGCGAGACCGAGCGACAGGCCGATGGCCACGCCGATGGCGAGATGGAGAGCGGTGCGGGTTCTTTGCTGCATCGAGCGGCGAAGCATACGCCGCGGCGGCACGACCCGGCTAGTCGTCCAGTGCCTTGCGGGGCGACCGGCTAGTGATTCAGGCGGCCCGAGACCGGCACGTGATCGAACAATCCGGTCGACGTGGCGAAGCAGGAATAGAGCGGCAGATCCGCGATGACGTCGTCGAGGCCCAGGGGTTTGCCGATGAAGAAGCCTTGTCCGAAGTCGACGCCCAGTCTCGCCACGAGCGCGCGGATCGTGTCGGTCTCGATCTGCGTGGCGATCGTCTCCAGGCCGAAGGTCTGCGCGAGCTTCGTGGTCGCCAGCATCATGGACTGCGAGCGGGGATCATCGACGAGCTCCAGACTGAATGCGCCGTCGATCTTGATGCAGGACACCGGCAGGGCGCGCAGATGCGTGAGCGAACCCAGGCCGCGGCCAAAATTCTCGACCGTGAAATGAACCCCCTGCTCGCGCAGCCGGCGCATCGGCGGCGCGATGCGCTCGATCTGCCCCAGGGCCGCGTGCTCCGCGAACTCGAAGGCGATGCAATCCGGCTCGATGCGGGTCGTCCGCAGCAGATGCTCGATCATGCGCCAGGTTTCGGCGTCGGTCAGGGACGAGGCCGAGAGGTTCAGCGAAAAGCGGGCCGGATGCGTGCCGAGGACGCGGCGGGATGCGCTGAGCTGCGCGAAGGTCTGTTCGACGACCCATTTGTCGATGCGCTGCGCAAGCTCGGGACACAGCGCCGTGTTCATGAGCTTGTCGTAGCTGAGACGGGTTCCGTCGGTGGCGCGCATCCGCAGGAGCACCTCGAAACGCGGGTCCGCGGCCATGCCGGCGAGCGGCATGATGGGCTGGGCGAGCAGCTCGAGCGAGTCGCAGGCGAGCGCGGCGGCGACTTGCGACACCAGGGTCGTCGCGCCGCGCGCCGGCGGCGAGAAGTGCACGCCGCCATGGAAGATTTCGACGCGATTGCGGCCGCGCTCTTTCGCGCTGCGGCAGGCGAACTCCGCCGCGGCGAGCGACTGCGACAGCTGCGCGTCGTGTTCGGCGACCCGCGCCACGCCGATGCTCAGGGAGACGAGCAGGGGCTTGTCGCCCCGCACGCCGCTCTGGGTCACGGCGGCGGCGCGCAGTTCCTCGGCGACGCGGGCCACGGGCTCGATGCCGCAGCCGGGGATCAGCATCGCGAAGCGATCCCCCGCGAGACGGGCGGCCATGATGTCCTCGTGGCAGCGCCGGCGCAGCAGCGCGGCGACCTCGCGGATCACCTCGTCCCCGACCGGCATGCCGTGATTTTCGTTGACCACGTTGAGTTGATCGATGTCGATGTACAACAGGCCGAACGGCGCCGTCGGCTTCGCGCGTCCCGCGAGCCGCAGCTGCGCCTCGGCCACGAAGGCGGCGTGGGTGAGCAGTCCTGTCTTGAAATCGAAACTCGAGTTGGTGATCTGGGTTGCCTTGCGCGCGAGCAATTCCAGGACCTCGGCATCGCGCATCTGGAAGTCGGCGTCGGTATCGAGCCGGAACACGGCGACGACGCCGACGACGCGGCGCAACTCGTCGCGGATCGGCGTCGAGATCGCTTTGTAAGGCAGCGGATCCCTGCTCGCATCGAGCATCAGCCGGTTGGCGACCAGTGTGCAACCATGCAGCTGCGCGCGCGTCATCAGGTGGCGATGCAGCTGCAACAGCACGCCGGCTTCCATGCTCCGCGATTGCCCGGGCGCCGGATGGTAGAGCGTGAGCTTCCGTTCCGGGACGATGATCGTGGCGAGCAGGCCGGGCAGGTACTCGAGCGCGAGCGCGGGGATGTCGGCGAAGGCGACGGGCGCCGCGGCCGCCGGGTCCGACAGGCGCTTGAACAAGTCGAGGTGCCGGCTGTTGTCGGCGAGGTCCGCGTGCAGTTCGCCGATCGCGGCCTGCGCGGCGAGTTCGCTCTGCAGACAGTCGAGGGCCGGCTTGATCGCCAGATGCACGGTGCCGAGGTCGGCCGGCTGCGCGTCCGCGCGCAGGCCGATCACGACGAGCCCGAGAATTTCCCCCAGCGCGCCGCGCACGCGAAAGCCATAGCGGGCGGGCGTCCCGCCGTGGGTGTCGCGCAGGCCGTCGGGATCGCTCTGCCGGTTCGTGCCCGAGCTCGCGAGGATCGTGAGCGTGCCGCGCAAGGAGGGCGACGCTGCGTCGCCGCTGGCCCAGATCGAGCGCCCGTCGGCGCCGGCGATCAGCGTCTGCTCGACGTCCGGCCATAGCCGGCGCAGCAATGCGCCGTACGCGTTCCATGTATCGATCGAGGCTGCCATGTGACTTCCTGCCTGGGTGGTTGCGAGCGGACACCTTCCGACAATTGGCACGTGGATTCCGGGACGTGTTCGTCAGTTCGGTCGGCGCGGGCGGGCGCAAGCCTCGGCGCTGCCGCAGCTGTCGCGGCGCGCAGACAGGGCGACGGCGCGAGACGAGCCGGATGCGACATAAGCTCACGGGTTGGTGCGCAGCCAGGCCTTCGCGTCCAGGGGTTTGCGACCCTGACGCAGTTCGAAATACAGGCGGGGCGGGCGGCCCGGCGCATCGCTCAAGCCGGCGATGACCTCGCCGGGGACGACGCGGTCGCCGACCGACTTATAGAGGACTTCGGCGTGTCCATAGAGACTGAGGTATCCGTCGCTGTGGCCGATGATCAGCAGCAAACCGAGCCCTGGCAGCCAGTCGGCGTAGACCACGCGACCCGAATAGGGCGCACGCACTTTGGCGCCCTCGCTCGCTTCGATGACGACGCCGTTCGGCAGATCGTGCGCATGGGCCACCAGCCGGCCGGCGACCGGCCAGGGCAACCTGCCCTTGAGTTGCTCGAAATGGCTCAGCCCGTCCGGCGGAAAGTCCTGCAGTACGCTCGCCAGCTGCGCGAGCAGCGATTCGACCGCCTGGCTCTCGCGTTTGAGGCTGGCGAGTTGCTCCTCGCCGCTCTTGACCTGGACTGCGAGGGCGGCGAGCGCCGCGACTCGCTCGCTCCGGGCGCTTTCGAGTTCGGCCAGCTCGCGACTGCCGTCAACGGCCAGGGCCTTGAGACGCGCGGATTGCTGCTCGATCTCGTTGCCGATGCTCTCCAGCCGCTGCTCGCGGGCGCGAATCGCGTCGATTTGCGCGGCGCGCTCGCGCCCGAAATACCCGTAGTACGTGATGAGGCGGCCGAGCGCGGCGGGGTCCCTCTGGCTGAGCAGCAACTTGAACTGCTCCTGGTGGCCGATCATGTAGGCGGCCACCACTTGTCCGGCAAGCGCCGCGCGCTCGCCGTCGAGCTCGGCGCGCGTACGCGCCTGTTCGGCGAGGGAGAGGCTGCGGCGCCGCTCGGCCGCGGCGACCGCCGCATGCAAGACATCGAGACTACGACGACGGGTCGTGATGGCCAGTTCCGCCTGCCGCAGGCGCGCGCCCAGCGCGTCCCGCTCGGCGAGTTCCACCGCCCGCTGTTTCGTCAACTCCTCGATGCGCGTGCGCAGCGCGGCGAGCTTCGCCTGCGCCTGCGCGGATTCCCCCGTTGCGGCCGCCGGGCCGGTCTGGGGCGCGGCGGCGGGCGTCCGCGCCGCCGCGCCGGCAGCCGCGGCAGCGGCAGCGGGAGCGGGAGCGGCCAGAACCGGACACAGCGCCGCGACTATCCATAATTCTCGGAGGGAAGCTTTCATCGGGTGGCGCAAGCATACAAGCCTTGTACCCGCTGCTATACTTGCGCCCCCGAAAAATCGAGCGTGATCGGCACCGCATGCAGCAGCTTCTGGAATATACGAGTCATCATCCGTACCTCGTCGCCGGTGCGGTCGCTGCGGCCGTGATCGTGCTCCTGTACGAGCTGCGCGCGCGCGTCCAGGCGTTCGCCGCCTTGAACTCGATGCAGGCCGTTCGGCTCATGAATCAAGGCGCGCTGGTCATCGACCTGCGGGCCAAGGACTCCTACGACGCGGGTCACATCGCGGAGGCGCGCAACGTGCCCGCGGCGACGCTGCAGGCGGAGGCCGATGCGCTCAAGAAGTGGCGTGACAAGAACGTGATCACCTACAGCGAGGATGGCCGCGACGGAGCCGCCGCCGCGCGCACCTTGTCGAAACTCGGCTTCACCAAGGTGTTCAATCTCGAAGGCGGTCTCAACGCCTGGCTCAAGGACAATCTGCCGCTCGCGAAATCCGCGGGGGCCGCCAAGCAACTCGGCAAATGAGCCAGCCGGATATCACGATTTATCTCACCGGATGGTGTCCGTATTGTCAGCGGGCAAAGGAACTGCTCGGCCGCAAGGAGCTGGCATTCAGCGAAATCGACGTCGAGGCTGACCCGGCGTCGCGCGCGCAGATGATCGAGAAGAGCGGACGGCGCACGGTGCCCCAGATCTTCATCGGTACGAAACACGTGGGTGGCTGCGACGATCTTTACGCACTCGATCGCAGCGGCGAGCTCGATCGGCTAATTCAGGGGGATTGATGAACGACATGACCGGACCGACGCCGCAGACCAACGTGGGTGGCGTGCAGATCACTTTGCAGACCGTTTATTTGAAAGACTGCTCGTACGAGTCGCCGAACGGTCCCCGCCTGCCGAACAACCAGGGCTGGGAACCGAAGTTTCAAATGAACATGAACACGACGGCCGAGGAAGTCGCACCCGACGTGCGCGAGGTGCTGCTCACCATCACGCTCGAGGCCAAGCAGGGGGAGGCGACCTTGTACCTCGTCGAGGTCAAGCAAGCCGGGATCTTCGTGGTCAACGGCGCGACACTCGAGGACTACAAGCGGCTGATCGGCAGCTTCTGCCCGAGCGTGCTCTTTCCTTATGCTCGCGAAGTCATCTCCGATCTTGTCACGAAGGGCGGATTTCCGAACTTCCTGCTGCCGCTGGTCAATTTCGATGCCTTGTTCCTGCAGGCCTCGGAGTCGCAGAGCGCACAGCAACCCGGGCTGGTCAACTAGGCGGACCCGATGCAAGCTGCGCGCCCAGAACCGATGGCGGTGATCGGCGCCGGCTCCTGGGGAACGGCGCTGGCGGTGCAGCTGGCGCGCGAAGGTCATCCGACACTGCTGTGGGCGCGCGATTCGGCCCAGGCGGCGGCGATGCATCGCGACCGCCGCAATGTCCGTTACCTGCCCGATGCGGCCTTTCCGTCGCCACTGATCGTCGAAGCCGAGCTGAGTGAGGTCTTGCGTCTCGCGCGCGACGTGCTCGTGGTCGTGCCCTCGCATGCGTTTCGCACGACCTTGGCCGCGATCGCGCCGGCGTTGCGGCCGACCACGAGAGTCGCCTGGGCAACCAAGGGTTTCGAGCTTTCCACGGGCTTGCTGCCGCACGAGGTCGCCGCCGAATTGCTCGGATCGCGCCCCTGTGCCGTCGTCTCGGGACCGACTTTTGCCCGCGAGGTCGGCGCGGGCCTGCCGACCGCGATGACCGTCGCGTCCGCCGACGCGGCGTTCGGCGCGGAACTCGCGCACGCCATCTCGGGGCCGAATTTTCGCGCCTACACGCAGACCGACATCGTCGGCGTCGAGGTGGGGGGTGCCGTCAAGAACGTCATCGCGATCGGTTCGGGAATCGCCGACGGCATGGGTTTCGGTTCCAATACCCGGGTGGCCCTGATCACGCGGGGGCTGGCCGAGATGATGCGCTTGGGTGTCGCGCTCGGCGCAAAACGCGACACCTTCATGGGTCTCGCCGGACTCGGCGATCTGGTCCTGACCTGCACCGACGATCAGTCCCGCAATCGGCGTTTCGGCATGGCCCTGGGTAAGGGCGCAGCGTTTCGCACGGTGGCGGCGAGCTTCGATCAGGTCGTCGAGGGCGTCTCGGCGGCGCGCGCCGTCGACGAGGTTGCCGCGCGCCTAGGGGTCGAGATGCCGATCTGCCGCGAGGTGTACCGCGTCATGCACGAAGGCAAGGCCGTGCGGGATGCGGTACACGCGCTGATGGGGCGCGAGATGCGGGCGGAGAGCGAGTGAGCTGCTAAAGAGCCGGCAGGTGCGCGGCGATCTGCGTCGCGAGCTTCGCAGGCTGGACTCCGGCGGTGGGCTCGGTCGTCGACCAGACGATGCTGCCGTCGGCCACCTTCGCGATCTCGACCGTGAGCCGCGACTGGCCGTCGATCGGGGCGATACGGCCGCACAAGACGTAGGTCGCATGCTTGTCCCGGCCGAGACTCAAGGCCGTGGCGAGATCGGGCTTGTCCGCCGGATCCTTGCTCAGGCTGACCTTGTCCGCGTTCGAGATCACGGCGAGTCCGTAGACCAGCGCGAAGCTCTGGTTCGCCAGCGCCTGGGCGGCCGCATCGTCCGGTGGCGCAGTGAAGGCAACCGCGAGCAAGGGGCTGTGATCCGCGGTCGTCGTGCCGTCCTCGTCATCGGCAAACTCCGATGCGACCGCGGAGCCGAGCTTCGCGAGATCGGACTTGTTCGGCCCGGAGTCGAAACTCTTCGCGATCGCCTGCAGCTTCTCCATGTTCTGGGCCGTCGACGGCTCGTGGCTTTCATGTTCCGTGGATCTGCATTGTGAAATGCAGAAAAAGACGAGCCAGCAATACCCGATGATGCGCACCCAGCGCGGGAGCTTCTGGAAGCCGAGCCACGCCCACCGCACCAGCCAGACCGTGACTTCGAGCAGGAATCGCAAGCGTTGGCCGGGCTCTTCGCGCGGGAATTCGAGGACGAACGGGACGGCCGACGCCGGGGACGCCGGCGCCCCGGGCGTTACCGGCGTTACGGGCGACGGACTTGGTGGCTGCGCGGGTGGGAAGGCCGAAGAGGCGGCGCCCGGCGGTTTACGTGGGGGCGCCGGCGAGACCGGGTTTCCGCCGGCGATGCGCCGGCACAGGTTCTCGAGCGCCGGCGTCGGTTCGCCGCGTGGAACCTTGAGCCACTGCACCGCCAGGAATTTCTCGGGCACCCGGGCCGTGGCCTGATTCGTCTCATCGATGACGACGGGCAACAGAAACAGATGATCGTCGGCCATGTCGAGCGTGCGCTCGACCGCGATCCGCCATTCGCGCCGGAAATAGCCCTCGCGGCGCGCCTCGGTCTGTGCCGAGACGAGGGCCAGGAAGTAGTCGCACTCGCGGATCTGGCGCCGGATCTTCTGGTCCCAGGCCTCGCCACCGCCGAGCTCGCTCTCGTCGTACCAGACGTCGAGACCATAGGCCGGCAGGGCATCGCGCAGCCGCCGGGCCGCCTCGCGATCTTCCGAGGCATAGCTGAGAAAAACCGTCGGACGTGGCGCCGTGGAATCGACGGGTTCGTTGTCAGGCAAATGAGGGCCCTCCGGTGGCGGCCCCCGCATTCTAGCAGCAAGAACCGGGCCGTCCGGCGTGGTTGCCGGGTCCGGCGTCGACGTCGGACTTGCGAAATTTTATAGAGGGAATAGGCTAATAACCGCCATCGCCGCAAATCCCGACAGAGGATTCAAGCGCCTCGAGCGGGCTTCTGCGTCGGTCGGTTCGATGACGAGCATTACGGGGAAATGCATACCAAACAGTCATTCATAAAGACGCGTCACACGCGGGGGGTCATCCATGCCTGGCGAAAACGGATTGAATCAGAGTCGTCGTACGTTCGTAAGATACCTGGGCTCGAGCAGTGTGTTGGTACCGTTTCTGGGACTCACCGCCTGCGGCAAGCCGCAAGCCACCGCGACCGCTGCGCCTCCGGCGCCCGCGCGGTCCCCGGCCACCGCGATGGACGCCGATGCCGGACAAGTCGCGAACACCACGCTTGCCATGAGCGGCAGCGACCTTCCGCACATCAGTGCCGATGATCCGGCGGCGCGGGCCGTCGGCTTCTCCCTGGATGCCAATACGGTCGACCGCGCGCGGTATCCCGAGCATCTGAAAGGACAGTCCTGCCGCAAATGCGTGCAGTTCAAGGGCGGTCCGACGGACGCCTGGGGCCCCTGCATGGTCTTCGCCGGCAAGCAGGTACCCGCGGGCGGCTGGTGCACCTCGTTCGCCGCGCGCGTCTAGCGAGACGCGACCATGAGCACCGCGAGCGTCAGCACCGTGACGCCGGTGCGTATGCTCGGCTCGGGTAGGGGCGCGAAGTACGGCGAATGATTGACGGGCACCGGTTTACCCTGGGCCTTGTAATCGGCCAACAGCGCGGGGTCATCGCCGCCGATCCCGAAAAACAGCGAAGGCACGCCGGCATCGATGAATTCGGAAAAATCCTCGCTGGCCGTGAACCCGGGCTCCGTCGCCGGAACGAAGGTCACTCGGTCGCCGAGCTCTGCGGTCAGCAAGGCGTTCGCGGACGCGGCCAGACGGCTGTCGTTGTGCACGGAGGCGGTCCCATGCAGATGCGTGACGTCCGGAGGGGGCGCTCCTGCCATCGCGGCGACGGCCTGTGCCGTTCTCCCGACTCCCTCGATCAGGCCGGTGCGCACGGCGGGCGAGAACGATCGCAACGTGAGCTTGAGTTCGGCCTGGTCGGGAATGATGTTCTCGACCGTGCCCGCCTGAAAGCTGCCGACGGTCACCACGCCGAAGGCCTGAGGATCCTTCTGTCGACTGATCACATCCTGCACGGCGGTCACGAAATTCGCGCCCATGACCACGGGGTCGATGCTCTTGTCCGGCATCGAGCCGTGGGCTCCGCGCCCGTGGAAGACGATGTCGATGGAGTCTGACGCCGAACTGACCGCGCCATCCTTGATCGACACCGTGCCGGCGGCCGCCGGACCGACGTGCGCGGCGAACGCGAAGTCCGGCTTCGGAAAGCGCGTGAACAGTCCGTCGGCGAGCATCGCCTTCGCGCCGCTGACGATTTCCTCGGCCGGCTGACCGATGAAGACGAGCGTGCCATGCCATTGGTCTCGGAGGGCGAGCAGCGCATCGGCCGTACCCAGCCACCAGGCCATGTGCGAGTCGTGCCCGCAGCTGTGAGCGACGAAGCTCGGCTTGCCGTCGAGCAGCTGCTGGGCGTGGCTCGCATAGCTCAAGCCGGTCTTCTCCTCCATCGGCAGGGCGTCGAGCTCGGTGCGCACGAGCACGGTGGGACCCGGGCCGTTGCGATAGACCGCGACGATGCCGGTTTTTCCGACATGCTCGGTAACCGTGAATCCGAGCTTGCGCATCTCGGCCGCGAGCAGAGCGGCGGTGCGATTCTCCTGAAACGCCAGTTCCGGATGACGGTGAATGTCCTTGTACAGGGCATCGAGATGGGGGTAGTCGCGATCGAGGAGCGCGTCGATGCGCCGATGCGCCAAGGCGGCATCGAACGCGGCGTCAGACGCACCCTGCGCGCCGGTACCGGCAAGCAGCAAGAGGGTCAACGGGAGTAGCGCGGCTTTTTGCATGAACGGGGTCCTGAGGGATCGGCGGCGGCCTTCCACAGTACTGTTTGGGCACGCGGTGGTCAAAGCACACGGCGCACGGTCGGATACGCGGGTCTGCAATGGCCTGCCGTCTCCGGGTCGCGTAGACTCGGACGAGGAGCCGCGAGGCCTAGTCAGGATGGCCGTGCCAGACGACCCCAGCCCAGCCGCGATCGGCCGATTGCAACCGGATACGGCGCGACGGATAGTCCGCTGGCAGATGCTGTTCTTCGCGGTGCTGCTGAGCCTGTTCGCGCTCGCCAACACCTATACCGTGATCGCCGATCGCGCTCGCGAGGGCGTCGTGCTCCCCCCCTGGCAACCCGCGGTCTGGGAAATCTCCAGCAATTTCGTGATCTGGCTGTTGATACCGGCGATGGCGTGGTGGTTGCAACGCTTCCCCGTGCGCCAGAACACTTGGCGTAGCAGCGTGCCGGCGCACCTGCTCGTAACCGCCCCGTATTCGCTTGCCCATGCCGGCGGGATGATCGCCTTGCGCGAACTGGCCTACGCAATCGCCGGGACCAGCTACCGCTTCGGTCCCTTCTGGGACAACTGGATCTACGAGTACCGCAAGGACTTCCTCACGTACTTCGTGATCCTGGGAGGGTTGCTGGGGTTCAGGCTCTACGGGCTCTGGCTCGACACGCGGACCCTTGTCACGGGTGCGGCAGCCGATCGTGTGATGGGCGCAAATCCTCTGGTGGGCGCCGACGCCGCGGCGATTCCGGCTGGCCTCCCGTCGCGCCGGCTCGTCGTTCGCAAACGCAACCGCGAATTCATACTCGATGCCGCTGAGATCGACCGTGTCGACTCGGACGGCAACTATGTCGTCGTGCATGCCGCGGGGGAAACCTACCGGTTGCGCGATTCGCTCGAAGGCATCAACCGACGTTTGGGCGAGCAGCGGTTCGTCCGTGTGCATCGGGCGCACGTCGTCAACATCGACCGGATCAGGGAGATCCAGCCCTGGGATCACGGCGACTACCGGATCGTGCTGAAGGATGGCAGCTTCCTGAACTTCAGCCGGCGATACCGCACCCGCTTGAGTCATCTCTTCCGGTAGGAGCGGGTGCGGCACGCCGCGGGTCGGGGCCCTCTCGACGCCAGAGCGGCGCCGCTCGTCACCGGCACTACGCCGCTGGTCCCAAAGTCCCTGGAAACACCCCCTTGCAGCTCCTAGTGTACGTCCACAGCGCGGGACTTTCCGATCCCGCAGGGGATGCAGCAACGATGATTTCATCTCTCCGTGATGCCGGCAGCGCGCGCGCTGCCGGCTACGCGATCGGCAGTTCCCCATGGCCTGCGGCCCTGCTCGGCTTGGTTTTTTGCGGGAGCAAGGCGCTCGCCGGTGGCGACGCCGAGGCGGGTTGGCCCGCGTATGGCGGCGATGCGGGTGGCACCCGCTACTCGCCCCTGACTGCGATCACGCCGGCCAACGTCGCCGAACTCGAGGTCGCGTGGACCTTCCGGACCGGCGAACTCGGCGAGGGCGTCAAGGACTGGCGCCGATCCGCGTTCGAGGCAACGCCGATCCTGCACGACGGCATGCTCTATCTCACCACGAGCAGCACGGACGTGATCGCGATCGACGCCGCAACCGGCGCCCTGCGCTGGCGCTACGAGGCCCACGCACGTCGAGACCTGCATTATTCCGACGGGGTCTCACGCGGGGTATCTCTCTGGGTCGATGCGGGGAGTGCGCCGAATGCCCCCTGCCACGCCAGGATCTATGCGCCGACGCTCGATGCCCGCTTACTGGCCCTCGACGCGGCGACCGGGCAGCCTTGTGCCGATTTCGGCGAGGGCGGTACGCTCAATCTGCTCGCAGGGATGCGCTCGGCGGACGACCCGGAAGGCGAGTGGCGTAATTATCTCGTCACCTCCCCGCCCGCCGTGCTCGACGACGAAGTGATCGTCGGCTCCTCGATCGGCGATAACCGCGCCGTCCTGGAGGAACTCGGCACGGTACGGGCGTTCGATGCGCGCCGCGGCCGCTTGCTCTGGAGTTGGGATCCGATCCCGCGCGACCCCGCCAACCCCGTCTACGGCGAATGGGGCGCGAAGAGCCTCGAGACCGCGAGCGCCGCGAACGCGTGGGCGCCGTTGTCGGTGGATCCTCAGCGGCACCTGGTGTTCGTGCCAACGGGATCGGCAAGTCCCGATTTTTTCGGTGGTGCCCGTCCCGGCGACAATCGCTGGGCGAATTCCCTCGTCGCCCTCGATGGAGCCAGCGGCAAGCTCGCCTGGGGTCAGCAGTTGGTCCATCACGATCTCTGGGACTACGACCTCGCATCACAGCCCACGGTTGCCGACCTCGTGCACGACGGCAAGCACGTCGCGGCGATCATCCAGGCGACCAAGACCGGCTTTCTGTTCACCTTCGAACGCGACAGCGGCAAACCCGTCTTCCCGATCGTCGAACGGCCCGTGCCGCAGGACGCCGTTCCCGGCGAACACCCCTCGCCCACCCAGCCCTTCCCGCTCGCGCCGCCAGCCCTTGCGCGTCAGGAGCCGATCAAGCCGGACGATGCCTTCGGGATCGCCTGGTTCGACACACGCAGCTGTCGCGAGCGCATTGCGAACGCGCGCTCCGAGGGGATATTCCAGCCGCCCTCGCTCCAAGACTCTCTGATGCAGCCCGGCAATGCCGGTGGCTCGAACTGGGGCGGGATCGCGTTCGACGCCGGACGCCAGATCGCGGTCGGTCTCACGATGAACCTGCCCTTCGTCGTGGCGCTCGTCCCGCGCGCGCAGCTGCGCGCCGAAGCCCAATCGGATCAATACAAGGAGTTCGAATTCGCGCGACAGGAGGGCACGCCCTATGGGATGCGTCGCACGAGCTTCAAATCCCCGTTGGGCATCCCCTGCGTCAAGCCGCCTTGGGGCGTGCTCACGGGCGTGGACATGGAGCACGGCAAGATCGCCTGGCAAATCCCCATCGGCGATGCGCCGATCACGCATCGAAACATCGGCATGCCCGGCCTCGGTGGACCGATCTTGACGGCGAGCGGTCTCGTGTTCATCGCCGCGACTCTCGACGACCGGCTGCGCGCATTCGAAACTGCGACCGGGAGATTGCTCTGGCAGGTCAAGCTGCCCGCGGGCGGTCAGGCGACGCCGATGACCTATTCGATCGCGGGCCGTCAGTATCTCGTGGTCGCCGCGGGGGGTTACAAAGGGGACAGCACGCGCGGCGACTACGTCGTCGCCTACGCCTTGCCGCGCTGAGTAACCGTGCCGCCGCATCGACGCCGACCGCAGGCGCAAAACGCTCTTCGCGTCGCCGGGTGCTTCGTTTAAGATCGGGCGCACATGCCGCGTTACCCGACCCTAGCCATACCGTGATCGCGACGCTACTCACGGAGGAGTCCCTCGCGCTGTTGGATCATGTGGCCGATGGCGTTGCGGTCACGCGCGCGGGCGGCACGATCGCCTACTGCAGCCGGCCGCTGCGGGCCATCTTGGGACAACAGTCGGCCACGCCCGACACGATCTCGATCTTCAGCCTGTTGCAAGCCGTGTCCCCGGAAGCGATCGGCACGCTGCACGAACGCGCCCTCACGACCGGACTGGTGCAACGATCCTTGGTGCGTTGCCTCGTCAACGAGGTGCAGGCTCGTGTCGTCCTGCGCCGCGCAATCTTTCATGATGTTTGTTGCGTCGTCTGGAGTTTCGAGGAAGTGGGCGAGAAGCTCGACTCCCTGCCGGATTTCGCCGTACTGGCGAGCGCGATCGAGGAAGGCCGCTCGCGCCCGGAACTCGCCGGGCAGCGTGCGGAATTCGGTTTCTGGGACGTGGAGGTGGAGACCGATCACCTCACCTGGTGGAACGACTGGTGCCTACAACACGACATCGATCCGTGTTCGGGCCCGGGATATTGCCCCCGCTGGGACCGCATGATCCATCCCGACGACATTGCGGGCACCCGCGGGTACGAGGACGTCGTCGCCGGGCGCAGCGAGGTCTACCAGGCGGAATTTCGCGTGCGCACGCGCTCGGGTGCCTGGCTGTGGATCTCGAGCCGCGGCATGGCGACGGCGCGGGACGCGAACGGCAGAGCGCTGCGCATCACGGGCGTGACCATCGACATCGATGCGCGCAAGCGCACGGCGCTCGCGCTGAGCGAGTCCGAGACGCGCCTCGAGGCGGTGGTTTGGGGCACGGAGCTCGGTTTGTGGGAGGTGCGCGCCGACGGCAGCTGCTGGTGGTTCAACGACTGGGTGGAACTGCACGGCATCGAGCCTTACGACGACGGGCGCGAACAGCGGCCTTGGCTGGAACGGATCCATCCCGCGGACGCGCCGCGCTACCAGAAAGTCAGCGAAGAAGCCATGCGGGGGGTCACCGATCACTATGTGATCGAGTATCGGATCATGGCCCGCGAGGGCGGCTGGCGCTGGGTGCTGGAACGCGGCCGTGTCACACGCCGCGACGCCTCGGGAGAGTACCTGGTCATGGTCGGCGTCTGCGTGGACATCGACGAGCGGAAGCGGATCGAAGCCGCGCTGCGCGACGTCGAGCAACGCTATGAGATCGCGATCAACGCCGCGAATTTGCCCGTCTGGGAGCTGGACCTGAGAACCGGCCTGTTGCGCGGCAACGAACACTGGCACCGGGCGCTCGGTGACGAGCCCGGGGAAGTCTCCTCCCAATCGGCGTCCTTCGGCGCGCAGGCCGAAATCCATCCGGAGGACCGGCCGCGCATCGCGCGGATCCTCGAGGCGCCGAATCCAAACCGACCGGAGTTCTTCGAGGCGGAATTCCGGGTGCAGCTGCGCTCCGGGGTCTACAAGTGGATCATCGTCCGCGGACACGTCGTCGAAGTCGATACCGACGACAAGGCGGTGAAGGTCGTCGGGATTTCGCTGGACATCGACACCCGCAAACGCATGGAACTCGCCGTGCGCGAGAGCGAAGCCAGACTCTCGACGATCCTGAACACGATGCGCGAGGGCGTCGTGCTGGTCGATGGGGACGGTCGTATCGAGTTCACGAACCCCGCGTTCGACCGGATGTTTGGCCTCAGCGATGGGGGCATGCACGGCCAGCCGGTCGTGAAGCTGCTCGAGCTCGCCCCGGAACTCGATGCGCGGGTGATCGATCGCTGGTTGGCGCGATTCAGCGGCAGGGTGGGCAGGCGGACGGTCAACTTCCGCCGCGCCGATGACAGCGAATTCTCCGGCGAAATATTAACCGGATCGATCGAGGTGTCGGGATCGCGGAAGACACTGTATGTTGTCCAGGACGTCTCGGAGCGCAAGCAGCTCGAAATGCAGATCACGGAGAGCGCGCGCCGCGAGCGGCGTCGGCTCAGCAACGACCTGCACGACGGCCTCGGGCAGGAGCTGACGGGTATCTCGCTGCTCCTGCGCAGCGTCGCACTCCGCGGCGGGGGCGCCAGCCGCGATCTGGATGCGATCATCGCCCTGGTCAATCATGCGATTCAGACGACTCGAACGATGGCGATGGGCTTGTCGCCGGTCACGCTCGAACGCGGCGGTCTCGCGGTGGCGCTGGCCTCGCTCGCCGCGTGGTCGCGCGCGACGCTGGGCTGCGAAGTGCGCCTGCGTTTGCCATCGGCGGGAGAATGGGGGATCAACGAGTCGGCGGCCACGCATCTTTATTTGATCGCCCAGGAGGCGATTCTCAACGCAGCGAAGCACGGCAGCGCCCGCGTCGTCTCCGTGAGCATGAGCATCGCCAAGCGCATGATCAATCTCGTGATCGCCGACGACGGGGTCGGCATCGGCGCGTCCGGGGGCACATCGGCCGATGCCGGCATGGGCTTGAAAATCATGCAATATCGCGCCGGTGTCCTCGGCGGGTCGCTGCAGGTCAAGCGCCGCAAAGGCGGCGGCACGCGCGTGCACTGCATCTGCCCGCTCGGACACCACGCCGTGGCGGAGCTCGCGGCGGCTGCCGGGACCGCTGGGGCTGCGAAAAGAGGCGGCGCGCCGCGCATCCCTGCTTGAGCGAAGCGATCGCTCAGCCGGGTGCGTCGCGGTCCGCCGCGGCGAATCCCGTCTGGCGCCAGGCTTCGTAGAGGACGACCGCGACCGCGTTCGACAGATTGAGGCTGCGATTACCGGGCCGCATCGGGATGGAAACGAGCTGCTCGCGGCCGATCGTTTCGAGCAAGGGCGCCGGCAAACCGCGGGTCTCCGGTCCGAATAGAAACGCGTCGTCGGGCCGATAGACGGGGGCGACGTAGGTCTGCGAGCCCTGCGTTTCGACCGCGAACAGGCGGGAGCCGCCGAGCGCCGTCCGGCAGGCCGCGAAATCGGCATGCACCTGGACGGGGGTCAGATCGTGATAATCGAGACCGGACCGGCGCAGACTCTTGTCGTCGAGCCGAAATCCCAGGGGCTTGACGAGATGCAGGGTGGCGCCCGCGTTGGCGCACAGGCGGATCACGTTGCCGGTATTGGGCGGAATCTCGGGTTCGAACAGGACGACGTGAAACATCGGGAGCTCACGCAGCGCTGACCACGCGCTGCGTGGGAAAGGCGAATTCAATGCCCTCCCGGCGGAACTGCTCGATGATCCGGAAATTCACGGCTTGCTGCAGATCGAGCAGCGGATATTGTTCCGGGTTCTGGCGAAAGTACGATAATTCGTACTGCAGGGCCCACTCCCCGAAATTCTTCAAATGGCAGCGCTCGAACCGGGCGTTCGGCTGTTCCGCGACGATCTGCTCGAGCATCTTCGGGATCGCCTCGAGTTTGTCCGTGGGCGTGTCGTAGGCGACCCGCAAGGTCGTGACCGTGCGCAATTCCTGCGCGCGCCCGAAATTGCGGACGCGGCTCTTGAGAATGTCGGCGTTCGAAACGATGATCTGTTCGCCGGTTTCGCTGCGCATCCGGGTGGTCTTGATGCCGATGTGCTCGACTTTGCCGGTGAAGCTGTCGATGGTCAGCGAGTCGCCGACGACGAAGGGCTTGTCGAGCGCGATCGAGAGGGAGGCGAACAGATCCCCGAGGATGTTCTGCAGGGCGAGCGCGACGGCGACACCGCCGACCCCGAGACCCGCGAGCAGCGCCGTGATGTTGATGCCGAGGTTGTCCAGCGCGACGAGGATCAGCAGCGACCAGATCAGGATCCGCGCGAGGAAATGGATGATGTCCAGGGACCCGGCGAACGAACGGTCCGGACCTTGCTGGCGCTCCTTGATCTCGAGATAGAAGCGCAGTGACCGGCCCGCCCAGAGACCCACCTGCAGCAGCAGCAGGATCAACACGACGTTCGACAACCGGGCTTCGAGCTTCGCCGGGAGGCTCACGCTCTCCTTGCCGGCATAGAGGGCCAAGGCCAGGAAGAGAATCTGTTTCGTGTTGGCGATCAGGTAGGCGACCAAGCGCAGGGGCGTCGCGTAATTGCCCTCGAGGTAGCGCTTGGTCCTGGACTTGACGATTCCACGGAGGAACCAGAGGCCGAAATACACCGCCAGCAGGATGATGCCCGCGGCGATCCATTCGGCCACGGTATTGCCGTACAGACTGCGCTCGGGGGTCTCGAACGTGTGTTTGATGAAATCGCTCATGGGCCGCGATTATAGAGGGTCACCGGCCGCCCCGGGCTGGACCCGGCGGACCCGGCGGACCCGGCGGATCCAGCGGACCCCGCGGACCCCGCGGACCCAGCGGGCCCAGCGGGCCCAGCGGATCCAGCAGCCAGGGGCGTCGTCAGCGGCGTCGGCTCAGGCCGCGTCCTCCATCCCGAGTTCCTTCATTTTCCGGGTCAGCGTGTTGCGGCCCCAGCCCAGCAGCTTGGCCGCCTCCTGCTTCAGGCCGTCGGCTTTGCGCAGGGCGACGCGGATCAAAATGCGCTCCACCTCCGGCACCGCTTGATCGAGCAGGCGCTGGGTTCCGGCATCGAGTTCCTGCTCGGCCCAGTGCGAGAGCTTTGCCATCCAATCGTGACTGGTCGCGACACCGACCGAGGCGCCGCCAAGATCCGGCGGAATATCCTCGGTCCGGATCTCGCGTCCCGGGGCGGTGACGGTCAGGCGCCGACAGGCATTGACCAACTGACGTACGTTGCCCGGCCAGTCGAAGGTCACGAGGGCGGACTCCGCCTGGGTCGTCAGCAATTTCGGCTCGACGCCGAGTTCTTGTCCGGCGACGCTGAGGTAATGCTTCAGCAGTTCCGGGATGTCCTCGCGCCGTTCACGCAGCGGGGGAATCTCGATGCGGATCACGTTGAGACGATGCAGGAGGTCCTCGCGAAAATGGCCGGAACTCACACGGGTCTCGAGGTCCTGGTGAGTCGCGGCGATCACGCGCACGTCGACCTTCACCGGGGTCTGGCCGCCGACCCGGTAGAACTCCCCTTCCGCGAGGACCCGCAGCAGCCGCGTCTGCAGGGCCGGCGACATGTCGCCGATCTCGTCGAGGAACAGCGTGCCGCCGTCCGCCTGTTCGAATCGGCCGCGGCGCTGCGTGTCGGCGCCCGTGAAAGCGCCCTTCTCGTGACCGAACAATTCCGACTCGAGCAGATCCGCCGTGAAGGCGGCGGTGTTCAACGCGACGAAGGCCTTGCTGGAACGCGGGCTGTGCCGATGCAGCGCCCGCGCGACGAGTTCCTTGCCGGTCCCGGATTCTCCGGTGATCAGCACGGTCATGCTCGAGCGGGACAGACGACCGACCGCGCGAAACACCTGTTGCATGGCCGCGGCCTGACCGAGCAACTCCGGGATGCTGCGCCGGGTCGCCTCGACGTCGGTCGACACGGTCGCCTGCTGCGCGGCGCGTCGAACGAGATCGACGGCTTTGTCGATGTCGAACGGCTTGGGCAGGTATTCGAAAGCACCGCCCTGATACGCGGCAACGGCGGCGTCGAGATCGGAGTGGGCCGTCATGACGATGACCGGCAAACCGGGCCACGCCACTTGGACTTCCTTGAGCAGGTCGAGGCCGCTGCGGCCGGGCATGCGGATGTCGGTCATCAACACGTCGGGCGTGTCGGCACGCAGGGCACTGAGCGCGTTGTCGGCCTGATCGAAGGTCTTGGCGACCATGCCGCTGCCCTTGAGCGCCTTCTCGAGCACCCAGCGGATCGAGGCGTCGTCGTCAACCAGCCAAACTTGCAGGGGCTTTGCATTCATACGGTGTCCATGGGCAGTGAAATCGTGAAAACGGTTTTGCCGGGCGCGCTGTCGAATTCGATCAGACCGCCGTGGCGGGTCACGAGGTCCTGCGCGATTCCCAATCCGAGGCCCGTGCCGTCGGAGCGTCCGGAAACCAGCGGATAGAAAATCGTGTCGCGGATCTCGGGGAGCACCCCGGGACCGTTGTCCTCGAATTGAATCGAGGCGACGAGTCGGTGACGTTTGGAACCGACGCTGACGTTGATCGCCGCGCGGGTCCGCAGGATGAGCCGCGGCGACGGCCGGTTGGCACCCGAGAGCGCCTGCAGGGCATTGCGACCGAGGTTCAGCATCGCCTGAATGATGTGATTCGGATCGATCGTGAGCGGCGGCAGGCTGGGATCGTAGTCGCGCTCGACCATGACGCCCTCGGCCGCCTCGCTGCGCAAGAGGTGATAGACGCGCTCGAGCAGCTCGTGGAGATTGATGAGCTGCTTGGCGGGCGGGCGCCCCGGACCCAGCATGGAGTCGAGCAGATTCGTGAGGCGATCGGCTTCGCTGATGATGACCCGCGTGTACTCGCGCAGGGCGGGATCGAGCAGCTCGCGCTCGAGCAATTGCGCGGCGCCGCGCAGGCCCCCGAGGGGGTTCTTGATCTCGTGGGCGAGCTGGCGAACCATCAAGCGGCTGCCGCCGAGCTGCGCGAGCAGTGCGTTCTCGCGCGTGAGGCGTCGATGCTGGGTGATGTCCTCGATCTCGAGCAGGATCCGCGACTGGTCGGGACCGATCGCGACTTGCGTGACCGCGCAGTCGAGGATTCGATCGACTCCCCCGGGCCCGGGCCAGGCGAGCTCGCGCTGCACGACGCCCTCGCCGCCCCCGCGCGCGCGGTCGAACAGGGGTAGCAAGGTTTCCGCGCCGCGGGTCAATTCGTTGATCGGCCGACCCAAGGCCTGATTCGGACTCAAGGCCACGAGGGTTTGCGCGGCGGCGTTCAAATAGTCGACACGCAGATCCTGATCGAGGACGAACACGCTCGTGACCAAGGCATCTAGCAGATCGGTGCCGATGACGTGCAGCGGTCCGACTTGGAGTTCAGCGGCCAAGCGCGCCCTCCTCGTCGCCGGACTCGGGCGCGACTATTTGTGCTGTGGTGACAACAGCGAGGGCTGTTGCACGTAGAAGCTGACGCTCGTGGAGCTCACGGTCTCTTGCGTGCTCGGGTCCACGAGCGTCGCCGATAGGTTGTAGGCGCCTCTCGGGAGATTCGGGAGCGTGAACTGAAGGCCCGTCTGTTCGGTCAAGGTTTGGCCGTTGAGTTTCCAGGTCAGAACCTGTCCCCCGGTCGGGCCGGGCTGGAAATCCAAGCGCACGGGTACGGGCTCGTTGACGAAGGTCTGTTCCGCGTTCGGCGAGACGATCGCGAAGACGGCGGGCGGCGCGTTCGGCGTCTGGCGTGGCTGCGATCCGGTCGCCGGCGGCGACACCGCCACCGTGCCGACGTGGGGCGCCGCGCTGGTGAGGATTTTCTCGGAGCCGGGAGCCGGCTGATCCGAGAAGTGCACCACCCCGTCCGCGTCCACCCATTTGTAGACGACCGCGGCCTGCGCCGAACACGCGACGAGAAGAGCCAGAGCGAGCAGTCGCTGCAAGGATTGCATAAGGTAACAGCATAGCCTTATCGCCTCCCGGCCACAAAACCCGGTGACGGCGTCGTGAACGCCGTCACCCTGGGGACCCGAAGAACCGCGGCACGGCTCACAGGCTGTAGTAGAGCTCGAACTCGATCGGATGGGTCGTCATGCGCAGACGGGTCACGTCCTTCATCTTCAACTGGATATACGCGTCGATGACGTCGTCGGTGAAGACACCACCCGCTTTCAAGAAGCCGCGATCCTTGTCGAGCGCCTCGAGCGCCATGTCCAAGGAGTGACAGACCGTCGGAATGTGCTTGGCCTCCTCGGGCTCGAGATCGTAAAGATCCTTGTCCGCCGGGTCGCCCGGATGAATCTTGTTCTGGATGCCGTCCAAACCCGCCATCATCATCGCCGCGAACGCGAAGTACGGATTGGCGGTCGAGTCCGGGAAACGCACTTCGATGCGGCGGCCCTTTGGGTTCGAGATCCAGGGAATGCGGATGGAGGCCGAACGATTGCGCGCCGAGTAGGCGAGCATCACGGGTGCCTCGAACCCGGGGACCAGGCGCTTGTAGCTATTGGTGCTGGCATTCGTGAACGCGTTGATCGCGCGCGCATGCTTGATGATGCCGCCGATGTAATAGAGGGCGATATCGGAGAGGCCGCCGTATTTGTCGCCGGCGAACAGCGCCTTACCGTCCTTTTGCAGCGATTGGTGCACGTGCATGCCGCTGCCGTTGTCGCCGACGAGGGGTTTCGGCATGAAGGTCACGGTCTTGCCGTAACCATGGCCCACGTTTTGGATCGCGTATTTCAGGATCTGAACTTCGTCGGCCTTCTTCGTCAGGGTATTGGCGTTGACGCCGATCTCGCACTGGCCGCCGGTCGCCACTTCATGATGGTGCACCTCGGTCTTGAGACCCATTTCCTCGAGCGCGAGACACATCGCGCTGCGGATGTCCTGGTAGGCGTCGACGGGGGGGACGGGGAAATAGCCGCCCTTGATGCCGGGCCGATGACCTCGGTTGCCGTCCTCGTAGTCTTTGTTGCTGTTCCAGGCGCCCTGGACCGAATCGATCTCGGCGGAACAGCCGCGCATCTCGGCGTTCCACTTGACGCTGTCGAAGATGAAGAATTCGTTCTCGGGACCGAACAGCGCCGAATCGGCGATGCCGGTGGATTTCAGGTAAGCCTCGGCGCGTTTCGCGAGCGAACGCGGATCGCGTCCATAGCCCTGCATCGTCGCCGGTTCGATTACGTCGCAACGGATGTTGACCGTCGTCTCTTCGTAAAAGGGATCGATGACCGCTGTCGTGGCATCGGGCATGAGAATCATGTCCGACTCGTTGATCCCCTTCCAACCGGCGATCGACGAACCGTCGAACATCTTCCCGTCGGTAAACAAGCCCTCGTCCACGAGCCGTGCCGGGATGGTGACATGTTGTTCTTTGCCAATCGTGTCGGTAAAGCGGAGATCGGCGAATTTCGCGTCTTTTTCTTGAATTAATTTTAGAACATCAGCGGGAGTCACGGTTGTCCTCCAAGGGGGGTGCGGAAGGTCGATGGTAAAGCCGGTAGACGGCGGGCCAGAGGGCGATGCAGCTACCGTGCCACATTTGAGGGCACGACCGATCAAGGACTTGCGGCACTGCGCCCGAGAAACTCGTCACAGGGCGCACCAATTTAATGCATTTTCGGCGGTTTGCGCATCATTGTAGTGCATGGAGATCATCTGAACGCACGATTCCCGATCACCCGGGATTTTTCTGAGGTGCCTGATCGAAATCGGTGCATTCCAGGATCCCAGGGAGGTTCAGGACAGTCCGGGGCTCACGTC
>Ga0209208_10002161_pt1 | contig 28105 bp, 19 predicted proteins | sample S1TSphfallax_3_FD_187694 | JGI IMG/M metagenome (GOLD analysis project Ga0209208, IMG submission 187694) | Host-associated microbial communities from peat moss isolated from Minnesota, USA - S1T2_Fd - Sphagnum fallax MG (SPAdes) (version 2) | ecosystem: Host-associated > Plants > Peat moss >...
AATGGAGCATGCTAAGGATGTGGAACGTGTCCTCCTAAAAAATGTGCCTGATATTACAACTGTACAGGTGCAATTAAGTTTGAGTCAATAGCTTGCAGTCTTCTTTGATGACTGCCCTGCTGCAACAATACTTGTATCGAATAAGCTCCATTAAATCCATAGACAGAGGAAATAAGTCTCCAGATGCATCAACTTGACAAGCCTCATGACTTAGTTAAATTCTGTTAGATTCATTAGGAAGTTGTTCACCTTTTTCACAGAGCATTGATACACAGATTAAGCTCCAGTAACCACCAGATTTCTTAGCTTCGGTTCTTTATGCTGTTAATGAATGATGGCATGTCTTTGATCATTTGCAACCTGTATTCCCTGAACAAGCTGGAGTTCCCTAAAGGGTCACAGTTAATTTAGCTTTAGTGTGGTTTATGGCAATGTGGGTTAGATCTCCATCTGACATGCATGTAATTAGATTTGGAGCTTCGTGAGGAACTACATTTGGAGCAGTTGAGTGAGCAAGTGGCACACTCCTGCCAAGGTCAAGTGTGAGACACCCATAATTCCTTTCCAAGTTGGATCTCAAGGGCTGAAAGTCTATCCATCTCTTGGCCAAAATTGTTGATCAAAGGAACTTGCTCCTGGGGAAGGAGGCTTGGAAACAAGTGACTGATGTTGAAGCTTTCCTGAACTAAATGGAGGGTGAAAAAGAGATAGGCAATGCCACAATACTTCATTCGTGTCTCAAATTTATAAAATCCCTCCATCCCCTTCTCTAAACCTTGATCAAGGGAGGAAAATAAAATCACTCAAAGTTGATGAAGTCGAATAAGCTAGCAATAAAAATTGACACACTTTCAGGTCAGAAGAATAAGTTCAAGCAAGCCTCAAACTACCAAAAGGTCAAAAGATTAAGTAGCTGCTGGAGGCCTAAGAGTGCTATTGTAGTTAAGAGTGAAAGAGAAAATTCACTCAAAGTTTCCTGGTTCAAAGTTCAAACAAGCTAATAATTATCATCTCTTATGTTAGTAGTTGTTCAAAGTCTCAAGCATGTAAACGGGTAAAAGGGTGCCAATTGTGGTCAATAGAAGAAAATAAATTAATGTTATTTGAATTTCAGTATTTCACTTAATAAAAAAAAGGAACCTTAAAGAGCTATAGGCACCACACAATCAATTAAAGCTATTAAAAGAGTCACCCTATCTTTGCGCCCTAAGTTTGACCTGGAACCCCCTATTTCATGGTCAAGTTGCATGCATGTGAAACGTGAGTAAAATTGGATGATGGTTTAAAAGGCAGAAGAGGTAATGCAAATCCAAAACTGGAGGTGAAACTCATACTTACACAAGGACCAATTTAGGTGAAAAGTAGGCTTTTTGTCCCAGTTGTAAAAAAGTGCTTTATGCTTTACTTTCTACTGTTTCTATCCCGACTTTTTATTCTGTCTCAAGATCTTTCAAAACTAGTGCCCAGTAAGTAGCCCCAGTTTGGGGTACATTGCAGTGTTGTCTGGTTCTTTGATTTTTAAAGGATCCTTCAGTTTCCGGGTTTTTAGTTTTATTTCTATTTTATAGAACCTTTGGTGCAAATGATTTTCTAGATTTTACAAAATCTCCGGTCCCAGAGTGTTCCAAATGGATTTGAAGCCTGGTTCAAGTTATTGTTCTATTTACATTGCACCAAAAAATGAATAATAACCTACATAAATATGTACTCACACTCATGAGAGTTTGTATTAATGCGAGAAAAAACTGAGGAAATATGCAATCGAAAAAATAGAATCCTCATAGCCAATGAAACTAAAGGCATCAAACCCATTATTTTTTACCCATTGCAAAAGGGCGCAACTTGTTTCTTTGACAAAGTAGGATGCACTTTTAAAAGGCCTTGATGTCAATACCTTCAAAGAACCTGAACCTGTTTTACAAAGACAATAGCCCCAATCAAGTTTTAATTTCGATTTTCAAAAGAAACAACTTCAAGGTTGGGATTCAAATCCGATTTTCTTAATTGTCTGAACCTTTGATCCCGATTCCCAATATAGTTCTCCGTAAAGTAACAAAAACACAGCACCAGAACCCTGAGTTTGGTCATACACAAGGTGAGATTCAACAAAAACCTGCAAAAAAAGTACATTAGCATTCAATCGGGGATGAAACTCAAAAAACCATCAATTTTGGTGGTGAACTGAGTTTCATCCTATCTTTTCTTTTTTCTGAGCTCCTCCACTGCCGCTGCATATATTTTCACTGCTCCTAACTGTACAACTACTATAATTAGGCTCAAACCTTGTGCATTAAATGCTGAGTTTCAGCATTTCATACTGAGAATTAATAAAAATGTCTTTACTTTGCGGATACCATTGAAAGAGGGGATAGGGGGTGGAAGGAGGCCCAAGGAAAGGGTGAAGACAGGGTTACTTTGCAGATAGCTCTAATACCTCAAAACCTTGCCTAGAACCAACCAACCTCAACCTGCAAATTACCTGAATGTGCCAACACTGGTACATTATGGAGAACTCTGTTGTAATTTACTCGTGTCCCAAAAATAAATCTTTAACTAAAACAAAAAACAGTCATGGAGTTCAACTTTCCAAACGGTTTTTTTTAAATAGAATTTATTCATAAATTTCTGTATCCAGTCGTTCGCTGTTTCCATATCCAGTTATTTTCTAAATCCCCAATTTCCAAATCAAGTGGCTGTAAATGGACGATGGTCGAGCGGCTATAGGGCCCATTAGATTGCCAAACCCTAAACCGTTGTCATCTTCTTCGCTGGTGTATTTCCTCGCAGAGATTCTCTTGGGCCTCGATCTCTCTTTTGTTGCTTGGTGGGTTTTGTTTTGTTTTGTTTGGCTTCCGAGCTTGCGAGAGATTGCACAGAAGTGCGGGAAGTGGCTTTGAGCACGGAAATCTTTGAGAACGAATTTTGATCGATGGGGGAAGCTGTGGTTGATTCCGCTTCTGTGAAGTCATGGGGAAACCAAGCTCTGGAAGTGGTAGACGAGGAGATTTTCAATCTGATAGAGAGGGAGAAAGTGCGGCAATGTAGAGGAATAGAGCTGATCGCGTCGGAGAATTTTACGTCGCAGGCCGTGATCGAAGCGTTGGGAAGTGCGCTCACTAACAAGTACTCGGAGGGTCTGCCCGGTGCTCGTTACTACGGCGGGAACGAGTTCATCGACCAAATTGAGAATGTGTGCAAGGAGAGAGCGCTCAAGGCTTTCCATCTCGATTCTACGAAATGGGGTGTGAATGTACAGCCGTATTCTGGATCTCCGGCCAACTTTGCAGCTTATACTGCTCTGTTGCAACCTCATGATCGCATCATGGGTTTAGATCTTCCATCAGGTGGTCATCTTACCCATGGCTATTACACTTCCGGCGGCAAGAAAATCTCTGCCACTTCTATCTTTTTCGAGAGCTTGCCCTATAAGGTGGACTACAAGACTGGGTTCATCGACTACGACAAGCTTGAAGAGAAGGCTTTGGACTTTCGTCCCAAACTCATCATCTCCGGTGGAAGTGCTTATCCCAGAGATTGGGACTTTGCCAGAATGAGGAACATTGCTGACAAGTGCGGATCCATGCTCATGTGCGACATGGCTCACATCAGTGGTCTTGTTGCTGCACAGGTAGTGTTTGATCACTCACTCACCATATGAAGTTTCTGCGGTTCTGCCATGGAGTTTCACATTCACAGTGGGTCTGTCTGTCTGAATTTCTCTGACCTGTGTAGGAAGGAAGCTTGGGATCTTGTTGGTTTTTCTTTTGGCTTGTGATCTTTTTGTTTTTTTTTCCTCAGATACCATGAATTTTTTGGTTGCAGGAAGCCAACCAGCCATTTGAGTACTGTGATGTGGTTACAACCACGACCCACAAGAGCTTGAGGGGTCCAAGAGCTGGTATGATCTTCTACAGGAGGGGACTGAAGCCAGCAAAGAAGGGACAAGCTGAGGGAGCTGTGTATGACTATGAGGACAAGATCAACTTTGCTGTGTTCCCATCCCTGCAAGGTGGTCCTCACAATCACCAAATTGCTGCATTGGCTGTGGCCTTGAAGCAAGTGAACACTCCTGAGTTCAAAGCTTATGCCAAGCAGGTGAAGGCCAATGCTGTGGCTATTGGAGATGCATTGATGGAGAAGGGATATAAGCTTGTCACTGATGGTACAGAGAACCATCTTGTTCTCTGGGATTTGCGTCCCCTTGGTCTCACTGGTATGATTTTTTGTACAAATTCTTGGGATCTCCCTGAACTGAGTATATTTCCCTGTTGAACCAACCCCTGGATACAGGGGCATTCATCCTGTTTGCTACTAGTCACATGCTGCTAAGTGGGCCACTTTTTTCTGTTTTCATGTATCTCTGTTTGTTCAAATGGGAGAGAGCTCATTGTTTCTTGAATGAATTGCAGGCAACAAGGTGGAGAAAGTTTGTGAGCTTGCCCATATTACCTTGAACAAAAATGCGGTGTTTGGAGACAGCAGTGCACTTTCCCCAGGAGGTGTTCGTGTTGGTAAGCTGCCTTGCTACCTCTTAGTTGTTGGTTCTCACTACTGGTTAGCTTGTGGCTGAATCAAGACCTCCAATACTGTTTTGGTCACCAAGAAATGGGTTATTTAAAATGGGTTTCTGTTTGCATGGCTTCATTGTTGTACAGGTACCCCAGCAATGACATCAAGAGGTTTGAAGGAGAAGGATTTTGTGCAAATTGCTGAATTCTTGGATCGTGCGGTGAAAATCACCTTGAAGATTCAAAAGGAGCATGGCAAGCTGCTGAAAGACTTCAACAAAGGAGTGGAGAATAACAAGGACATTGCTGACCTGAAAGTTGATGTGGAGAAGTTTGCCTCATCATTTGACATGCCTGGGTTTGATGTCAACTCACTCAAGTATGGCAATGAATAGAGTCAAACATGTACTGGATTTTCCTATCCTCTTGCCTTGAAGCATGTACACCACAATAGGAGGTAAGAGCTTATTTTCCATTGATTTCCAAGGAATGCCCAAGCTTGTGGCTGTTGCACCATACATGTGCTGTACTGTGTTTTTCTTTGGAACATTGCTCCCTTACCACTATCAAATTTTTGTAGATATGAAAGCATTTTTTTTATGACTTACATGAAGTGGTGTAATACTGAAAGATAGCTGAACACTTCCAACTGTAATGCATCTTGGAGCATGAGCAGGGAATGTGTGGGAAAATGGCAAGTGGGGTGAGAGATTTGGGGGGCAGTGGTGGGACATGGGAGCTGGTTGGCAGGATAATGTTTGTGTAGAGTATGTAGAGTATGTAACAGACAGAAAATGTGAAAACACTGTGCTGGTGGGTGTGAAATTTCCTTAACTGAACTGCAGATTAATCTCTAAGGAAATGGAAAAAGGGGATAAATCAGCCCCTTATTTGCATTCATTCTTCTTGAGAAGTTTGCTTGTTACATTGAACATGGTAAGTGGAGTGGAAACAATGGAAACTTAATTGGATGCTATAGCTCTGAATTCATAATTTTCTATGGTAATTTCTGACTCTGATGAGAAAAGTAATGAAATTTCTTAAATTTAATTGAGTTTATTTTGTGGGCTTGTTCTTTTACCAAATGTTAGGTCTAAGGACCAACAATGCTTCTCTTAAAACTAGTCGAATGAGCAAATCTTATTGGACTAATGATTTTGTGAAGTTTAACAAAAATATAACAGGTTTCTAAAAATAAGACTTCAAAAAAATTGTGAACACACTAACATATGATGCTTTTTAATAGTAGGAATAATTGGCAATAGAATCTAACCTTTGCCACTGCCTGGATGAGCTCATCCTAGCTTTGCTATCTTATCATCTGTTACAGGATTTTGACTAAAACTTTTATCAACTTTTTTTGAATGTGTAAACTTTGAGTCCAACAATTAAAGGAGTTCATGAAAGAGTGTGATTGGACCAAATTTCTAACTAAGGCTTTTGACATAGGGAAAGTGTGAAAAAAGAGGGTTTTGTGTTTTTAAGGGTCAAGAAGGGATTAGAAGCCTTTAAAAATATCCATATTACTTTTGATGACTAATTTACAAATGACTTCAATTTAATTTTATTGGTTACAATAAGTGACTTAATGGTATTTATTGGTCCTAGCTACTTGGCATCATTTTATGAAATATCTTATGATGCTAGGGAAAATCATATTAATTGGATGGTGAGGTCTAGTAGATGTTTTATTATCAAATCAACCAATAAATGCTTATGGTATATGGTTTCATGGATTTTATTGCACATGACAAAGCTTGTGGTTTAACCAAGGTGGATTGGGATGGTAGGTATCAACTAAAACCAGTGTAAAACCCACGTTTGAAATGGCACATTACTGTGCGCCTACAAGACATTCAGTGGAAGAGGCTTTCCATCATAAAAACCTTTAATCATCTTCAAAGTTTTTGCTTCACGTTGTTTGCAATTAACACAACATCATCTCAAAAACTACCCAAAATGTGTTGAGTTGTAATGCATCTAGACTCTAGAGTTATGTGACATTTTCTTGGAAAAGAAGACCAAAAATTGTGGGGGTTTTTTTTAAGTGTCCATGGCATACATATCTATGTAATGTTCAATTTAAATTTGCACAAGATTGAAAAAAAAGAAGGATTTTGCCCATGCAATATTGAAGTTACAGGCATCTTGCATTCAATGTTGTTTACTTTTTTATAGGCCTGAACCTACCACCAAGTTTCGAACACTCTTTTGACAAGTCGAATCAAATCTCAGGACCAACCCTAAACCCTTGTTTTTTCAAGAATTCATTTCTTCATTTTGAAGCAAGACTTACAATGAAAAATATGTAGTATACTTGCCATGGCCCACAATAGGCACATAACTCCATTGTCAATCAGATAGTATGATACTATATTTTTTAGCAATGAGCTCAAGCCAAGTTGAACTAGAGGCTTGATTTTCAACACATGCCAATTTCAGGTTTTCTGCCAGATTTTTTACTGTTTTGAGAATTTTCCAATAAGTTGTCTCCACTAATGCTGCATCATTTTGGGGATGATCGCCACTGTTGTTCCATCCCAAAGTGAAAAACAAACCAATGAGGTTAACTCTTGTACTAACCACGCTTTATGTGAGCAAATGATAAGCTAGTAATTGCCATATTTGTCACATTCTGTCCAATGAAGTTAATTAACTCTTGTACTAATCACCCTTTATGCGATCAAATGATCAAGCTAGTAATTGCCACATTTATCAGGAGGTTTGCTCTTGTACTAATTGCCCTTTATGTGAGCAAATTATCAATATACAAACGTCAATTATTAGTGTTGAGGGGATCTCTGGGTTTTTTAAGAGGAGTTGTTGGATTTGCAACTGAACTAACAACCATGGTTAGCTAGGGAGAACGGGAACCACCACTTAGCATCCATCCTTCATAATGCGCTGGTGGGTGCTGGTTCAGTGTGGCCGGCTTTATACTTTGTACGCTACACTTAAGACTTGGCCTTGGGCATAAGACCTGTTGGGCCGAATCTTCTACCAGATGTAGCCACCTTTTTGTTTTCCCAAGTTGAGCTTGGAGCCAAGTTTTTCCCCATCTAGACCCATTTGGGCAGGTCCCATCCCACTTGGAGCTGCTGGGCTGGGTACTTGAACTTGCACCTAGATTTAGCCTGAACCCAGGCCAAAAACTCAGTCCTATTTAACATTGGTATGTATCAATGTTGGGTGAGAACCAGTTTGGGGGGTTAGAATCATTGATTCTGATTTTAAATTAGTAAAAATCAAACTAGAATCTGATCCAGAACCTTTTAAGACCTAGAACTAAGAGGTTCCAGGTTCCATTTATGTGTGGAACTGGAACCAAAACCCGAACTGAAACCAAAATTTTTGAAGAAAAAAAAGGACCAAGACCAGGGGCTAATCAGAGGTTAACCAGCAGTTATCCACTGGTTCTGATCCAGGTTATTCAAAAGAAATTAAAAACCGAATCTATTTAGTAGAACCGGAACCATTTGTTTTGAAGAACTAAAACCCAAAACTAGATTCCGGATCCCATTTATGTGTGAAACCAGAAGCAGAAATCGGAACCGTTTTAGTTTCCTTTTTGTAACCAGAACGAGAGGTTCTTCTCAAAAGTAAAGAAGCTGCTCAACACTAATTAATTAATTAGTAGGTATGTAGTATCTCCCATCACATTCCTCAGGGTTGTAAAGTAAAGTTAGCTCTCACAATAATCAGCCTTGCGCCTTTAAATGAGAAAGTGATTAAAGTCAGTATTTAATGTGTACTTTAGAGTAATAAGTCTGATCACAACTACTTTACACAATTAAAGGACATGTTTTCATTTCATGTCACCTCATGGCCATAGCTATAGACTTGGGATGTTTCAAGAATGTGACACTTCAAAGCCCTGGCACGGCCTAACTTAAGTACCCATAACTTACAATTGGAATAAATTTATCATTAGGTGTATAGAAGTTAAAGCCATAAAATGCTTTTGGATATTTATTTATTTATTTTTATGGGGACCTTTTAAAGGCACACTTTAAGGTTTTCTTGTCTATAGCCTAGCCTTGTTCAAACATGATTGTAATTGTAAACATTTTCTTAGCTAGTACTTATAAAATACTTGTAAATTAAATTACCCTTAGTGGTCATTGATCTGAAGATATATGAACCTTAAAGGTGGCCTTTGTCCAGGGGAAGGAGAGTTTATAGGCTAGGGGTGAGTCAGGTGTGGATGAGGCCTGATGGGTAGGACACGGTCATCACATTACCGAACACCACCGCTGGTCATCGTAACAAGCTTGTCACCTTCCACATGCAACTGGCCCGATTCCACCATACAAAATATCCCTGAATACACCCTAGTAGATACAAGGTGTTGAATTCTGAAGTCACCTTTACAATCAATCTAGGCCGGAAAGGTGAGAGATACAGCTATGACTGATTAGGCTAAATCTAATTGCATTTGTTTAATTCAATGCAAAATAGGACTGATTAGGGCTAAATCTAATTGCATTGTTTAATTGAATGCAAAAATAGGATTGATTAGGGCTAAATCTAATTGCATTGTTTAATTGAATGCAAAAATAGGATTGATTAGGGCTAAATCTAATTGCATTGTTTACTTGAATGCAAAATTAGGATTGATTAGGGCTAAATCTAATTTCGTTTAATAACTTTGAATGCAACATACAATAACTGCCACCCATGTTCCATAATCATTGTCGAAAAATTTAACACAAGGGTTTCTTAATCGGCTGCATTAATTTATACTTTAAAATTATTTCTACAAAAACATTTGGATTTTTTCCCAGACACTCTAAGTTGTGAATTTTCGCATGGTGGCTACAAATTATTTTGGAGTTATTTTGGGTATAAATTCGAGAAAAAGGCTAAAAATTTGGGAAAATTCGAATTTTTTTCGAAACCACAAAATTGGGAAAAATAAAAATAAAAATACAGAGTCTCTAACTTCTAAGTACAATATTCAATTATATAATGCCATTTTCTGCACCTGAATTTGGTTTAAAAAATATTCCAGTCACTTTTTCACTGCAAAAATATTTTTTTCTAAAATTTTAAAGCCTCAATTGGCAATATAGTTAAAAAACATCTAAGTTCTCGTCCATAAAGTTCATATTTGGACAGAATATTTTCTCACAAGGATGATAATTCACATCCAAGTTTGATAGTTTTTTCATTTTCATTTCTCGACTCCCTTTGTCCATCCATGTTCACGGTACGCGAGACGGCGGCGCGCTGTCGAAAGCTTCTCGCGTCTGTCGAGTCTGAAGACGACGGCGGCGTTGCAGCTGGGAGCTTCACTTACATGGGCAAATTTCTTGTCGTGATTTTCACTTGCAACTCCTTCATTCTTCAGACCGATTGCAGCAGAGGGCAGTGGAGCTCGAGGAAGAATCGAGTCTAGTTCTCATCGTGTAGTGTTGTTGCACTTGTGTTGCAAGCTCCGGACTTCTAAGCTCTTCAAGCTCACGTAGCTCACGGTTCTGTGGTTTCAGACTCTGCAAGCTGGCTGAGAGGTCCTTCCGTCGTCCTGCAAGAGCGCCATTGCCAAAAGTTAGCTGGAGGGAGAAGGTGGAGGACACGCTTGGTGGAGACGGGTGGTTTTCTTCTTCGGTAAAGAAAAGCTTTGCTGCCGTTGCACATTCGTTGTTGACGTCAACTGCATCAGCTGATCAGGATTCAAGCGCTCAAGCTCCAAGAAGCTGTGATCTGTTCAGTAGTATATTTTTTCCTCGATGGCGGCTACCAGCTCATGTCCTGGGACTAAGGGCAGCTTCGACGTGATCCGAAAGAGTGAAGAGAAGTGGCCGAGCGCCGCATCGAAAAACATCGTCATGCTTAACTGCGACCAGTAAGAATAAAACTTTTTACAATTCATCTCTTCCGATCTACCTGCATTGGGTGATTCTTGCTTTTGTAATGCGAACATTACGTGTCGATTGTTTTCGACATTAGATCTCTGGAAGTTGACAAGAACGATATTCGATGTTGGAATCTCAAGTGTTCATGTATGCACTGATGACATGAGGATCATAATATCGAGTTCATTGGATGAGTATTTTTGTGTTTTGAGGTTTTTCTTCTGTGACAGTGGTGATCCGACCATGTTCGAAGCTTACTGGGACGCACACAAAGGGAACTGCGTGCAACTCACCTTCGCAAACGAGCGGCTGAGTTACTTCGTAAAGAGCAAAGCTAACAACAACGGACTATGGTTTGTGTTCGAAGGTCTTGATGACGCTATACGTGATCTTCATCGCCTTGTTGGTAATGCAGTCGTGGAAGATCGTCACATCCTCGTCGGCACAGGATCCACCCAACTCTTCCAAGCAGCTGCTTTTGCACTCTCTAAGCATCAGAAGATCGACGCCTCAACTGCAGTGGTGGCTGAAGCGCCCTATTACTCGGTAATAAGACATATGTTCCTGTTACTGCGCTGCATGCATGCATGTATTTTGTGATGATCGCCGTCCTCGGTAGTTGTAGAAGTTATGGAACTACCGTGTGCTGCAAGCAAGGCTTCCCTAGATCTTCTCTTTGGGAATTGATATATAATGTATTTTTTCCCGATCTGCAAAATCATGTTGTACAGTGCTACCCTCGAGCGATCGAGTATTACGAGTCGCGAATTCTTCACTGGGCCGGTGATGCGAAGAAGTATGTGTCTTCTTCCAAGGAGTCGTACATCGAAATCGTGACTTCCCCCAACAACCCATGCGGCGCTCCTCGCCAAGCAGCCGTCGTCGACAACGGACTAGGGTCGAATGCTGCAGGATTTCTGGTGCACGACTTGGCTTACTACTGGCCAACTTTCACACCCATCAGCGCGGCTGCCGACCACGACATCATGCTGTTCACGCTCTCCAAGTGCACAGGTCATGGTGGATCTCGCATTGGGTAAGAAGGTCATGATCTCAAGTTGTTACATGCCTGATCATGAATATCATGCGCACGATGTTCGGATATATCATCGGAATGACGTTCCTTCAGACTTGAATATCATCCTTTTGAGGCTGATGATGCAGATCAAACCCTAATTCATGGAACTCGTGAATGATCTACCAACATAATTGTTACATTGTGATCTGCACTAGGTGGGCAATTGTGAAGGAGCTTGCGATCGCCCAGAAGATGGCCCAATTCATCGAGTTGAATACCATCGGCGTATCCCAGGATGCACAGGTACGTGCTACAGGTTTGATCCGAGCGATCATGAAAGGCTACAACAGCAACAGCCAGCTGATCAAAAGCTTGGGGCCACTGGATGCTGCACCTGCAGCTGATCATCTAGTGCAACCTGCTGCAGTAGCAGCAGCTAAGGATTCTGGCCATGACGAGGAGCGTCAGTTCTTCCACTTCGGCAAAGCCATGATGGAAGCTCGCTGGAAGGGAGTGCGCGCTGCTCTAGCTGGAAACCAAAGCGTCACTGTCCAGGATCCGAGTGCACCTGCACACTGCACATTCATGGGCACCACCTCTACCACTAACCCAGGTCAGAATCTTCCAGATCCTTCACACTCATCCCCTGGGTGTGGCGCTGGCACTGAATCTTGGACCTAGCAGCTAGTAGCTCCAGTAAGAGTCTGACTCAGAAATTCATGACTGAATTAAGAAAAGATTCTTGTGGCTCGATTAAAATTTTATTTTTAAAAAAAAAACAACTTTTCCATAAGAAACTTTTTTGGCATTCCCCAGTGTAGGGAAAAGAGTGGAATTTAACTCTGATGAATTAAAGTTGAATGAACAAAACATAGGGAATTTAGCTCTCCAAGGGAATCTCCAAAGAACCAATATTTTTTCACTGTTTTATTCTAATTTCCTTTTCCCAACTAGTTGGTGTGAAACAATGTATTTTCTGCATGTTCAAACTTCAAACCATTAATCCATGTGTTCGCATTATAGGGGAAATTCAAGTTCTTCTTGATGGTCCCACAGGGAATCCTAAGAAAGTTTCTTGTGAATATTATTCTTGTGGCTTTGATTCTTACATGGCATGAACATATTCTTCTTCAACAGCGTTTATTTGGCTCAAGAGCATCAAAGAGCCGGCTGAGGATTGCCAACATTTTTTGAAGAGCAAACTGGGGATCCTAGCAAGAGCTGGTGAAGCATTTGGAGTGTCAAACCAGTATGCACGTGTGAGTTTGGTCGGACGAGAGTCTGAAGTGGCTGTATTGCTTCACAGACTTGCTGCCCTCAAGTAGGCTACTTCAGAAGACAGATTTTTCTGGGAGAACTTTGTTGTTCATGATATTGTGAGACTTTAGGTTTTCCTTTTTTTGGTCCTACTTTTTACCATGCTTTTAGCCTGCTTGTTTGCTTGCTCTCTCATTTCATCACCATCATCTGGTCTTGAATGAATCCCCTGAGGCTAGATTGTCAACTAGAGAAGTTTCCTCAGATTTTTGCAATTTTGTTCATGCTTGAAGTTTCCAAATATCTAGTCTCTAGTCTTCCTTGGATTTTTGCAATTTTGTGAACTCCTTCAAGTTTATGATTATCTTGATTTTGCTGCTCTTCCAGATGATTTTCAGTGTCTGCATTAAGGTTTCTTTTAAGGATTTTGTGATGTAGTCAAATTAGTGTGATCATCCAGAGGATACTTTAGCCAAATTTGGCTACATATTAGATATGAAAGTAGAAAGAAAGAGAATCCTTTTGGGTGAAAGCAAGGTAAATTCCCTCCTTGTTACTTTGGCAGGTTTTAGAAAGTAGTCCAAAATAGTTTTGATTGTGGATTTTGGACAAGGAAATTTAAAATTGTGAGATTATAAATGTGAGCGTCTGGACTCAGTAATAGGGAGCTAAAAGCTTAAGCGAACCCTAATTTGAACATAGTGATGCTTAGCTTGTGCAAGTTTCTTCTCTCCTTGCATCACAATAGCAATTAAGCTCAACTTGTAATCATGGTTGGAGACCACTATCTAAACCTAAAGTGCCATGCTTAATGCGTCGTCTTCAGCAATTGTAGGATCTTCCACGGCTTCGAACAATGGTGGGAGTTCCAATAGGATATAGTTTGGTGAACCAAGGTAAATGTTTCTCATATTCTTGGGTTTGGTTTAAGGGTTTCCAATTTGTTTTGCAAGAAATATAAGGTACCAATGTTCCAATGGGTGGAAGGTGAAAGCCAATCAATTGTTGAATGCAATAAATTGTTTGGGTCTTTTGAAGGTGTATGAAATAGTCTTTGCTTATCCATTTGCAAATGGTGACTATTCTAGTTTTTCTTTAAAGGGGCTAGTTAGTATAGAGGAAAGGGCATTGCATTAACTAGGAATTTTATCTTTTTGATAGCAACTAGGACCTAATGAGGAAGGCCAAGAGGCCACCATCTAGATCAAGTAAAGCACTAGTTGGGGTCTTTTTTTCATAGCATGGTGCTAATAGTGATGATGGTATTGATGAGGATTCTATTGTTGTTGAAGGTTTTAAAAAGGTGAAGGTTTTTTTACTAGCATAGTTAAAATTAATTATGAAGCTTCTTATTGGTGGAAAGAAGAGAGTGAAGATATTACATTTTCCAAAAGACAACTTGGAAAAGGCTAAGTTTGATTTGCAACCTCTATACCATCATCACTAGATGGAGGAATGCTAGAAAAGAAAAAATCATTACTAGCAACAAAAAAAAGCTTTGAATCATTGGTGCAAGAAATGAGAGAACTACAAAGGAATTGGTTACTTGGGAAAGGAAGTGTCAAGGGTGTTCAAATCTTGTAGAGTTGGACCAAGTAAGAGTCACTACTACCAAATTAGGTGCAAATCTTAAAGATGTTGAGGTAGAATTACAGTTTCATGAATTATTATTGGTGCAAAGGGAATTCAACAAGGTTAAGGATGGGAAAGTTGAGTTTAAAAATGTGAATGAAAGGCTGCAACATGTTTCAAAGGATCTTGATGCTCTTGTTTTGCAAGGTAATTGCGCCAATCAGTGAGCCCAAACTTTTGGGCACCAAATCCAACTTATGTTTAGGGGTGCAAAAGTCACTAACAATCCGTTGCCAATAAAGCAAATCCACTACTTTAACTCCTAATACATTTGGAGTTTTTTTTGTTAATCCTTGCCCTATTTGTGAGTTGTATTTTGCTTGCAACAATCTTGTGTTGACTTCACGTGGGTGCACTTATCACCCATTTTGTCTCATTGTGCATGTGGGAAACAAAACAACAAAGTGTGTCAAGGCCTAGGGTATGGGGAAGCATTCTTGCAAGAGTGGCTTAAAAGTTCGGGTGTTATCCATATCACTTGTAATTGAAGAGGCCAAAAATTGAAGTAGTTAATAAATGTCCATCAAGTGCCACAATTAATGTTGCAAGCCTACCTTCTACAAATTGTAGGTACAAATTCATTTCCTTTGAAACCTTGTGTTGGAGCTTGTAATTCACTAAAAGAAATTTGAAAATTAATGATTAGATTTGTGATTCATTTGTAGTTGTAATGGACACATGCAAGTGAAAATAGTTTAGTCGCCTAAAACAAGTGCCATAAAAGAATTAGTCACAAAAGACATGACATGGCCATGAAGTTGAAAGTGTAGTTGCAAACCTTACGACTAGGCCATAATTTTTCATCCATTGCCATGGATGTTTTTAAAAATAATGTGGAACCCCAATTTGTGAGTACATTTGTGCCTACATTTGGGATATCGCATGCTACCAAATGTGCCATTCATGGGTGGTTACGATTTAATCATGTGGTAATTTAAATAACAAATGGTCATAAAACATGTGGCAATTTTCCATTTGTTCAAAAAAGATATATTATAATTATAATAACTAAATATTATAATTAATTCATTGTAATCTATCCTAGGTTAAACTATAATATGCAACCTATTCTAGGCTAGGCTAGGGTAGAATTGGCTACCTAGCATGAGCTAAGTAGGTAGGTAGGATCATATTTATTTTGTTAGGAACAAGCCTTTTGATTAGCTTATCCCATATGGCACATGCACTATGTTTATAGTGCATACCATGAATTTAATCCATTCTTTCATCTATTTATATACTTTACAAGTTTGAACTTGTAAACAAAAGACATGGGATAAATTCTAATGAAAAGGAAACACTACAATAGTACAACATTATCACACCTTTGTCCCATACAAAAACATTATCATATATCAACATAATAAAATATTTATTATTTTCCCTAACTATTTATTACATATCCTATTTACTACCTACAATCGACAAACTAATCTACCATATTATTAATTAATTAATATAAAAACACTATGACATATCCACAAAATAAAATACCTTTTGTTTAATTTATAACCTACCTACCTACTACCTACTATGTTACAACCCTAGCCTTGAGCTTACAATAAAAGCAAGGGCTTGCAAAGGCGCGAGTTGAGAGTGAAGCTCGAAAATCACATTTCATGCTCTTGAGAATGTAGGAAGGTGTGAAGGAATGAACCCACACACTCCCAAGTGGGCTCTCACTTTGGGAATTAAAGTCCAATGGTTTCTCAAATTTTTAAAGAGCAATTACAAAGGTCAAAACTCATTAGATAAAAAAGTTCCTTATACCATTAAAAATATCTTAGAACGTAGATGTCTAAAATAGGCTCACACATCTCATTTGAATATTTCAAACATAAGTTAGGGGCGAGTCAAACATCTTCGATGGTTGATTTTGATGCACCCTTAAACTCCTTGATAGACTCAACTACAAGTCCAAAGGTGAAAACAACGAATGGCTAAGGAGTTTGGGCACATTCTTTGCCTTGCAACACTTCGAGGGTAGAAGGGCATGCTGGAGTTCTAGGATAATGACTAGGAAGAGTGACAAATAAGTCAATTACTCACACGGACTTGCACAAACTAAACAATAAATTAGTTAGTGCATAACAACAACATTTTTAGTGCACAAACATGCCATAAGTAGACATGAATTCACAAAACTCACCACGACCCAAACTTGGGAGAAGCCACCACCTTCCCCTTTATACTATTATCTATGCTTGACCACAGGGCCAGCACCCAAATGTCATTTTGTCTTGGGAGTCCTGAAATTCTCGAAATTGGGACTATCACTACTTTGGAGGCCCATATGTTTTTGTGAAAAACTTCGATTGAGATGAAATTTGAAGCAAAATTGTAACCATTGTTGAAAGCTTTCCAACAATATGTGACATGCCACATGCACGTAACTAAATCAGGGCGATTCCAGACTCTTGGCCAATTTTACTCTTGACCTTTCATTTGGCCATAACTTATGTTTTAAGTACCCAAATGGGTCATGCGAACCCATCTCAGACATCTAAGTTCCAAAAGCTTTTCAATTGTATAATGAAATCTTCAATCCAATGAGTTTTGACCCTTGCAATTGCTCTCTAAAGATTTGAGAGTCAATCAGGACTTCAACTCCCAAAGTGGGAACTTATTTGGGAGTGTGGGGGTTTATTCCCTCACATTTTCTTACACTCTTGGGAACATGAAATGTGGCTCATGGGCTTCATTCTTGGCTTGCACCTTTGTAAGCCCTTATTTTGGTCGTGAACCCAAGGTTAGGGTTATGACAAACTTGGTTTTAGGAAACATAATGACCAGTAACAAATGAGTGGACCACCATTAATGGAAGGACAAAAGGTTCTTGAATATAAAACAGAATGGTGAGACAAGCACCTTGGGTGGTTGACTTGGTTTTAGGAAGTATAATGACTATTAACAAATGACTTGACCATTAGTGATGGAAGAACAAAAGGTTTTTGATTATTATACAAAGTGGTGAGGTAAACTGTCGCAACCCCACTTTGAGGCAAGTGTGAGGATGAGACTCAAACTCCCAAAAGTGGGAACTTGGAGTCCTCTAGGACTCCCGCAACTTCAGAGCTCAATTGCAGAGGTCAAAACATCTTGCCTTGAGGTGTTCTTTATATCGTTGAAAAGGCATTGAAGTGTAGATGTCGAAAATGGCCTCGCATGAACCATTCGGACATCTGCAGCACAAGTTATGGTCGAAAGAAGGGTTGAAAGTCAAACTGGCAGTTTGACTCCCGACCACAAAAAGTTGAGAATCGACCCGATCCCGGTGTGTGCAGGTGAAGTGCAACACACCGTTGGAAAGCTCTTGAGGGGAGTTACAAGTTTTCTTTAGACTTCATCCCAATCCAAAATCTGAACCGGGAGTTATGAGCTCTCAAAGTCCCAAGAGTCTAAACTGGGACAGTTTCGAGACTCCTCCTTGGGAGTCCCAGGAATAAAAGCCATTTGGATGCAGGTGCGATGGAGCAATGTAGAGATTAATATACGGGGGAAGGTGGTGGCTTCCCCCGAGTCCAGGCCATGGTGAGTCAAGTGAGTCCATGTTGCCCGTGGCTTATCCCAACACCAAGAATGTTTCCGAAGGTGAACTAACCAACTTGTGGTTGGTTTTGATGCAGGACCGCATAACTAAATAGTTGTCCTTCTTCCTAGTCTAATCCCGGAGCTTTTAGCACGCCCCTCTCACCCCCTTTAGTGTTGAAAGCTGGGAGCGGCACCAAGTTCCAATTACTTCCGCTCTTTAACATAATTGGACCCATTTTGGGTCTAATAAGGAACTTGGGGGCGCGTCATAAACACTTTGGGTGGTGGACCTAATTCTACCTAGCACAATAGCTATTGAAAAAAGAATGGGAACAACTAATGTAAGGACACAAGGATACTTGATGAGACATAATGGTGAAGACAAGCACTATTGATGTTAAAACTAATCCTAGGAAACACAACCATTATTAATAAAAGAGTGGACTAAAAATTTAATAAAAGGACTTTATGTGTTTGAAAAGAAGCCACAATACTTATCTAAACATTATGGTTAGTGGCAATGGTTACAAAAGACACATCAAATGTTGGAAAAACAACAACCATGAAAAATGGAAAGACATTATGTGTTTGAAAGGAAGCCACAATGATAAGACAAGTACATGGGTAGTGCCATGGTTCTAGGAAACACAAATAACTACTAGCAAAAAATTAGACCACCTAATGGAAGGACATTATGTTTGAAAATAAATCATAGTGGTGAGTTAAACACATGATTGGGTGGTAAAACAAGGTCTATAGGTATTGAGCCAAGGAGATTAACTAGAAAATGAATAATAATATAGTTGATAAAACCAAAGACTCTAGTTCTAGGTCATGGACTATACATGCTAATACATTAGAACCAAATGTTGATGGTGAAGGAATTCAACTTTGTGACAAATGGACTATTTACAAGCGAATGAAAATACTTCTAAATGTTAGGCCATATGGACTTTTCTTAGGTGTTAATTTCTAGACTTTGACATTCAGAAAAAGGATTCAAAGTTTAATTAAAACTAAATTAATATAATTGAAGTTATTTAAAAAATCTTGAACACTTAAAATACCTTTGAGGACCAAGCACTTGATAACAAACTGCCCATATGAAGAAACTAACTTCCAACCCAATGACATAAAAAATGGTTAGAAAATTTGAATGTGCTAGATATGCAAAGTGGTCAAAACCTAATTGATGGAAATCTCTAGCAACTACCAATGTCAAAGGTAGCATTGAATCATCAATAAGATCACCCTTTCAAATTTGCTTTAGGATTGCATAAGTGATGTAATGAGTGAACCAACCTTTAACACTTGTGGCTTTGTTTCCATTTTTGAAAACATAAGAATACCACTTGCAAGCAATTTACAACATGAATAAATGTGTTGATGTTGGTTACCCAATTTAATTTTCATGAGGAAAATATGATTTCTATTAAAAAAAAAAAATCATTGTTGAAAACAAATCATTTGACCTACATGTTGAGGTATTGAAATCCGTTCACTAATGGGGAACCTCACCATGTGGTAGAACTACAAAGGACCCATGCAAAGGTGATTTCAACAAATTGTGGAGGTGACAATTTAAAACGATTCAATTCAAGAAATATTTTATTCAACAACATGGTCATATTACATTACAAACAATAGTTGTTGTTATGGCCTACACAACAATACACATTCAAGCATTTGGCCAATCGATGATACACATTAATCTTTCAAAAGGTAGCCATCCATGATCCATGATATGGAACTAACATCTTCTTTTAAACCACTTTTTTAAAATAATGTAGTGGGGCATTTCATTTAAGATTTCACCTATTACTAGTAGAACCTAAATCCATACCACCATTGATTTCAAATATGTGTTCTCAAAATAACAACTCCACAATCAACCAATGTACCTTGTTCAAAATTTGTGAGGTTCATGATAAATGCATACATTGATCCCATATTGTTAGTAAACTATTATATGTACAATGTGCAATGAATGTATTTCAGTTTGCATGCTTGCATGCATATGGTGTACTACACATACAAATGTTAGTTGCTTGAACTTACTTGAAGAGCTAGTACAAATGATAGCATGTCATGTGAAACTAGCTACCCCCATCCTTGCTGATGATTATTGTCACTACAAAACAACCCGCCATTGAATGATTCAATAAAATATAGTTACATTGACCCAAATACCATTAAATAAGTTGGAAGTTCCATTGAAGCATTAACAAAGGGAGGTGGTCAAAAACATAAGCAAACCAAGCAATGGATCGGATGCTACAAACATGAATCTTGCTAAATTGGATGTTACAAGCATGAAACTCATTAGATCAGATATCAAAGCTTCTCCAAAGGCAAATATTTGTTAGATTAGAGGTCGCACCATGATGTCAAATTTTTTAAAAACTTTGGTACAAACAAAAAAATACAAATTCGATCAAACAATGATGCACACAATTGTTCTCGTCTTTGCAAGGTTAATGCAAATTATTGATATAAGCCATTGAAGTTATTGAATCTACATTTACTTTGAAGGCTAATGAAAAATTAATGTCATTAAGCTTTGTTGCAAATTTTGCAAAATAGGAGCTTGAACTTGAGCTCCAACTTACAAGTTTGATAGTTGTTGGTTGTAGTTATTACCCATGCACACCTTTCTATAGACAATAGTTATCGTTGTTCGCAAATGAAAGTTGATGTTATGGACGCATAAGCTCCATCAAGTTAACATGTTCACATGTACATGATCCTTTTTGCCAAGTGTTTTCTTCAAAAACTTTCATTCACTATATTGCCAAGCTCCCATGGATGGCATGATAAGGTTGTGTTTTCAAAGCTCTTGTGCACATGGTCATTTTTGGCAAGTTCAACATCTCACTCATTTGCAACAAATGGCATCATAGGTGAGAGTTTCAATGCATAATGCACACAATCAAACCTGACAGAACAACACTCCTAAACAGATACACCGTAATCATCATAAAGGAAAGAATCATGTTTTCAAAAAGGAGCTACCTAAACCATTAGATAAAAAGAACGATGAAAATTACACTTTAGGGTTTTGAATGATGGGTGAAAAAAATATAAAAAATTGTCATAGCACATCCACATTTTTCAAATGAAAAATGTTCAATTCTTTGTTGGGTGCTTCAAATAACACCTCCTTGCATTTGATTCCATGTTGGATGTAACCTAGATGGATTTTTAAATGAGGTTTTTTGCAAATTGGTTTTAGTTAGGTTGGGCATCACCACAAATGTCTCAAAAGACTTGCATGGGGAAAATTTCTTAGAGAATTTTTTTTAAAGAACTTACACATCCTTTGAAAAGCATTTGAAATAATGTCAAACCATGCTCAAGTAAATTTCTTTCATCATGGTTAAGTTTTTAATATTTTAATATGCAACTTTGTTTAGAAGTCATGATCATTGGACCTCATTTTCATATCATATAGAACTCTTGAAATTCAATAGACTTTGAATTTTGAGAAAAAAATTAAACTCTTAGTTTTTTAATTTTGAATGTTTTTAAAGTGTATTTAATAGTTCTTTACCACCATACAAAAATTCAATGTAAAAATAATTATATTTTACAAATTAGCCCTTATCAAATGAAAATGATTTAACGCTCCACCCACCCAAATTTAACAGTCCTTTCCTTTAAAGAAATTTTCAAATTGGGCCCATTGTTAATTGGATTTGAAGATTCACCAAACTGGAAAGTGGAGTTTCGTGTTCATACATATGCATCTTTGTTAATTGTGGGAGCTAAGCTATTTCAAAATTTAGTAGGGAAGAGTGATGATCAAGTAGTAGTGTATGCTTCTAGGCTTCTAAACAAAGTTAAATATAATTATAACACAATAGAAAAAGAGGCTTTAGGGATTTCTATAGCATGCATTCTAGTTTCTTGCAACTTCTCTAGCTTTGTAATTATGTTAATTAAAACTCTCACTGAAGTATTGTTTCTCTCATTATAGAAAAGTGTTTCCATGTGGCTATACAAGAGATGCAAAAAGTGGTAGTGATGGGCCGTATTAATTTCAAGGATGAGGCATTAATTAAAAACTAGTGGGTAGGTAAAAAAATGAATGTGATGGGTGGGATGTTCAAGGACAAAAATAAACGAGGTAATCATTGAAAGTTGTTTTTGTTTATTGTTGGAAATTGTGAATGTTTTCAAGGTTTTGGCATTCACAAAAGCATGAATGCAAAGAGTACGATTAAAAAATCATAGAAAATAACAAAGGAAAAGGAAACGTAGAAAAATGAGCACAAATAGAAGCAGGACAAGGAAGCAAAATTGTAGAAAAAAAGAAACAAAAGAAGAGTTGAAAAAAACAAAACATGATGGAATGCTGAATATTCAATTGTTGGCTATAAGATCACTGTTGTAGTCACCATCATTTTCAAAATGTGAAGAAGGCAAATCGTACAATGGGAAAATGCATGCAATAATTCACAATATATATAAAATTGGAACATCTGTAATTGAATTTTTGTGTAGACATAGAAGAAGTTGATGTGCAAGTGATCAGGAAGGACCAAAAGCTACAATAGTAGATTTGGTGTTCATTGAAAATCGAAGGAGGACAAAGCTATGGAGTAGCAATATGTGAAGCACAAATAATGTAGACAAACAAAAGGGAGGAAGTTGCGAAGGCGAAAGTGTGACCATCCACAAAAGTGTAAGCATTGACATAAGTATAACCAAGGGTGATGGAAATCGATATGAGTGCGCCAAGGGTTATAGAGAAGGGAAGACATGAAATCATGAGTAGAGTTACACTTTTGGATAAAGGTATTCACATTCTAGATCTTGACCAATTTATGTGGATATAGATGAAACATAACTATGATAAGTATGTTGAAAGGATGGAGAATTTGAAGACATTAGTGAGGAACAAAAATGGGCTTTTAAAATAAGGCTTGTTATTTTGTTTCTAATGAATTGGGAAGCATTGATGCCCAATGTCATGTTGGAATTTTTAAACACATTTGTTATCAAAGGCATAAATATCTACTTTGGGTATCATGACAAGGTGTATGTTGTTACATGTATTTGGAATATGTGAGGAAGGGTATATAGAAGACTCGAAAAGGTAGGTCAATAAGTCATTAGCATTATAAGCATTACAAAGTTGTAGAATTGCACCTATAAATTCTATAGCAAATCAGTGGAATGCAAAGAGTCTAGGTTTGCAATATTTTATCAGATATCTTGCATTCATATCTATGATTTATCAAAAAGAGAAGGTGACATATTTTTACAACAAGAATGCCATCACATTGATGAGAGTAGAAAAGGGGAAGAAGGTGGATTGGGCACAAATTATATACAATAGTTTGTGTAGTGAGCTAGATCAGTGGTATAAGTATGTCAAGGAGAATAAGGGGGATAAGAAGAACACCTATTAGTCAACCTTGATATTAGCAAAGATTTTTAAGTATCTATTTGTTCATCAAAAGGAGAATCCACAAAAACCACAAGCCAAGGTCAAGAGTACTAGAATTTTTTTTGAAGTAGCATTGGAGAGTAGAAGGAAGGCTACAACAAAATCTCAAAAAAATGTTCTTAAGAGGAAGAACAAAGTTGAAGAAGGTGGAGCCTCAGGATCAGAAGTTAAAAAAGAACAAGAGAGCATATAAGCATGAACATAGAAAATGATGAAGGGGAGAGTGGCACCATTTACATTGTCAACATTGGTACATGTAATGCCACCAATGGTATAGGTAGCTAGGCAAATTACAGAGGTACCACAAATGACATCTCCACAAGAAAGACGACTAAAGGAATACAAGTAGAAAGTTAAGAAGGAGCATGACACAAGATTTTTAAAGGGTGAGGAACATTTTCACATGGATGGGGACATATATGAAAATTGGATGGACACCATTGGAATTCCACAACATTTCTAGCATACAACATCATGTGCAGTACCAACAATAGTAACAACAATAACAATAAAAAAAACAACAAACATAAGGACGTTTATAGGCTATTGGACAATAGATGGATATAGTGGAAACATAGCCTCTTTTTGCAATGTTCAAACCACCAAAACTATAGGTATCAATTAATAGGGTAGGATCTACAAAGGAATAGCCATTTGAGTTGGGTTGGGGAGTAGATTACTACAAGAAATGGGATCATTTGCATAAGGATCCAAAAATCTTACGACACAAACAAATACACCAAAATCTATGGAAGAGGTCGTTACAAAAGTAATGCAATAGATAAGGCAATTAAATTGTTTCAAACCATGGTAATTATGAATTTAAATATGGGGAATTTGAATTTGGAGGTAAGTAGTTTGAAGAACAGATTGATGATAAAGGAAAAAGGTAGTACTACATGTGGAATTAGACAAGGAAAGGGACTTCCAAAAGGAATACAAAAATAACATAGAAATATGGAGGAAAAATAGGACAAAGAATAAACAGAGGGTTAAAGCACTCATACAAAAATTGCAAGATGAGAATAAGGAGCTCAAGGTTAAAACAACTTTGATGAAATCATAAGCTAATGAACTATAATAGTTGAAAAAGATGGTTAAAGCTTGGGAAGCTATAGATTGAAAATGGGTAGAAGTATTACTACATTACAAACAACAATAGGAGGCTTTGGGTAGTTAGGTGGAAACACTCACTAAGGAAAAAAATAGAAGGAGAATGTTTTGACAAATTTGGAATTGGTGAATCTAAAGAATTTTTTAAATTTTTTTTTGAAAAACTTAGAAAAAGGATAGCAAAGGAAAAAAAAAAAGTTGGTGGAGGAAAATAAGGAATATTAGAAGAATCTGTAGTACTTGTAGGCATAATTGGAGAAAGCACAAAAACAGAGGAAGAGTTTGGACCCAATTGGTGTCAAAAAAGGGTTGTCCAAAATTATGAACAAATGTTACAATATTACATTATTATGAAGACAAAGAACAAGATGAAGGATTTTGATGTTAAATCTAAGGAATGGTAGGAAGTTGCAAAGGAGTTGAAGAAGAATCTAGCTCATCATAAAATTGATAAGAAAATCCTAAGGTACAAGTTGGAAGTTTATCAAAGGAATTTTCTAAATTTTGTTTATGGTAGTTTAATAAGTACAAAGGCATTGAGCCAAAATGAGGAGATTGAAACAAGGCCCAACGAGATAGCTTAGAAGGAAGAAGTGCATATTGAGGAACCACAAACAACTCAAGAACAAGAATAGGTGGAGACTATTATAGCAATAGAGGTGGAGACATCAAATGTATAGCCCTTGGAAGTAGAACCACACATTGAGTTAGTGGAGGAGGTCAAAATTGCAGAGTTAGAGGTGGGTATAAAACCATTAGTTTTTATACAAGTTGAAACTAGAGAAACTATAGTGGAGAAGACAAATGCTTAAAAGGTTACAAAATACTTTCATTTCATTTTTTGTCATTTCACAAGGATTTTGGGGAAGGAATCTAAAATACAAAGGGGGTAATGTTAAGGGGGTAGGTTGATTATGTTGTTTTGGATGAACAAGGTAATTAGGATAAGGATTGGTCATGGAACATTGTGGGTTTCAATTTTGAATTCTTATTTGGTTTTGAATCATGATGATGTGATTTGGGCTTGTCCAAAGATGGGAATTCTGGGAAAAGGATTTCATTTTTAGACACAATTTTGGGAGTAAGGAAGGGGCTATAGGTACTTTGTAATAGAAAAAACCACATATTCTATTTCTAATATACCACAGATCTTATCTTGCTCTTTTGATTTCATTTCAACAAAACATGTAATTTTGTTATATTTTGATTGAAGTTTTTAGCAAATTAGAGAAGTACAAACTTATGCAATGATTTTCATATTCATATTGTTGTGTGAATTTTTTGTAGTATCAAAAATATAATGAAATGAATTATAATTTTGTTTTTGGAATTTTCTACATTATATTTGGAAGTAAAAATTTTGGTTATATGAAACAACCATGAATTTGTTGTTTTAATGAATTGCAAAGTCAGGTGTGTTTAAAATCAAGGCAAAAATTATGAATGTGTGCATATTAAAGTGCAAAATTTGTTGTTATAGTAGTGTGGAGTAGTTTTATAAGAATTAAATCCACTTTTACTAGCAAAAAAAGAATAAAGAAAACATTTGTTATAATTCATCATTATTTGTTTTTTCTATTCAATTTTGAAGATAATAGTTTGTAAAATAACAATCTTGATACCCAATATATTTTAATATTATGCTACTCAAAAAAAAAAAAATCCTTTATAACATTTCAAAATAGACAAATAAAAATAAGGACGACAAAAAAATGAAAAATAAATTGAGTCATTTTGTATTATTGACTACTAGTTTGAACTTATCATATAGGTTTGGCAAATTGGGAATTTGTTTCCTTTGAAATCTAGACATTTTGGGGAATTTTTTCCATGGGAAACCTAGTAACACAAATATAATAACACAATAATATAAGTGGGTCAATCACACAATTAATAACACAATAACACAAGTATTGACCCAGTCACACAATTAATAACACAGTAACACAAGTATTAACCCATGTGTTTCACATCAAAGTTTGATGGAATTTCACTAGATTAGGGTTATTTATTCAATTTCCCTCAAAAAAAAAAGATTTCTATTAAAGTTTAAATGATAAAAATACTCAATTTCTTTGAAGCCCAGTTAGTAGATTGCTTATGTTGGATTAAGATTTCATTTGGATTTATGATATTTGTAAAGTTAATTTGTATTTGTTAAGATTTGTAACTAAAAAAAATTCATTTAAATGGTTTGAGATGAGATGTAAGAATATCATGTTGATAAAACAAGTTGAAATTTTTTTGGAACAAATAATGAAGGTTTCAAGAAAAACTAGAGTTTAAAGGAGCCTATTTACAACTCATCCTCAATGTAGCACAAAACAAAACTATTATATCTATAGTGTTTTTTTTGTACAAGCGAAGACATAATGGTGGAAAAATGAAAAACCATCGCTTTTGAATATTTTTGCAATGAAAGACTCGATGGTGGGTTGGGGAAGAATTCCTCATGAACAAAAAAAGGAATTGTCCTTTGCCTTGGAGGTGACCAATCTTTGTGTTAAGCAATGGAATGTTAATTATCAAGGCTTGACCAAAAACCCACATTAAATACTTGAAATTGTGAAAGTTAAATTTATTCACAATCAAGATTGAATTTGGATTTCTTCTACACAAGAACATCTAAGTTGCTATTTTCTTCCTCCACATGATTAGTTTGCTCCTCAAGACACCCAATAGTGGTTCTAGAAGTTCAAAAGAAACATCAAGGTCTAGCTTAAGCATAAAAACATGTCTTTCGAGATTTTGGCATGTTTAAGCAATTACCTATTTCAGGGAAAACCTCTTAATGAGATTTGTAGTACAAAATAAGAAAGACAAACACTACTAGAAATCTTGTCATTTGCAACCAGTCACTATGCAACTAGCATGCAACTAAATCTATGCAACATGGACACGTGTTATAAAAATAATGACCTAAACTTATACATACTTAAATTATTATATTTAATATATTTACATAGGTTATATATAATAGTGTTATGTACCTCTAGTACTAAATTAACCCCATGCTAACTTAGGCTAGCCTAAACTAACCTAGGTTTAAATAACCATGGTTAATTAAGTTAGGTTAAACTAATTATGGCTTAATCAAGTTGGGTTAAATTAAATTAGATTATATTAATTATGGCTAAACTAAATTAAGCTAAATTAAATTAAATTAAACCATAGTTTAAATATGTTTTATTTTATTTTGTTTTGGAATATTTTTTCAGAAAATGTAAATTTGATTTAATTTAATTTTTTCAAAATCAATTAATATGATAATATTAAATTTCATTATAAATAATTGTAATTATTAATTAAACATTTATTTTAATTATAGTGATAATCAATTATATGTATATATACTCAATGGGTATTATATATTTAAAATTTATTATTTGTTAAAATATTAATTTAAATAGGCTACATTAATAATCTACAAGTATATAAACATCCTAAGTTAATTATTAATTTAAGCTAGATAATAATATTAAAATAATATTTTCAATAAATAATCATAATTATTTAAAATATCCTATAATCATCTTTGAAGTGCAAAAGAAAAGGAGTAATGAAAAACTAACAAGAAGAAAAATAAGCTTTCCAAGTTACAAAACGTTTTTGTTTTTTTTTTCTTTGGACCCTTCCTACTTTTAAACCTCATAACTTTCTTATTTCTTGTTCATTTTAAACTATTTAAAGTGCTATAGGAGCGCCACCTGAAATCCTACAAATCACATTGGAACTCTAA
>Ga0209208_10002162_pt1 | contig 28105 bp, 26 predicted proteins | sample S1TSphfallax_3_FD_187694 | JGI IMG/M metagenome (GOLD analysis project Ga0209208, IMG submission 187694) | Host-associated microbial communities from peat moss isolated from Minnesota, USA - S1T2_Fd - Sphagnum fallax MG (SPAdes) (version 2) | ecosystem: Host-associated > Plants > Peat moss >...
AAGGTTTTTATGGGGAAAAGATGGCCCCAAGTCGCCATATTTGGGGGAGAGAACGTCCTAATTTCTGATCTTTAGACTATAAGTTCCAGCAGGTTGCCAAACTAAGGCAGGAATCTTAAATGTTTTCTCGTCTCCTCTTTGACATGTAGCCAAATTTGGCTAAGTCTTCTTGTGTATGCTCGCTACACCATCTACCTCACAAAATTGAAGGAAACAAAAATACCTGCTACCCATACACTTCCAAAAAATTCTTGAAAGTACTAGTTTCCAAGTTCTTGAAGGTAGTTCTATTAGGACCAGATAATTCACAACCTTTTCCCCATCGACAGGGCTTCCGTTTTCTCTTGAAAGTTCCCTCTAGAAATTTAACAATTAATATAAAAACTTATTTAAACTAGAATCCTTAAATTATCCAAGTTTTGTGCGGACGTTCCGGATACCTAAGCGGGAAAAAAGTATCGTAACTCGTGATACCGAGGGTCTAGAAATTATGTCGCTGCAGGTGGTAGAGAAAGTCATGACTCGCGAGTGTATGCGGCAAGTACATAAGTTGCCTGAAAGACACTTTGCGGGAAATATGGCTGAACGGCTAAAAAAGTCATGTAAGGACCGCATGTCCATCGGGAAGTCTTCGACCGAGTTGAGCTTCAATTTACTTCACCTTGTTTCTCACGGAATTGATCCCGATGACGTGGGTCTGATAAAAAAAGCTTGCTATGGGTAGCGGCTGCTGCTGCACATAAATATGTTATGGTGTCTAGCTACTCCCAACAAGTCCCATTCAACTTCATTCTGAGCATACACAGTCCACTGTTACTTGTTACTGCACTTGATCTAGCTAGATTTGTACCCAGCTCATACTTCTTACACTCTTATAAGAAGCTACTTTGTAGTGCACTTGATCTAGCTAGCTAGTTAGATCTGTTGTACCCAGCTCACACTTTCTTACTCTTATAACCTTTTTTCGCCCTGCCTGCAGCTGGTGCATTTCATCTGTGACTGCAATGAAGAACTCTGTGAGGATTGTGGCCCTTCAGGCTCTGCTGATGGCTGTGGTCATTTCGCTTGCCATGGATTCCATCAACGGTTAATTACTTCCCTAGACTGACTCCTCATGTTGCATTCAGGATCGATGAGGGTGATATTTGTATACCTGCAGATTTGTTTGCAGGATTAGACTAGGCGCGCACATTAACATCTTTATGAATTGGAAACATGCAGTTGACCTGAAACTCATACTTCTGTAATTCCGGCATTCTGATCTATTCGTATACATATCGGGGATTCCGGAAGTCTGCATTTGATAGTGACGTGATAGAAACGGGGACAACATACTCGTATATCTTGATATTATTGAAAATGAGTAGGATTTTGATAACATAGGTGCTTGAAAATTTCTAGACCTGATTTGTGAGGGATAGTGAATTTTAGTGTTTTTTGGTCGATAAAAACTCAATTATTAAACAACGACAAATGCTTTTGAAAGGAAAAATTAGTTGTGTACTACACTTTAGTAGAGAGTAGTACATAACCCAGATACTAGTACAGTTTATTCTTCTGGGTTATGTACTACTCTCTAAATGTTCTAGAGTTATAACACGATCTCACCCTGCACAAATTGTGTATCATTACTTGTGCAGCTGCGTCAATCAACATAAAAAATCAATGCTCAGAAACGATCTCAGCATGCGCAACCTGTAACATCTGTGGTGGACAAGTGAATTGTTACGCTTTAGCTCCCAACAACGGATTCCAAGTGATCGACGTGGGGCCGAACTGGCCCGGTGGCGTGATTTGGGGCTATCCAGGAGGCAGTGCAAATCCAACAGATGGAAATAATGCCAAGCCTCAGGCAGACCTTGTGGAGATGACTATCGGTACGGCCGATGGCGAAGATTACTACGAAATCAGTACCGTGGTACGTCCTTCTCCGTTCCAGCCGGACTGCGAATAGCCTTTGTAGAAAACACAGTCTTGATCACGTATAACACACGTCCAGATAAAAAAATCCTAGAACGAATCTGAAGCAAATCCGGATCTTATTATTATGATTATTAGACTTATTCTGTCTTTATTGAACTACGATTATGATCTACAACATAGCTAGACTTTCAGATCACCTTGTGGGTAATTAATCAATCTGCAGACCTAGACTTTCGCATGTGGTTGACAATTGATCTAACAGATAAGTTTGTTTTAAATTAGGCATACTTAACTGTTATATTCCCTAGTCCCGGACTTTCAATGTATGGAACTGTAGTTTAGGTTAGTGGTAGAGCACGCGGGTAGCTAGTTAGCAGCTGATCATGCTGCTGATCACGAGTATAATTTTGGTGGCTGCTGAATCCTGATCTTCTTTTTCTGTTTTCATTGTTTTAATTTTTGTTTTGGTTCCACGATCTGTTTCAATATATATAGAACTTAGATCTGTTTCAATGTAGAAAACTAACTACTCTGCAATTTTTCTGATTTTTTTTTGCAGAACGGTTACAATCTGCCTTTGTTGATCGGCCCAACAACCATTGCACCTCCGGGACAGGAGTGTGGCACTGCTATCTGCTCCATTAGCAACATTTACAGCTTTTGCAAGTCTCCCAACTATCTAACCGGCCCAGTTGGCTACGGTTGCTACAACGTTGGCGGCGCAGGACCGGTTGCCACGCCTGGAACTGAACAATTCGCAAACGCTTGTCCCGATGCCAATCATGTGTACACGTGTCCCACTGGCAGTAACTATGAAGAGGTGTTCTGCCCATGAATGAATACTGTGAATGAGGTATTTCCTGTGGGATGAATACAGTATGTAATACGATATACATGAGGGGGCATGAATACCACCATATCTGAGGTAGTTAGTTCCATTGGGATGAATACTATTAATTGAGATAATCCCTTTGGGATGAATGCCTTAGATGAGGTAGTTCATTTGGGGATGAATACCGTCATTTCTGAGGTACTAGTTAGTTCCATTGGGATGATGAATACGATATTTGAGGTAGCTAGTCCCTTTGGGATGCTGAATAGCTTAAATGAGGTGGGTTCATTTGGGGATGAAATACCATGGATGAGGTAATTCCTGAAGCCAATGCATGATCTCTCTACCTGTGCAATAATTGAACTCTCATCAAATAATTTTGGTGCATGGTCGTGCACCAAGTGGAACTTCAATCTAATTTTCTGGAAAATTTTCTGGAAATTGCAAAATTGAAGGAAACAAAATCTCCATCTTCATACCTGTAAAGAATGTTGTTACCCTTAAATAAATAAGAAAAAAAGGATTTTGTAAAGAACCGTTTTCACGGCTGTCCCAAATAGTATCATCAATATAAAATGATTTCTTAAAAGGGTGAAGTTGTTTGCAATTCATAAAGCATTTTGAAAAAAAATCATTTGTATTTGTAGTATAAGGTAAATCATAGGCTTTACCTGTAGTAAAGCAATTATAAAGCAATGAGGCAAAATTTATCATGAACCAAACCTATGTAAATCATGAGGCATATACCAACGGGAGGGTTCTTATGCCTACTACTCCTCAATAGTGGGAGGGTTCTTACACCTATATAAATGCATTCACATTTGGTGTTAGGGACTCTAGTGTGTCGAATGCACTACCACCATGCTAGTCATCATTTAGGACTTACATCTACTTACCATGAACATTTTATGTTAAGCTAACCACATTGACTTAACATTAAGCTCTTGTTCATTTAACATAGAGTACCACCTAGGGTGCCACCTAGGATGCCACCTAGATTTTGCATTTAACACTGACTTAACATCACGTGTGAATGCACCAGGATAAGTAAGCATAATTTCTCTCCCACCCTTGAGGAGTACGCATAACATCCCTCCTAGGAAATTCTTGGATACATACATACATACATACGTATACACACACAGGAAAATACATACATACATACATACATACATATAGTGCTCTTGTCGTGTTGTCAGCGTTTGGTGGTGCTCGAAATCCCGTGCTCCTTTCGTAAATTCTAGCTTCTTCTCTCTGTTTGGAGCTCGTGTTGTGCTTGCTGTGTGTCTCCGCGGGGATCGGTGGCGGATCACGGTGGGGGCGATGTATGGCAGCTGAAAAAGAGGGTGGGTGAGACGAGAATCGGGCAGGGAAAATTCAATCGCACAGTTCGAATAGGCTTTTTGCCTCTCCGATCAAAGCTGCCTGACTGATCCATTCTTTCTGTTTTCTGGTAATGCTGAGCTTCTTGTTTCTTGCTTTCTTTCTTCATTTCAAAGGCTTGGAGTAGGTGTCTCTCTTCTCTGTTTCTACTCGAGAATCTAGAAGTCGCGCACTTCACGGTCATATGCGTTTGCTACTGTGGTTTTCATGAAACCCTAACTAGGGTTTCTGTTTCGAAATTCTAGTGTGTACAAAGGAGCGGGACGGGTTTTCTGTTTTCGGCTCTCGTTTTGGGCGTCATGATGGGCTCGGAAGAAGACGAGGGACGTTTGTACACATCCACAGACATGATGGAGAGCTTAACTCTGGATACAGAGCCGCATCCCTTCCTCTCCAACAGTGATTACCGAAATGCAATGTCAGGAGGAGACAGTTTTTTTGCATCATCACTGCAAGAATCGCATCCACTAGCAGCTAAATCTGTAGATGCACATCAATTAGGGTTTGAAGATTCGGCCCGGAGCAGTGGCAGCTTGAGAGAGGATATGGTGGAGCCACCATCATATGCTGATGCCGTGTTTGCTCGAGATTTGAGCCACAACACAACATCAGCTTTCTTGCAGACAAATTCATTCTCAGATGTGCTCAGGATCACAGTGAGCAATCCGCAGAAAATTCCAGAAGCAGGTGCATCAATGGCAGCTGGGATTGCTTCTTCGTATGTGACCTATTTAATCAACACACACACAAATATTTCATCTTACCAAGGGTCAGATTTCAGTGTCCGGCGACGCTTCCGGGATGTTGTGACGCTCTCAGACAGACTTGCAGAAAGCTTCAGGGGGTTTTTCATCCCTCCTCGGCCAGACAAGAATGTTGTGGAGAGCCAGGTGATGCAAAAGCACGAGTTTATTGAAAATCGGCGTGCAGCATTGGAGAAGTACTTGCGCCGATTGGCTGCCCATCCTGTTCTTCGCCAAAGTGATGAGCTCCGTTTGTTCCTGCAAGTTGAGGTGAATTATTCTCTTATAAAGAATGACTTATTGTTTGGCATCTAACATGGACCATCCCCTGCACGAGAAATGTTGTGAATATGTGCATGGAAATTTAGCTTGCTATCTTGGAAGCAAATTTCCTTTATTCTGGGATGTATTCATGACCATCTTAAGGATAAGTTCCATGGCTTGTAAATCTTTATGGACTTTTCCTTTTGTCATGCAATAGGATAATTTTTTTATTGCAGGGAAAATTGCCCCTGTTGCCAACAACAGATATGGCATCACGTATGCTAGATGGGGCAGTGAATCTTCCTCGGCAGCTTTTTGGGGAAGGCAGTGTGATTCTTGCACCACAAGAAGCAGCACAGCCTGCAAAAGGTGGCCGAGATTTGGTGCGATTATTCAAAGAGCTGAAGCAGTCAGTTACAAATGACTGGGGCGGCAGCAAGCCTGCCATCATTGAAGAAGACAAAGAGTTTCTCGAGAAAAAAGAGAAATTGCAAGACCTTGAACACCATCTCAGTGATGCCTCCCAGCAGGTAGATTGACAATCTTTATCCTGGGAATTTAAGGGGGTTTGGGCTGCAAGCTTGACTGTAATGCTAAAGCTACAAACCCTATCTGGGAAGCATGTCAGCATGATGTATGTTAGACAGGAGGAGGACAAATTATGAGCCTGGTAAGTCATGGTTTATCAACGTAATGTCATTTGGTCAAGAGGCATGAGTAACAAAGAAATTGGAGACTTCTGTCTTATTCCCAGGGAAGACCTGATTCTAATTCCTGAAATCACTGACCTCAGGAACTTAAAGTGATCAGTTATTTAAGGGTCTAGATAAGGGGTGCAGGCAGAGCTGGTGGTGAAAGCTCAGCAAGAGGTGGGGGAAGTCATGGGGGAGCTTGGGCTGGCCTTCATCAAGCTTGCCAAATTTGAGACACGGGCAGGGCTCACACCAGCACATGCTGCTGATGCAAAATGTGTTGCCACTGGGGCTGTTAAGGCTAGTCGCTTCTACCGGGAATGCAATGCCCAGTCTGTAAGGCACTTGGTGAGACCTCAGGCTTCAAATTGCTTTCCTCTTCCTGTATTTGTTTTTGAAACCTCCAGGGCGGTGTAGGGTCTACTTCTGGTTTTCCAGAAACCCTCAGAACAGGCCATCACCTCTGCCAGGAATTTCTACAACATGTGTCAGATTAGACTCTATCTCTCATTTCAGCCATGGTGAGCTCATCCATCAAGCATCTATCTGACCCTGGTTTTAATATTTGGATATAGCCAGCTGCAAGACAGTAAAATCCACCATTTCTGCTTCGTTCTTGACAGTTATTCTTTCTTGGAGAGAGTTCAGTGTTGGGGTATAGCCTGAGTTGTAGGCCCTCCTCAAAACAGATATGATCCTTGTATGTGAGTAGAGATATATCACTGAGGCAAGTGATGTATGCAAAGGCTTGTGAAGGGGAAATGCATCATTGTCAATTGCACTAGCCAGAGGAATGAATTTAGGTTACTTTTTCCCATCAGGACACTCATACTGTGATTTGATGCCCTACTTTTGTATATCTTAACAGGATGAGCTGCATGAGTACTTAGGACTTATGCAAGCTTTGCACATAGCATTTGCGGACCGCTCGAATGCCCTTCTCACAGTGCAAACATTCATGTCTGATGTGGCTGCAAACAACATGCAAATTGAAAAACTTGAGGCAGCTTCAAACAAAGTTTTTGGTGGAAGCAAGACTCAAAACCGCAAAATCAGTGAGCTCAAAGAGGCAGTGAAAGTCACTGGAGAAGCACGGGACCTTGCCCAAAAAGAGTATGAGTGCATCAAGGTATCTTTTGTTGTCTCACATGAGAAGTCCAAGCCTTCCAAAAACTTTCCTGATGCTCAGCATTCTGTGCACGGTCCAAGATCCCAATGAATATTCTGGAGATAAGCTCCCCAAGTCTCAAGTATGTTATGTGGTTACAGATATGTACACAACATGGGTTATGTAATATGTCTTAATTCATTGAATCACTTCACTGTGATATGTATAGGACCATAACCGGGCAGAGCTTGAGCGGTTCGAGGAGGAGAGGCAACGAGATTTTTTTAACATGCTTCGGGGATTTGCCCAAACGCAGGTACTTGATGAAACCTTTAGCAGTGGACCAGGTTTTATAATCCACTATGATGTTTTCAGGCTCAAATGCTAGAACTAACAGATTAGACCTAGCAATTAACTTTGAGTGCTACTGTTTTGTGCAGGTTGGGTATGCAGAGAAGATTTGCAATGTGTGGACTAAGGTAGCTGAAGATACAAAGGGCCACTCTGGGGGATTCTCAGAAGCAACTCCCTCATACCTTTCAACACCAACTTAGGGTTTGGGATTCTGGATTCTCTGTAGCTACAATTTTTCTGTGGATTAGTGCTGCAGGCCACCACTGTTCAGGAAAAAAAATCTTGAACTCAATAAACTGGGATCACCTTCCTACACTTCATTGGGAGGACAGTTTTAAACACTTTGTTGGTGTGAGTCTATTACTTTCCTGTAGAATAGCAGGATATAGATTGTAGTAGTCACTTCAAGCAAGGAGATTGAGACCATTGCCTCTCACTCCCTCTAGAGTTTGATGTTCCTTACCTATGGCACATCTAATGTTAGAAAGAAAATTGTGCAACCATAAACCATGAAACATGGGGACCTCGTGTTTGCAACTCAATAGGTGACTCAGACCCAGAGTAAGAATGGGTCATGATCTGTCAGAGGGTAAGAGGATGAATGCAAGGACTGATCTACTTAACACTCAGTAGCAAGGATGTTGTGGTGGTTGGATTTAGGGAGGGATAGGGGTCAAGCAAACTGTGGTGGTAAGATTGTGGTGTCCAAGAACATGTACTGCCTCCTGCATGCATGTCTACTTGTGCACTCTTTGGAGCTACAATTGTAGAAGAAAAGGTTGATAGATTGATTGCTGCTGCCTCTAGTGCTGCCCTTCCACTGCTAAGGGTCCAAGGTTTTCACTGGGCATGTATTATTAATGAGCTGGTGTACATGAAGGGTGGGTGCACTAGGCTAGCAGTGCCATCTTTCCCAAGCAGGGAATCTGATTATATTTGAGGAGAGCTCAACAGTGGTTTTTTTGAGTACTATTGGTGAAGAGCATGTCTGGACATTGTGTTTTAGAGTGTGAACAAGAACATGACGATGTGTAGTGTTGGTGCAGAAATCCACAACTGTTTTTGAGTCCATGATGTAATTGGACAACATTGTGTAAATGTTTTACAATTTTGTTGTGTGCTGTACTTGCCTGAGATGTCAAACACTATGGAATGAAACCAACATCATAACTTAGGTGGAGACTGTCGGGGAATAGTCTATGTTTGCAAGAAAAAGAATTTATCATATGCTTGAGGAAATGATAGTGAGGGGATTGCTGTGTGTGCAGGAATCAGAAGTTTGTTTACACTTGTTTAAAGGATGATACTATTGATGCAAGAGAAAGAGAATTCGATTCATTTAGTTGAAGTGAGTCTGGAAAACACATGGGGTGTGCACACTTCATTCTCTGATCTAGAAAGGACCTGCAGGTTAGTTGGGGCTTCCAAAGTGCCACATTAGTCTTGTGGGTTGTCATGTTCACTTCATATAGGTCATTGCGGGGTCATGGGTGTTTGTGGTTATCAATGGTAGTTTTGGCACTTTGCTGAGTACTTAAGAAGTATCATCCTGGTGAAGTATCTTCCAATTACAAGGAATTGTTACCCTAAAGTTATTGGGCCAATGTTGCAGCCATTTCCAGTTGAATCAAGTTGCAGGTTCACAGGGTTGGGAGCTGTAATTGCCCTGGGGACACAAATCCAAGAGTTTGCAAAAAGCTCATGTTGCATCTCTAATGTAAGATTGCATTGTGCAGCAAAATCCCAACACAGAAAATTTTGGAAAGAGAATGCTGTGCTTTTGATTAATTTTATCTAAACTCTCCTTGTGTTTGGAAATCATCATGGAACTGTTTTCTTGCATGTGCCAGTGGTTCATTCAGAGTTGGCCTGGCAGAAATGCGTAACCATTTTTTGATGGTTATATTTTTGTCAATGCTCAATTTGGTTTCATAAGTTCTATTGAAAGAGGTGGCCCTGCAGGTGGAGTATCCAGGAGTTGCTAACAGCAGACTGTAGGTTGTATTGAGAATCAAACGTGTCTGCTACTCACCATAATGCCCACAATCATTTGTGGTTCAGCCCAGAAGTTGAAATAAAGATAACTACAACTGTGGCTTGCCTGCATACAGGTTATGCTGAAAGAAAGAGCAACCAATAGAGTCTGATTATGTTTCTGGATGCCAGTGAATCAGAAAATGTTAAGAGAACTGTGAAAACAGGAGAAGGGGCTGCTGTATGTGCCACTCATGTTTGATGAGCTTTGCGGCAACCACGTTGTGCACACAAATTTGTCCCTGGTACCCATAGGATTCTGATAACCATTGGGAAGCCACACAAGGCAGGTACTTTTGTTTTTTATGTCCTCAAAAGATTCAATATTAAACAATAAGGGTAGTTGAATTCTCTTGTCTGGTATACAAGTGGGATTTTATGTGTCCAATAAGACAGCAAATTTTGACTGAACAGATAAGGAGGCATAACATAATCAAAACCCATGTATAACAAAAGTATTTGCTTGCTCATTCAGATCCACAACCTTGTATATAACCTAGTGATGAGAATTGCAGTCCTTAAACTAAAATGCCACATAAGAGAGAATGAGTGAATAAGTCTGGTGTATGCCCAGTTCAAGGCAGTTCATGATACTTCCAGCAACCACTGTAAGCATTTTGGTGCAGGTACCTATGAAACTCTGATATCTGAAGGTCAAATGCACCTTCATTTTGAAACTCATTTTCATTGAGCAAAACTATTCATTCACACAAAACACAGGGCACATCCTCATCTCAAGTGGATGCTCAAACAGAGGCCAAGGCCCAGGAAAAATTTGAACTGCAATGCCATGTTGCCCTTTGGCTCCTTCTGAGATAATCACAGGAATTCCAAAGATTGCATGATGGGAGAGAAGGTGCACAAAATCATGACTTTCTGTACCATATGCCAAATGGGTGGTATGAGCCTCAAATTTCCTCTACCCAGAGACTCAAAATAAGCAAAGGGAGTTGATCATGCTACTACAAGTCACTGATTTCATACATACCCTCCTGATAGTACCCTTTTAAACAAGAATCTAGAAATGCAGTCTTCCTGAAGTAAACATCCATTGTCATTTTGCAGGCTGGTGGATGTGCTACAATGAAGCTTTACAGTTGAAGGCTTCAGTTTACACTGGCTGAAGCAAAACAGAAATAAGTAACTCTGGTGGGAAAGCATAAGAAGCAGCTTACATTATTGGTGATGTGATGAGCGTCAAAGCTGTGTGCGCTATTTGTACTTTTCCATGATCCGCCGAGCTTCCTCTACTGGATCATCACTTGTGCCACTGTCCCCTCCACCACCTCCACCGCCAGTAGAATCATTGTCCTTGTTGAGGAAAAGATATGCCACGTAACTGAAGACACCAATCACCTGTCACACAGTGAATGTTAACAGTTGTTCTCCAAGGTGTGATATAAACCAGTGCTGTCAACTTTCAATTTCAAATCCTTCCTGGATTTCTGTTTCATATGTTTTACATGGAGGAAACAGGATAAGCACATTTTTGTGTAGAGATGGAAGTGTGGTTCATTGACTCAACTCTGGGTAGGGAAAGAAAGCATACCAGGATGAAGAGGGCAGTAGTAAAGAGATACCGAAGAAAGTATGTGACCATGAAAACCCCGACTAACCCCACACCAACTTGTGCCACCGGCCTTGGTACTGTTTCCTAGTCATGTGCATCCCCACCCCCCAAAACACAGCATTTGCTTCAACTTACTGAATATGCTTGTTGCTTTCTTGGATCTCACAACAACTGAAACACGATACATCTGGTCATGTAGCATCACTAAACACCTTCACCAATCCAACACAAGAAGAAGTTCAATCATAATCTCCCAGCCATGAATACAACACAAGAAGCTCAATTCCAAGCCGTGAATACAAACTCTGTCATGTAACAAGCTCAAAAACCTGAGGCATACACAACAAGTGAGGGAGTGAGCTTAATACAGGTACAAGCTTGGTGCCAGCATCCAAACCTTCTTTGCCCGCTCTTAATGCAAAACCCAGCACTGCCACAGCCCAGAACAACACAGAGTTCAGAGCTCTGTATATGCAGATTTTTTCACTACCCTGAGAGAACAGTAGATTTGACCATGTGCTGTGTGGAAGATCACAAAAGGAAGGAAGCCCTGGGTGAGATGACTGCAGCACCCACAAAACTAAACCCTAATACAACTCTCCAAAATTGCCTGAAGCATTTGCTCATCAAAGCATTCAGATGTTCAAGTGCCTGCAGCACCTGCAGCAACCACAAAACCCAAACTAAATATATATTCTCAGAATTGCATGAGCATTTGCTCACCAACAGAGCATTCAGAGAGGTTCCAGCAACTGCAAAACCAAACTAATACATTCAATTGCATGGGCATTTTGCTCCTTGAGCAACTATTCAGAGATGTTTCAAACACTTTCCACTCACATGCTAGCAAGCTCATAAAACCCCCCAAATACCCTACATTCTTCCTTCCACACAGCCAAAGGCACAGACAGAGCAAAATCTATTGTGCGTCTATCAACTGTAGATGCTTGGATTTTATTTTTTTTGGGTGTCCATTTGCACCTACAAATACAGGAATGATAGCATGGAGGTCATGGCCATGGCCATGGAGTGAGGAGGAGGACATGAGGTTCTTCAGTCTGACAAATTTTGAGCTTTACAAAAGAAAGACTGAACAACCAACCATCAGTAGAGACTTGACCAAAGATTTGCTCCTACAATTCAACCTGGGTCATGCCTGAATTGTAGAAAAGAGGTATCTTGAGTGGAATCTCTGGTGAGAAACAAGGATTTGAAAAATTTAGAAAACAGGAAATGCAGGCGAGAGAGAGAGAACCTCGGAGTAAGTCCGTCTTCTGTTCTGCTCTAATCCGACCTGCAGGGCGTGAATGTGGTGGAGCAGGTGCAATAATCCTTCTGCGCTTTCGAATCACCAGTTTGTCACCCACCAAGCTACCCAATCGGGTCGTACAACACACATTGCTGCTGCTGATGAAAGACGAAGAAGAAGAAGAATCCCTGAACAATCTCCTCTTTGTGGGCACTAGCAGCGAACCATGATGCAGTTGATGCGAGGAAGAAGAAGAGCAAGAAGATCTGACATGAACCCATGTCCTAATACAACCCACAATTGATGATGATGTACATGACGACGAAGAAAGCACTGAAGAAGAAGCAGAAGTAGAAGATGCGGAGATTTTTGCAGGTACTAGTCCTGAAACAAACATCATGCTCATTGTGGCCATGCTTCAATTCTTCCTTCTCTTCGGCTGGTCCCCGAATCAGAAGAAGAGAGAGTAGTAGTACCTGCTGCTGTAGCCAACAACTACTGCTGCTTAGGGCTTTCTGCCATCAAATCCCACAAAAACATAAAACAGTAGTAACATCGAGAGGCATCCAATAAGATTTAAATTGGTTGTCGAGGATAGAAATCCGCCGTGTAAGTACGAAGAAAGGGGCTCAAAGAGCGAACATTCTTCTTGTTCGGCTTCTTCTTCTCCTTCTTCTTCTTCATGCTTTGTGTTCTTCTTCTTTCTCCTTCTTCTTCTTCCTGATTCTTCTTCTTCATGCTTTGTGTTCTTTTTATTTTTCTTCTCCTTCTTCATTATATGTGTGTCACTAAAGGGGGTTGAGATTTGGGAAGCATTTGTAGATGAATCATTCCACTCTTCTTCTTTGGTTTTTTGCTGGCCAGGTTTTGGTACTGGGAGTTTTGTCACAATTTTCACAATGTAATGCTGTTTCTCTAAGCTTTGTCAAGAGATGTGAATTAAACAGAGAGAAGCACACAGATTTGGGGAATCAAACTGGAGAAAGAAGCTTGCAGATGATTTACACCATGTCTACAGGACTACAGACAGGTTCAAGATGAGTCTTTGAATGTTGTTCACTTGCCTTTCTTCCACCTGCATCTATGAAATTGCAAAGAAAATCTCCACAACAATTTTGAAGGTAACATGGCAAAACAATAGTTTGTTTAAGGGATGTTAATACTGAAAATGGTGGTAGCTAGCCACCATGTAAGCTGAATTTTGCAGCTTGTGACAGCAATTACGCTCTCCCCAATGGTTGTCATTTTGAGGAATGCTTCATCATCTGGTTTGAGGTGGATTCCTTCTTGTCTTCTTGGGTATTTCAGTAAATTCGGAACAGCACATGTTTATTCCCCTCTTCCTGCAAGATGGTGTCCAGACTTTCATGATAAGTGTACACAAACTGATACAAATCAAAAGACTGAATGCACCACACATACAAATTACTGACAGCATACACAACTGATACAAATCAACAACACTCTGCACGAGTGATAGAAATATAAGGTACCATGCACAACTGATACAAATCAAGACAGAATACACAACTGATACAAATCAAGACAGCATGCACAATTGATACAAATCACACAACAGTGTGCACAACTGATACAAACAAAGGTAGCATGAACAACTGATACAAATCAAGACAGCATGCACAAAGGATAAAAATCAAGACAGAATGCACAGTAATTTTTACCTGAAAACAAGCAGGGCATCCAGCCTGAGTTGTGCAATGACACACAGAAAGCTGAAGGCAGCCTGCACGAGCTTCACATGGGACGTGCCATACACCATAACCACAACTGTTCAGGTCAAATCTTGCAGAGAAATTTGTAAGTTCTCTGAGCCTACCATTTTACCCAGTCCAAACAGTATAATACTGAAATTCAGAGATGAACAGCCCAACCTGGTGGACACATTTGAGATATGACAGATGACTGCTTTCTGTGGTTTCTGGTCCCATGATTGTGATTCTGCAGCACAATCTTCAAGATGGCATTCCGAAATTGAATCCAGGCAGCCTAGTCAAATCACAAGTTCCAACAGTCTGTCAATTTCCAAACAAGTTTTCCCCCAGGATTTGTAATATGTGGGCAATGGTGAGTGGCCTTATGGTAGAAGCACCTCGGAATCATTGAAGACAGATGTCAGGTAAGAAGAGGTCAACAATGCCAGACCCATTTGTGTACAATTAGCATGTACTCAGCAAGTTAAGTCTAACTTTTGCAGATTCTGGAAGCTGCCTCAGCAGCTCCAAAATGCAGGTAGTGCACAACATGGGAATAGTCTTCTCTCTGCAGTGACTATCATCTTCTTGGGTGACCTCCACTTCCCTCGACCCAACAAAACTCAATAATAGTCCCTCAGCATGTTAGGTCTGGCAATGTTGAGGAGTTTCACAAAAGTAGAGCTGGCCATTGTTGAAACTGCACGCAAGAGAAGAATGAAGATTGGTCACTCCTACAGACATGGGTTCACTTCTATATGCTGCAATGAGAAACACGTCTGATTAGATGATATACAGGTGAGGCTTGGAAGACCATTCACAAGGTATACCATTCTACATGTGACCATTGAGTTTTCTAAATCTGGAGGCATCATATAGTAAGGATTTAATAATGTTGAAAAACCATCTTGACAAGCTATGGACAAGAGTGATTGGAGTTGGATTAGTGTCCTGCAATGACATTGACACTGACTCTGTCACAGCAAATGCTGAAAACCCACATGCAGTTGAATACTCTTCAGAAAATTGAGGAGGACCTTCACTGCAGCATTTGGGTGCAGGAAAAAGAGAGCTCAGAGTGGTGGAGGAGGCCATGAATACATCATCACATTACGACCACTGTCAGGAGCATGTATCATAAGATAAGCCAGGAAGCACTTGCATTCAAGAAATGCGACAGCATGAGGGGAACCCATGCAGCAGCATGTTAGGATAGGTGATGATATGAGCTGCAACCCATTCATGATATGGATTTGAATCCTTGGCAACTTTGGAATATTGCTTCTTAACTCTTCTCAATTGCCTTTCTTTTTCTTTTCTTTGGGCTTGCTTGCAATTGTCAGTCTATCAGTGGATTTTCACACAAACCCTAGGAATGCATTTTGAGAACTCTCAATTGCATTCACCATTTTTTTTTTCCTATCAGTGATTATTCGCTTCTTCCTTCCAACCTGCACAATAATAATTGCATCATTGTCAACTCCTGCAAAACGCACACAATCTTCCACTTCATTTTGCAAGGAAAAAAAGGCATTAGTATACATACTAGCACAGATCATAAGAGAATTTGTCATCGAGAAATTGCAGGCTAAGAGTGAAGATGAAGAAGAAGATGGAATTTCAGAGAAGAAATTCTCGCAACAAGGGCAAGGAGAAAAACAACTGCCGATCTTGTCGTTGAACATTCGAGGGGACTAGTAGGTGAAGATGAGGGCAAGCAAGCAAACTAACAAACAAACAAGATTCCGAGCTGCAACAAACATGGCCTGTTTTACGCGCGTCTCGCACAAGTGACGGACAGTTGACGTCGTTTGGTTCTGTCCTTCGCAGCAGCTCCGAGTTCATTATCCGCCACCTGTCCGCAGCGCCCTCTTCTACGTACGCACGAGATTCGCATATCCACGCTCTGCATTGGTGAAAAGACGCTTTCCAGAGACATACACTAGACAAAGAGAGAGAGTGTGTGTGTGTGTGTGTGTGCGTGTTTATTGTGAGGAAGGGACCATGTGAATTGGAGATTTGTGCGCGGAGGAGATGCCTGAGATGGCACAGATAGCGGTAGAAGTGGGTGTTCTTGGGCTTGTTGTGCCCTCCTGCAAGAAGCATCATCTTCTTCAGTATCGTGGAACACGGCAGCTTGGACGGAATCATCATCATCATCATGGTTGTGTCGTCTACAATGCTTGCTATGCTCGAGTATGTTTCTGTTCTTTCTTCCCCTTCCTTCCCCCTTCAACTCTGTTTGTCTTATTATTACTGTTTTTGCAATTCAGTACAGTGTCTGCTGGATCTGAGAAGATGGTTTGGAGAGATGGTTCGGGGTGGTGGTGGTGGCAGAAGAGGATCGCAGTAGTGTGCTCACAGCAGCAGAAAGGACCGGGTAACACAAAAAACAATGCTGCCGCCGCAACCAAAGTTGCAGAGAAGGCTATACGTGAGGAGCGTTCAATTCCCGCTGCTGGCCCTTTGTCACGCCAGCCTCTTCAGCAAGAGGTGAGATGCTGCTGCTCCGTATGTCCACTTTCTCTTGCAGACTGCAGTTTTCCAGATATTATGTTGGAATGGATTAGCAACATAGCTTGCTGAAGAATCATAGCAAGGGAATTGCAGGTGATGGAAGAAGGACTGCGGCGTGGTGGTGTGGGGTCATATCCAGCATGGGCTAGGCCCTTAGAAGGTGTATTGCAGCATTTCCAAGTGGATATGAGCAGTGGACTTACAGCTAGTGCAGTGGAGATGCAGCGCACCACCTTTGGTTGGAATGAACTTGAGAAGGGGAAGAAGAAACCATTCTGGGAGCTGGTTACTGAGCAGTTTGATGACACATTGGTGCAAATTCTTCTAGTTGCAGCTGCGGTGTCATTTGTTCTTGCTCTATCCGATGTCAACAAGGTGTCAGAAGTCGGAATCGAGGCTTTCACTGAGCCTCTTATCATATCAGCTATCGTTTTGTTGAATGCAGTGATTGGTGTGTGGCAAGAAAGCAAGGCTGAGAGCACGTTGGAAGCACTCAAAGAGATGCAGTCTGAAGCTGCTAGGGTTTTACGGGAGGGCATACAAATCATGGACCTTCCTGCACGTGAATTGGTGCCAGGGGATATTGTGGAGCTCAGAGCAGGTGACAAAGTAGCAGCAGATATGCGAGTGGCAGCTTTGAAGTCAGGGACTATTCGCTTGCAACAGGCATCACTCACAGGGGAGAGCGAACCAGTACTGAAGCAGATTCAGGAAGGGTCTGATGAAGACATTGAATTGCAAGGAAAAGAGTGTATGGTGTTTGCAGGCACTACTGTCACAAATGGCACATGTGTGTGTGTTGTTACAGAGACAGGAATGGCTACAGAGATAGGGAAGATTCAAGCACAGATTCAGGATGCTGCAAAAGAAGACTATGACACACCACTGACTCAGAAGCTGGATGAGTTTGCAAATTTGCTCACAAAGGTGGTGGGTACAATCTGTGTTCTTGTGTGGCTTGTAAACTACAGGTACTTCATATCATGGGATGTAGAAGATGGTTTTCCAGCAAACTTCCAGTTCAATTTTGAGCAAGCAACATACTACTTCAAGGTAACTTTTCTTTGTTGATGTTTGACTGTGTTGTCTTCTTCTGCCCCATTTGAGACTGATAGGAAGTTCCATTTCTTAGTAGCATGGTGTGGGATGATGAAGGTGGCAGTGGCACTCGCAGTTGCAGCAATTCCAGAAGGTTTGCCAGCTGTTATCACCACATGTCTTGCCCTTGGCACACGCCGTATGGCTGAAGAAAATGCCATTGTCCGCAAGCTTCCATCAGTTGAGACTCTGGGTTGCACCAGTGTCATCTGCTCTGATAAGACAGGCACATTGACTACCAATCAGCAGTCTGTGGTGAGACTGGTGGGCGTGCAAGCACCAGAAGAGTTACGTACTTTCGTGGTGTCAGGCACTTCATATGACCCTAGAGATGGAGAAGTTGTAGGTCTGCCTGCTGTCCTTGACATGAACCTGCAGTCCATTGCACAAGTGTGTGCCCTTTGCAATGATGCAGGGATCCAGTACAAATCTGGTGGCTTCTCTGCTGTTGGAATGCCAACTGAAGCAGCAATGAAGGTGTGCTGCCTCTACCTGTATCACCATTTTCATGTGGACTTTGCCTAAGAATTGCAAATTTGTCCATACCCAAGACTAGAACTGAGTGAATTTGCAGTGGAATGTTTATCCTGATGTCATTCTCTGCTGTTGCTATGTTGTTCATAAGAGGCATGAGACCTGTGTTTGTCATGGTGATTGGAATCTGAGGAATTCAAAGGATATCATGGGATTCTGCAATTGAAAACTGTTGTGTCCTCTTGTGTTGTCATGTCCAAAGTTTGACAGGTTATATTCTCATTTTTCTCATTGCCATTGCCGATCTGGTTATTCACTTTTGCAAATCACCAATCTTCATGCTCTTCTGTATGTGAAATGGTAGGAAATATGATGACAAAAGAGGCACAAATATGTTATTATTTGATTCTGTTTAATGTCTATGTTTGCTAGGTTTTGGTTGAGAAATTGAGAGTGCCAGACACAAAAGTACAAGAAGAAATAGATGCAAGGCGGTTGGTGGATCTTGAGAAAGCTGCTCTAGGCAAGTGGACAATCTCCAGAATTTTTATTCAAGCTAGCATGGAATGGGAATGAGTTTTAGGATGTGAAGTTTCTTTACTATATGTTGTATGATCCCTCACATGCATTTAGGTCCTTAGCCTAGCAAGGAGCCGAATGTACATTTTGTTCTTTGGTTACTTCAGAAGTCTTTGTCATAAGTCTCAATTAAAGAATACACAAAGATTAAGCTGGCATTCTGCACAGGACATATGATTGTGGTATACTTTTTGCCCATGTACACTGAGTAGCTTGTGATGCTGTATCTTTGACCAACTGCAGGGGCATGTCAATATTGGGGCCAGAGAAGCAAGTGTCTGTTCACACTGGAGTTTGATCGTGTGAGGAAGTCAATGAGTGTTATTGTGAAAGAAGTTGATGGGCAGAGAAGCAACAAGCTCCTGGTGAAGGTGCATTCTTAACTCTGCTATGTCTGCAAACTTTCAAAGCTCCTCCCTATTCTTTCCACCATGAAGAAAAGAGTGTATCCCAAGCCATATTGCCAACAGTGAAAAGAGGGGCAGACTTCTGTGCCTCATAGAAAGTCCATGTGTCTCTTGACTGTGAGCCAACACCATGAGTGAACCTTCCTGTTGCTTCTGAAATGCCACAGAAACTCAGGACACAGATTGTGTAAAAAGTTGTGCTCAGAATTTTGTCTGATTATTATATGCAATGCCCACCATTGGGAGCTGTGAAGTCAGTGGATAGTCATGGGCACTGCTATTTGTGATGAAGGTGATGGTCTGAAACTTCATGAGCAACTCTTGTAAGGTTATGACTGCACTCATTGTTATATTACTTTCAAACTGTTGTTTAAGAGAGTTTAAATGTGCTCAGCAGTGTCTATAGGCAATGGTTGCTGAGGATGATGGTTTAGAGGTTGGGGACATTATTGAGTTTGAGGTTTAGGTCCTTTTACAGATGGTAGTGGATACAAGGTTCAAACAGAGTGTCACAATGCTGAGCAACAGGGTTGGCTTCTGGCAGGGTGCAGCTGAGTGTGTGCTGGAGAGGTGTAGCAGTGTACAACTAAGAGATGGTAGTGTGGTACTACTTAATGCCAGCTTTAGGGAGAAAATCACGGCCAGTGTGGAGAAGCTGGCATGTCAAGGCCTTCGTGTACTGGCTTGTGCATTCAAGACTGATCTAGGCACACTGTCCAACTACACAGGACCCAAGCACCCAGCGCACCAGTCACTTGTGGCTTCCGAGAACTACTCTGCTATAGAGAGTGAATTGACATTTGTAGGCCTGGCAGGCCTTCAGGTATAATCATTTCATCCAGTATCATGGCATAAGCTGGTTCTTTTGTACACCCCAACAAAGCCATAAGACACATTTCATGAGACTAAACCATACCCTTTTTTTCATTTAGAAAAGCTAGGTGGTAGAGAGGTCTTGTAACTTCATCCCCCTTGTGTTTTTTAGAACTGATAGGAGGTACAGAGATCTCTTTGATTCAAAGAATTGGACACTATCGATTCAACTATACAGGTCTGTTGTAGAAGTTCCATAGAGGTGTTTCCCACATGACTTTATTCCTGTGTATGCAGGACCCTCCAAGGAAAGAAGTGAAACCAGCTATTGATGACTGCAAGCAGGCAGGTATCAGAGTGGTGGTCATCACTGGTGATAACAAGAGCACAGCCGAAGCAATCTGTCGGGAAATTGGACTCTTCACCCAAAATGAGGACTTAAGCAAGCGATCATTTATAGGAAGAGATTTCATGAAACTCTCTCAAGGTGAAAGGTGTGCCCTACTTTTTGCACAACCAGGCTCAGGAAAGGGCTTTGTATTCTCACGTGCAGAACCCATTCACAAGCAGGAAATAGTGCGGGTGCTGAAAAGTGGTGGCGAAGTGGTAGCAATGACAGGTGATGGTGTGAATGATGCACCAGCTCTGAAGCTGGCAGACATTGGAATTGCCATGGGGATAACAGGCACTGAGGTGACTCCATCTTCTTGTTGTGTAGTTTTCTGCCGCCAAGGTTTTGTCTATTTGATTGCTTGTTTCTCATTCTTTTTCCAGCACAGGAAGTCACAGAGATGCATGACTGTTCCCTCCTAGATCAAGAAGTCTATGATATGTCTGGCCAGTTTTGGAAGCTGAAGCAGTTTCATTTGAAACATGGCCCCCACCACCCAGGGTGACCTCTTGCTCTGCACTGTGTAGGTGGCCAAGGAGGCAAGTGATATGGTACTGGCAGATGATGATTTTGCAACAATTGTGACAGCTGTAAGGGAGGGTAGGTCTATATATGATAATATGAAGGCATTCATACGCTACCTTATATCTTCCAACATTGGGGAAGTGGTGTGTGTCTTTTTGACGGCCCTTCTTGGCTTCCCTCAAGGGTTGATTCCTGTACAGCTGCTGTGGGTGAACTTGGTCACTGATGGGGCTCCTGCAACAGCTCTTGGGTTCAATCCCCCAGAGGCAGGTATAATGAAGCGACCTCCAAGGCCTCCCTCTGAGGGCATTGTCAGTGGTTGGGCTCTCTTCCGTTTTATGGCTATTGGAACATATGTGGGGCTTGCAACAGTGGGCATCTTTGCTCTATGGTATCTCAATAATGAATCATTTCTTGGTATCGATTTATCAGCTGATGGACATACAGCTGTAACATTCAACCAGTTGTCACACTGGGGAGAGTGTCCTCTATGGCCAGAGTTTCATGCTAGTCCATATACAGCAGGCAACAACTTGTACACATTTGCAGACCCTTGTGATTATTTCAGTGCTGGGAAAGTGAAGGCTTCCACATTGGCCATGTCCACATTAGTAGCTGTGGAGATGTTCAATGCTTTGAATGCTCTTTCAGAGAACAATAGTTTGCTGACAACCCCACCTTGGGTGAATCGCTCATTGCTTCTGGCAATTACAGTGTCGATGGGGTTGCACTTTGCAATATTGTATACGCCATGGTTAGCCAATGCATTCGGAGTGGTGCCACTAAGCGCAAGTGAGTGGCTGATAGTTATCCTTGTGTCTTTTCCCATTATACCAATTGATGAGGTACTTAAGCTGATTGGGCGGCAACTAGCAAAGAACCAAGCTGCAGAAAAGTTAGATTAGAGTCTCTTTTGATTTAGCAAGGTTTTCCTGATATGGTGCCAAACAATTGAGAGATCATTTTGTTGAACACAATTCATATTCATGGTGGAAACATGTTTCCAATTTTCCAGTGGGAAGAAATTAGAATTCTGTGGTAGTTACATAATGATTTGTACATTTTGAAAACATTAAGTTAAAAAGTTGTTTTAGAAGTTCGTCTGCTGACAGTTCCTGAAGAGATGGAAGGGATGGATGTTGTGCACGATGCACTTTAAGAGTGACTGCTTCATTCTCAACTCTGCAACAAAAGGCTGTTGTTTGTACAGTCGGCATGGACTTCAAAGTAATGCTTCTGAATCCAAGACTTGGCCACATTTTGAAGGGGGGTTATGACTTATGACCTTACACTTTCTAAATTTTGGTTAATGAAGAAGCTTCAAGATTCTCAATGGGGATCTTCAAGAGCTTGAAGATCCCCAAGAATCAACTTCGAGCTTCATCTCTTTGATTTTTGGATTCAAGTGTTGATGAACTTGAATTGACAACACATATGACACAACAGTTTTGCATTTTGTGTCCTGGAGTCTACTCTCATGTTCTACAGTCTCTAGTTTTGCAATTTGTCCTAGTTTTTTATACTCCTTACAAGGATTTAGGAATCAAAGACTGCTGTTGGTTTTTGCAAGTCTTCAAAGTGCCAAAAAGCACTCTACAAATTTCAAGAAACACTATGCAGGTCTAGCATGCACACTCTATAGGTTGCACCAAAGCATGTTTCTAGATTAGATTCAAGTGAGACCTTCATTCAAACGTATCTTGCTTGAATCAAATGTTTCTTTTTGGATTTGTTGTGCTTTTTGTGAATTTTGACTTACACTCGAATATCAACATGGCTCTTTTAAACCATTTAAACCTTCAAACTTCTTTGGTTAACAAAATAACCCTAGCAATGTTGTTGAAACCAGCACCCAAGGTGTTATGAGGGACAAAAGGAAGTCAATAATAAGGAAGTCCAACCCAAATTGAAATGACTTCAAAAGCTTTAAAACTCTAAAAAGCCCTTAAAGTGATTGAAATTGAATCTAAGAAAAGAAAAGAAAGGCTCATGAACTGAATTGCAAATTTCAAGATGTTTGGGTTGCAAATGTGCCTTTAGCAAAAAGTGTTTGAATGAAGATGGGATTGTCACACATTCAAAAAAATTTGTGTGATTGCATAAAGGTTATGGGTAAGGAAAAACCTTTTGGTCCCAAGTTTGACTCAACTCTCTTTGTAAACATGTTGGTAGGAAGAAAACTATATCCCCCATGCCCAACATTCATTAAGGTACATTCTACTATGCTAAGGATTGTCAACATGTTAAAAATGAAGTGTTTTACGTTTCCCAAAGTGTGTTGGACAAGGTTATGCAAGGTGTGGCACATGAGGGTTTTTAAAAAATCATTCAATTTGTCACAATTTTCTACCTATTCCAAGATGGAAAGCTCATGCTTGAATATAAAGGCATGGAGGCTTGTTGCAAATCTTTCAAATGAAAAACTATCCACAAAACATTTGTGTGACAATATTGGATGTCCATGATTGAAATAATGCATGACATTGTCAGGGCAACCATTACAAAAGTTGTGAAAGTAGCATATTGCATCTCCATCTTTTGTGATGAAGTTACAAGTGTTGATAATCAAAGCTGATGATTGTCCTTACATGCATATGTCATAAAAGATTGGTCTTGAATTCCAATTTTAGTTTCCCTTGAAAGGGTGATTGAAAGGATTGATTCTAGAAATATAATTAGAATCATCACTCAAGCATTGCTAATTGCTAGTCTAATAGGTGAATCACTATCCTTTAAGTTCATTTTTTTTGGAGTTGACAATGTGAGTGTTTTTGAAGGTGCCCAGATTGGAATTATGTGACAAGTTCAATTGGATTATGTTCTTCACATGCAAAGCATACATTGCATGACTCATCAAACTAATATGGTCATACAAGCTTTGTCTAAGTTGAACATGGTTTGGAGAATTTGCTCTAAACCTTATATGCCTACTCCAACAAAAGCTTCAATAGGCATTTAGAATTTAACAAGCTTGTTGAAATAATGAAAATTCAAGGTAGTAAGTTGTTGAAGAATGTCAAAACAAAGTGAGTTTCCATGTTGGAATTTGCAAAGATAGTGATTAGTGAATACCACACTCTAATGGTTTTGATGGCTCTTGATTTTGCTTGCAACAATTCTATCAAGGTGAACTTTAAGCTCCTATGTGATATTGAGGTCCTATATGGGTTGGCAATCTTGTTGCCACTATTGGAGGAAATGAACAACTTGATGAAGCTAGCCCATATTTGAGATGTTTTAGTTGTTAACTATGTGGCAACAATCAAGCTTTGTCAAGCAAATTAATTTTCACATTTTGTGAACTTTGACATTGCTTTCAAGTTTTAAGTGTTTTATTCCTTCAAGTTTTTGGTGGGTTCCTCCCATGACCTTCTCATCATGTTGTGGATACCAAACCTAAATACAAGTTTGGAGCACTTAACCTTTGATTACAATAGACAACACATTTGGGTGAAACATCTAGACTAGCTAACAAAGGTTGTGAGATTTATGACCAATGAGATGCACGTTTATGTTGTGGAAACTATGAAAAATCAAATGAAAGACGGGGTTGAATTCCTAATTTCAAAGTTGCAATCCCATTTTTCTTTCACATGGTGTTATGGAAGTTTTTGGTGTGGTTTACCTTCAATACTTGATGATGGTAGACCATGAGGAATCCTTGATGAGACAATTCAATGTGATTAAGGCCCAATATTGATACCCCAAGAAAATTGGGTGTAATCAAACCTTGCTACTAAATGTCTTATCTTTTATGTTTTTGGATCTATAGATGTCAATCTTCAAATTAAAAATAAAATGTCATGTTGCACTAGCCATGGTTTTTCCTTACATTGTGAATCCTATGATCCAACTTTGGAGACCTCTAGCCTGATCTCAAATGATTGCACACAAGCATTTAAAGTTGGTAAAAATTGCCATGTGATCCAAGTTATAAATTTTGTAGAGAACAAAAAATGCTTCAATTATTTGAATTTCATCAAATCCAAGCTTTGTAACTAACTAACAACACATCTAAACCTTGTGGTTTGGATGATTTATCAACGATTTTATACACTAAACAATTTTCCATACCCACAAGTAGTTGTAGCTTGGAAGGATATGTGAGCTTGGTATGATTTTAGCACATAATTTTTGTTCAGATAAATTGAGGTTTGATTTTTTTACCTTTGGCCCTCAATTTCCATGATTTCAACAAGGTTGATTTCTCTTTAGAATTTTGTTTATTTATTAGTGGTAATAAGTTAATAAGTATTAAATTTTTTCAAATTTTGTTATTATGTATTGTATATATGTTTATTGTGTGTTTTTTTTAAGGCAACAAATGTTGCAAATGAGCAATTTAAGGGTTCAATTCTTTCACAAATCAACTTTCAACAAGTAGGCATGGTTTGTGCATTTTATTACTTGTTTTGTGCATTGTGGGACATGTAATTGCCTTATGCATGAAAAGGCTTGTATTACAATGGGTAGTTTCAGGGTTCAATTCCTTCACAAGTCATATTGCTAAAATTCAACCTTAAAAGACTTACTCATTGTCAATAGGATTTTTAGAACATTTAAGAATTGCCTAATTTTTAAGTGGGCCAAACACACATAGTCAAATTAAATTTCATTGCACATTTTGAGGTAACCAAACAATTTAAAGTCAAAAAAATTTATCACCAAATGTTTTGAAAATAAAAAACCAAGTCACCTACCCTTCATACCAAGATTTCACCAAATTAACCATTCAAGCCATATTGAATGTTTTCTCCTAGCAAGGATAGTTATTTCTAAAAGTTGAAAAACAAACCATGAATACAAATATATTCAACATACAAATATGGTTATAATTTTCCAAGATTAATCATTCAAAAGGAAGTTCAATGTAAGTTGGAACCATCTGAAAAAAGTAAATATAAAATGTAGATTTATATTATGTGAACTTCCAAATGTATTGATGTATGTCAGAATGAACAAATATTGTAATAATTTTGGTGAATTGCAAATAGGTCACATGAATGAAAATTTTTAATTTTAAATATAGATGTGAAAAATAAAATTGATCTTCCAAGACTCACTTATTAAAAGAATTGTACTAGAAAAAAATTCAAATGATATTCAAATGCATATAAACAACATTTTAGTTTCAAGTTCAACCATTAAATAATGAGTTATTTTAATTTTATTGAATATTCAAACAACCATAAATTTTTATGTATTTAATTTATTGGAAATTTTGTATCATATTTTGAACATAATATTTCATATGACATAGCGCAAACAGATGAACAAATAAAAACTAATTGGGTGAAAACATAATCAAGTAGACACATATTGATCCATGTTAAATTAAATTAAATGTAGCTATAATAAAAGAACATAGATGTTTTCTAACAAATAAAATGGATTTTAGTGATCAATATGAGGATGCTATTTCTTTTATCATGATAATATTGAAAATCACATGTACATAATATGCATTCGAATAGAATTTTGGAAGTATAAGTAATTATTCTCATGTCATGCACCTTCTTGTAAAGTAAATGAAAGTAGGATTTTAATTGAATTTCTTCTTATTTCAAATTGATATTGCCCTCACATGTGCTATGTATTTCAAATTTATAAACATTTTAATTACAATGTATCAAAATTCTAATGTGAAAGTAGGTTTGTACACAATATTCATCAATTGGTTTCAAAACTATTGAAACTTACTTTGAAAGCTACTTTTATTATACTATAATTTCTCAATATTTGTTTATAATTGAATATAATTCAATAGAGTGCATGATGGGTTTTACAAGAAGATTTTAAAATGTTTAAACTATATTTTCATGCATTTATGTGTTCAACATGAGTCTACATGAAAGTGCACTTGTTGAACATTATTTATTGTGACTAATTAATTGCATTTTCACCCATTTATACTAAAAATTTTAATTTACTTATTTATTTTGAGATTCAAAAAATATGTTCTATCTTTTTCATATGAACGACTTTGTAAGTTTAATGAATGTTGTAGAAAATTTTAGCAACTTATCTACAAATGTAGTAATCATAATTATTATTTGGGCTCTACATTGTTACACACAATCAAATGATGAAAATATGAAATTTTCTTATGAAAATTCAATTCCATCCAAATGAAAATCTTTGGTGACAATACATATCTTGTGACAAGTAGTTTGGTTTAATGTATTGGTTGGACCAAATATTTGACTAGATTCTTCCAATGGCCATTACTTAATACACAATTGGGTTATGTATATGGGTAAAAACACACTCAAAGGAGCCACAAAGAGTGTCAAGTCATAGTGAAAATTACACAATTTCAAATATTGATTTATGTTTTACCATTTGAAAACTATGGTAATCATGAAAATATTGTTAAATGACCCAAATGAATATTAACATGTTCAAAATAAAAATCCATGTACTCCAACTTTAAGTTTTGGTTTTAGTTAATGACTTTTGAAAGTGAACAACATGTGCGTCGAATAAAGACAATTTTGTGAAGGATTCTCTTATTTCTTGTATCATAGAAGTGTTTTGATGAAAAAATATTTAGATGATAAAGACCTATTAATCACATTAAAAAACACACAAACACAATTTAAAAATCATGAAATTTATCATTTATGTCCAACAATTATAAATCTATATACTCTCTCGTTTAGAGTTTGAAGATTCATGGGGCAAAATCAAGATCACATTTGCACATACAATTCAATCATTTGACTCCTTGATCGTATTGATCTACTATATAAATGATAAATAAATAAATACATAAATAAAGATCTTTGGGTTTCTTCCTTTGCAATAAAAATATAATGTCAAATTGTCAAACTCAATCAAAGCTTCTTTTAAGACATCTACTATAGCACAAAGTGGCATTTGTGCCATTGGCCCAAAATGTGTGTGAACATGATGATCATGTAATTAATATGTTCCAAGTATGAACAAGACCTTGACAATAGAGCCCAATTGTGAAAAAATATTTTAAAATTTAAAAATTAATTTCCTATGACAAATAAATTGCTCAAAATTTAACATCTCTCGCATATTAGGTCTAAAAATTACGAAATTTCCTCTAAGAAATCTCACTCATCAAGGGCTTTCTAGCTATACAAAGATTTTGACTCAATTTTTTTTTAAAAAAAGAATAAATTATTTTATTAAAATTTCAATGACAAAAATTATTCAATATTCAATAACTTTTGCATCATAAGTCTAAAGATTATGAAACCACCTTGATGCACGGGTCCTCATCTCAAGGGCTATCTACTCATGGGGAGGGAGGCTTTCCGGTGGTACCAAGAGCATGTTTTTTTTTTGGGGTGGGGGGAGGGGAAGAGAGGAATATATTATCTATATACCAAAACATAAATACCTACTAGCAGCACCGACCATTATAAATGGGGGACGACAGAAGGAGAGGGGGAGAGGCTGGAG
>Ga0209208_10002163_pt1 | contig 28100 bp, 21 predicted proteins | sample S1TSphfallax_3_FD_187694 | JGI IMG/M metagenome (GOLD analysis project Ga0209208, IMG submission 187694) | Host-associated microbial communities from peat moss isolated from Minnesota, USA - S1T2_Fd - Sphagnum fallax MG (SPAdes) (version 2) | ecosystem: Host-associated > Plants > Peat moss >...
ATAATGAAAATGCTAGAACACAAATGCAAAACTAAATGGTGATAAAAATGCAAAAACACAAACACAAAAAAAAATGATGATGAGAATGTAAAAACACAAATGCAAAAGACAAAGGGTGATGAAAATGCTAAAACATAAACACAAAAGCAGATGGTGATGAAAATGCAGAAAGATGATGAAAACACATAAGCACAAACACAAAAGTAGACGGTGATAAGAATGTAAAATCACAAATACAAAAGTAAAAGGTGATGAAAATGCATAAACACAAACAACAAAAGTAAAAATTGGCAAGAATGTAAAATCTCAAATGTAAAAGGTAGATGGTGACGAAAATGCATAAACATAAACACAAAAGTAAACAATGATGAAAATGTAAAAACAAAAATGCAAAAGGCAAATGGTGATGAAAATGCATAACATGAAAGAGAAAAAGAAGATCATAAGAATGCAATAATGCAAGGTATATTGAACAAAGGATTGAACATTTACTTAAGGTGAACATTGGTTATTGGTTGTAGGTGACATCAAGAAATTGACATTCTCATTGTGTCGTGCCCACTTCTCAAAGTAGCACACTCAACACACTCAAGAATTCGAAAAAAAATCAAGGTTCCTTCTGAGATATGTTTTTCAAAACCATAAACCCTTAAAAGTTCCTAACCTTAAACCTCGATGCCTCGCACAACTTTACAATGTGAGATGCCTACCGCACCGATGCATCTCATGACCTATGTAAAATACAAGCCTGCCCGAGTAAGGGAGAAAAGAAACCTGTATCGGCTGGGTATATGGGATGGTTTTTCAACGAACCCTTGATGGACAAAGGCACTTCATACCCATGTGCATGCCCTGGTTCATACCCGCCTAACGCTGCTTTTTACTAAGCGTTGCAAGAACTAAGATCCGAAAAAACAAAAACAAAAACAAAAAATCCATAAATAAAACAAGGAAAAAAAATAAAAATCTAGCTAGCTGCGTCCAAATGTCACGCCCCACTATTCACCTCATCAGCCTTGCACGCGTCTAGGCCGAAACCCCGCCACGTTAGCGTCAACGGTAGCCAGTAGCGCAGCATCTACCAGGAATAAAATAATCCCCAACAAGAAAAACCCATTCTCCCTTGTTTATTTATTTTTCTTTTTGGTTGGTTTGTTGCTGTGTTTCTTCGCTTGTAATTTTCCCTTTCTGTCTCTCATTGTTTATCTCATTACCCGATTGCATTTTTTTCGTTTTTTTCTTTTCCTCCCATCTGCTTACGAGATTGTCGCTCTAGCAAGTGCAAATTTTGCCTTGCTTTTCTGTCCAATGTTTCGCCTCGTTCTTGTTTTCTCTTCTTCTCTGTTTCTAGGTCTGGCGATCGGGCCTGGAATTGATAGCGTTTTGTGTTTGGTTTAGGGCTCGAGTGTAACCATCAGAACAACAAGAACAAGACGAACAAGGACTAGACGAACAAGAATAAGGACAAGACGAACAAGAACGAGTACAAGACAAGAATGGCGACCATTCAAGTAATGCTGGGAAGTAATGTAGTGCCATATGACTTGAAAAGAAGATTTGAAGTAATCGCGAAGAAGAGTAATGTTGGTAAAATTGTTGGGGGACATAAATTGGTGAATCCTCTGCAGAGACCCGGTGCGGTGGTGATCAAGAGAAGTAGGAAAGCTAGTAGTATTGATGTAGTTTGTGCCGTAGCTACTACTACTCCCAGTGCGGAGCCCAGTGTGGTGGATACTTGGGAAACTACGGTGTCGCAGCCCGATACTTTTTCGCAGTACTCTGGATACATTGCAGACGCGGCAGTGGAGGAAACGGATGCTTTGAATGCGTACAATGCTGATAAGTTTGCAACTGTATTTAAGAAGAGGCCGTTTCTGTTGGCTCGAAGACTAGTTCAGATTGCTGGAACCCTTGGCGGATGGGCTGCTCTGCGCTCTTTCGACTCGCTCATGGGACGATCAGACACAAATTTCAAGGTGTGATTTTTTTCCAGTCCCTTCAATTTTTCAATTCCAAGAGTAAATTTTGGTCTCACAATGCAAACCACAAGCACATGAAACTTTTTAAGGATTCCCTGTGGGACCGTCACGAAGAACTTGAATTTCCCCTATGCAACCATGAAATGGGTTGTTTGACAATGGGTAAATACAATGAACCCTCTGTTTCACAGTGGGAAAATTAGAATAAAACATTGAAATATTGCTCCCATGATCCTTTGGAGAGCTTTGCCTATGTTTTGTTTATTCGACTTTAATTTGTCAGAGGTTCCCAGTCTTTTCCCAACAGGGAATGCCAAAAAAGTTTCTTGTGAAGATACCACTGCTGCGATGATGCCGATCTTAAGCAGAAATTGAGACCAGTTGGGTTTTAAATGATGCTAAACAGTTCATTTCCTGTCTCCTGGGCTACAAATTCACATGTTATCTAAAGTCTGTGCCATCTAGTTTCATAGAGAACTTGATGTTTGTGGATTTGGAATAGTAAAATTGTCAGCAATGTAGAGGAGTAATGGTCATTTGGAGTTCCATGTAGCTTAACATTGTCCCATAACTACGACTCAAGATTGCATCTCACCATTTGTGACACACTCCTCTTGCATATGAGAGCTGTGTATCTTTGCCAACAGAAGATTGCTCATATTCAGGGAGGTGCAAACATAGATTAGTTAGTTGGAGTTCCAATGACTGAAGCTTTGCATTTTCTGGTGGGTTTATTATCAGAAAAGAGCAGGACAATTACGAGCTGCTCTTGTTCAACTTGGCCCTGTGAGTGTTTGTCCCAATCCTTTGTGCCAGAATCATGCTTCTGTTTGACAGTATCCTTAAGTCAGTAGAATTGGAGGGTCATTTGCCAGTCAGAGGGTGGATGCAATGAGTTTCATTGACTTGAAAAACACAGCATCTATAAGAAGTTTGTGAACTTCAAGGACAACACATCTAATGTGCCAACTAAACGCTATTCAATACGCTGTTAGAGTGAATATCAAAGAGTATTCCTGACATAGGAGGAATAACAGTACCAAATTCTTTTGTCCCACATAATACCCAACAATAGGATTTCCTACTATGCTCTTTCTTTTTTGTTGTGCAATCTTTCAGTGTTGTTGTGGAGATTTTCTGCAATTTCCTAGATTTATGTTCTTTCTTCTGCTGTGTCCATGACCTGTGTGGTGTGGGAATATGTGTACAGGCTTTTGTGAAAATTGCGCAAGCAGTCTCATCCCGTCCAGTATGAGATTTCACTGATCACCCTTGTGCATGCCTTATTCATTCCATCTCATCTTGTTTTCAGTTTTGTAACTATAGATCAAGGAATCAGAGACTGCAAGCCTTCTTCCTCTTTTTTTGAGGGGTCTAATTATCCTATGTTATGAGTTATGTAGGTGGCCAGGGGAGATTTGGTTCTGGTTTATGTTGTGATGCAACCTTACTAAGTATTAGCTGCACCTCTTATTGCTGAAGTGGCACCATGTAGCAGTGTAAAGTATTGGTCAGTGGTTCAACACACTTTTGTCAATGGTCAATACCTGATTTGCAGACACTGGTTATTGATGTTCATGTGTCAGGATGTAATTGCTCCAGAATATCTGGCAGAGCTTGAATTGTTACAGGACCGGATTGCACCTTTCTCAACAGAGTTGGCCCTTAACATTATTGAACAAGAGTTGGGTGTACCTGTTGAACATCTGTTTTCTGAAATATCACCACAACCTGTGGCTGCAGCTTCCCTTGGCCAGGTGCAGTTTTAATCTGAAGCTGTGGCAATTGTATGTCTCCTTTTGTTGTAGACTTCCATTCTGTTCCATTGTAACCAATTGATTATGGGCTGTGGCACCGGTATTCCATAACTGGAATAGTCAGACAATTGGAATGTACTTTGCTTGATAACTCTGGCCAATGGGCCTGTGCTGCACTGAAGTGATTTTGATGTTTGTGAGGTTCTATCAGGTATATCAGGCTCGACTAAGACCAAGTGGTGAGGCAGTTGCTGTGAAAGTGCAGAGGCCTGGGGTCCGTGCTGCAATGGCACTAGACCTTTTCATATTGAGAAAAATGGTGGATTATGCACGAGTTTTTCTCAGACTCAATACTGACCTTGCAGTTACATATCGTTCTCAAAACTGAAATTATTCCCTTGTTCTCTTGTTATTGATGTTGCATTCTCTGGACCAGTGTAATGAGCTCTGCTTGTTGTAGATTAAATAGAACTGGTGCCCTGCTTGTTATAGATAGAACATACAGTCGTAAAAACTTATTTTCTGTCAAGGAGATCCATGCTTTTCTGAACCCATTGGATTGCCAGTATCAATTCCATTCAAAACATTTCCATCATGGTGATAGTCTAGGGTCAGTCTAACAAACAGCACAGGTGGATGATGATGATCTGTCAGAAGTAATTGAGTGAGTGTATATTGAAACACAATACAGATTTGTATTTGTCATTTACCTCACAAGCAAATAGATTGTTTGTGACATAGCTATCTGTGCTGAAATGAAAACTTGCTGTGTTTTCACAGGGCGTTGTAGACGAATGGGGATTGAGTGTCTTTCGGGTATGTCATGGTTGGCATCCTACTGATTTGTCTGATTCAGTTGCTCCCACAGTTTCAGATGCAAGTATGGTGTTTTATGTTCCCACTTCAACATCAGAAAATCGTTTGAGCGACTCAAGTCCCATTGTTATCAACCTTGTATAGGAGTTGAGAAATCAACTCATTACTTCAGGTGTGTTTTGGTGATGCAGGAAATGGACTACCAAGCAGAGGCCCGCAATGGTGTGCGATTTAGGTTCCTCCTCATGAAACCTTACTCACCATACTAGTACACCACTTCCCATGGAGTTTGTTTTCTTTACACTGCCCTTGCTTTTGGCATGGGTATGGCTTTCAGTATTTTGTGGTCAAGGTGTGGATCCTCTACCTGGAAAGTTTGGTGCTACCAAGGAGTTTCCACTTTGTAGGTGAATGTTCCAATGAGGGTCCTAGGTAAGGGGTGTTGGAAGTGAAGATGGATAGTAGTAATGAGAAAAAGATGGGGGTGGGTCAGGAAGATGTTTGGGACACTACCAGATGTGTTTATACCGGAGATGTTTACGGAGCTCACAAGCCGACGTGTTCTTGTCATGCAATGGGTCGAGGTGTCTCCCTCTCTTACAATGTCTTTCTCATAAGCATTCTCTGTCAGGATTCCTGCTTGAAATTTGTGCTTCTAAGGCTGAGACCTTTTTCCTCTTCCTGCAAGATGATATGCCAGAATTTTTTGGGATGTGCAGGGACAACGACTTTCAGAGGTCAATGATCTCCGCCTTGTTGAGGTATAAGTTGGAAACACAAATGCTAACCAGGCATGATCCTCAAAAGAAATAGGCATGTTTGCAACAATCAGACTCCACAATCTATTAAGTTGGAATTTTGATTTTCTAAATGTGCAGACCTACAGTTTCTGTAGTTTCTGATTACACAATTATCATATCCACCAACATATTAATTTGAGCATTTGCTGGATAGGTCAAAAGCAGTTAAATGGAAATATTATTTGCAAGATTTCTAGAGCAACTGCTTTGCTGTAGAAGGATTTGAACTGAAAATCTGGTTGTTTTATGAAGCTTCAGTTCAGGCTGTGCTTTTCCATGTCAATTTGCAGTATCATGCTAGGCAATGCTCACTTATTAGTATTCTGACTCGATGGGTTGTGTTTTCTGAGAAATTTCAGGTGGGTGTGAATTGCTCTCTGACACAATTATTAGATAGTGGATTTTACCATGCTGATCCTCATCCTGGAAACTTGATGCGCACTCCTGATGGAAAATTAGCATATCTAGGTATATTCCAGGTCTCATCATCAGTGAGATATACTGAAGGAGAGCTTTGTATGCTCCCTGAGTTTTCTGTGCCAGATCTTATCAGTTGCAGGTCTAATGGAATAGTTGTGCATAGGAATGTAAAGAGCATGGATTGTAGTGTAATTTCTATTGGTGTCTGCATGTGAATACAGACTTTGGAATGATGGGTGAAATGAAGGAAAATTTGAGGGATGGCCTGATTGAGGCCTCATTACATCTTGTCAATCGTGAATTTGATGAACTTGCAAGTGACTTTGTCACTCTAGGGTATTTTTCTCCTGTAATCACTTTTCTCAGTCTTTTTCATTATCCTTTTCAGTTCTTGCTGTCTGTTTCTATTTGTCCTTTCAGATTGATTGCTGTTTTAGTTCAGTGAAGAATATGGCCCAGATTCTAATTGATGCACTGTATCATTGTGCAATGTTGTGGACAGGCTTCTTCCACCTACAGCTGAAATGGGGGCTTTGTCACAGGCTCTCACAGGTACTCTGCCTCATTTCTACATTTATTGCAATGTTGATTTGTACTTGATGAAGGTCATGGTCTGGTACTTTGTGTGTGATACTCACAAGGTTATGCTCTTGTTCTTGTCATCTTTGTTACACCTCTGGCCAGAACTGACACAATTATTACCTTCAAAGTGTTATTGTGTAGTTTTTTCTGCAATCTCATTGATATGTTCTCCAGCAGATGTATTGAATCCAAGCACTCACAAATTGGTGTGTGTAAAGCACATGCTCAGGGTGCAGAGGCCCCAACCACTACCCTCTATTTAGGTCTCCCATGGGCCTTAGGCTTAGACTGTGTGCATATAGGGCAAGCTGAATTGAAATGAAGCTTACTGTTACTGTTTTTTTGCAGATTGAATGAGGGTATTTTTTGTTAGCTATGCCCCTGAAATGCTAGTCAACATCATCACTGAGTCTTCACATTGCTTCTGGAAATGCAACAGAAGCTTAGCACAGATTTTGTATACTTGTTTGCCCAAGACTTTGAGCAGATCATTATATACTTATCTACACCCATTGTTGGGAGCTGATGAAGTCAATGGGGAGTAATGGCAACCATTCACAACTGTTCATGATGAAATTGATGGTCTGATACTTTGTAAGTGACACTCACAAGGTTATGACCACACTCATTCTTGTTGTGTTTGTTTCGGTTTGCCTGGAACAGACATGATAGTTACCTTCAAAGTGTTGTTCTGGAGTTTTCTCTGTAATCTCTCAGCTGTGTTGATTTGTCCTTGTCTGTTTGTGGTCATGGACCCAATTGACTGTGTCTGACCAAGACAAAATGCAAGTACATTAAGACGTCAGTCAATCTGATGTGAATACCACACATGGAAATCAATGCACATACCAATGGGAAATGATTCGTGTTTATATTTGAGAGCTGGTCTGCTGTTTGGACTGACCAAGTTTGGTTAGTACGCCAGATGAATGGAGATCAACAAATGGCATGTGAATGTTTCTATGGTAAACTTATGTTCAGTTGGGTATTGTGTGTTGTGCAGGGGTGTTTCAGGAGGCTATAAGCAAGGGTGTGCGGAATATTAGCTTTGGTGACCTCTCAGGGAAATTAGGCGTTACCATGTACATCTCTTCAAATGTCAACTACAAATTTGTCTCTTATGTGTTGAAAACAGGCGTAATGGCAAAGTGTTCAGTTATTATGGTCCAATACTAGATCAGTAGTCTCTTTTACCCCTGGGTGCAAAATTCACTCAAGGGTCTGATATATTTTTCTGGTGTGATACAGGTATCAATTTAAGTTCAGGATACCATCATATTTTTCACTTGTGATCCGGAGGTAAGTTCATCAAGGTTAGAACTTGAAAGATTTTTGCAAGAGAATCTCAGTTACCCCCTAGCAATCTTCTTGTCTATTCAGTAGGGTCCTACCCTTCTGAATGGACAATTTATGAGTGAAGTGAATTATTGATGGGGGCCAGTGAGTTGGCAAAAGCAAAATCTATGCAAAAGATCATAACTGCACAATGGGCAGGTGTAACAAGTGCAGTGCATTGAGTTAGTTCTTTGAGTATAGTTCATGTAGTGGTTGTTGACCTATCTAAGGGAGGAAAAAGGACTGAAAATCTCATGATTAACCAAGGATTTTTCATCAGACTGTCCTCTTTTTCCCCTCATGTTGATATTCTTTCATGTCCTTTGTTTTCACTTGTGTCATTTTCCTGTTGTTTGGTTCTGGGTTCTTACAGTATTTCCTGTCACAAAAATTGTCAATGCTTGTTTTTTCGGCAGTTTGACAGTGCTAGAAGGAATTGCACTCAGCACAGATCCAAATTACAAAGTGCTTAGTAGTTCATATCCTTGGATTGCACGAAAAGTTCTCACTGACAAGTCACCTCAACTCCAATCAACATTGCGATCTCTTTTGTACAAGGCAATTACCATCACCCCTGACCTTTTCCATACAGTGAATTGTAGTTTGAATGTCTGGCTGGAAAAATAATGAAGTTATTATAGATAATTCTGGTGCCCTTCCAGTACAATAAATGTGAGTTGACTGACTACTCACACCTAGGATTAGTTGCTGTAGATGGGAAATAGAATGAAATGGCTTCATGAAATCAATCCTTCTGTGTGTGTAGTTTACCAACAATTGTGAAAATTTAAGATTTGGAAATTATTCAGGATGGAAATTGAGTATATTACTTTGTCAGCTTGCCAGTTTTATATGCACAACTGCCTGTGTATACTGAAACAGAAGAGGGGTTCTAAGAAAAGCTTGGAATCTCTAAATACTTTATCTGTTGAGATTCTTAAACTCTTAGCCTTTTTAGCAAAGATGGCAAGCATTCAGAAGAACTGATTTTGGTTTTGTTGGTTGTTATGAGGGGAACAGGATGGGTCATTTAGGATTGACCGATTGGAATCATTAATGACTGAGGTATAAGAATTGTAGTCTGTTTCCACTACTTGTGTCACATATTGGGCTAGATAAATTCATGCTTTATGCTCTCAGAGTTGCTTCAGTATTGAATGACCCTTATGAAGGGATGTTGATGTGATACATTGACTTCAATCACTTTGGTAATAGGTGGCAAGTGTGTTAAGAATGAAAATAAAACCATTCATTCTTCTTTGTGGCTGTTTGTTATTTGCAGGCTATGAGATCACAAATGGAAAATCCTGAAGATCTAGAAGGTTTGCAAGAAAGGAAGGGGTCAACATCAGAGGGGGATGCACGGAACGTAGTGAAGCAAATCCTTACTTTTGCACTCACTGAGCAGGTAAGGAACTGGTTCAATGCTCTGCAACAAGTGATGATATCCATAAAAGTCAGTTTCCTGTTCCTTATTCAGTGAGCCTGATGGCCTCTGCTGCAACTGAATCATTTCTATTTGCGCCAACCCTTCCAGTTCAGAATAAAACTATTGTGGGAGTTCAGTATGTTTATAAGCTGGCCATCCTCTGGTAGTGTCACCACTGTCCAAACAGCTTCATTGCACAAAGAAGTTGACCTTTGGTGTATGGAGCTCAGTTCTTTATAAATGTTGTCTTACAAGCAGTTTTTCTGCCTGCATGATGTGACAGGGTGACTTTGTTCGAGACTTGCTACTAGATGAGCTTGCAAAGGTAATCTATTATGTCCTGTTTGTTAGGGGACTTGCAAAGTTAGGGGGCATCCATCTCATAAAACCATCCACTATTATCCTTTTTTCTAAATTCTGCTTCCTTCATGGTCGAAAGCAAAGCTGGCAGGTCTGAACTTGGTTGCAAATTGAAATACTACTAACTCCTGTGAGAATCCAATGTCCCAATTTGAAGGGGCTGGATGCGCTGAATCGGGCAGCATTTGATATGGCAGCCAAAGAGTTGAGGTCACGAGCCCCATTTGCTCTTCCAGCACTAGCCCCTCTGACAGAAGGTGAAGATGTTAAACACCTCCATAATCTCCAGCAGCTTACTTCTTTGTTGTCTGGATCTTCCACCAACTTCACTAATACTGCAGTTATGCAGGTATGTTCCTATTTGTGGTCCTTAATCATTTTACCCCTTGCTTCTGCATAACAAACCTCTGTGTATGTCATAACTTAAGACAGTCATTGTTTGCATCTTAATCCTTGTCTTTAGTCCCAGGTCCTAGGTTGTGAAAGTACCAGAAGCCCTTGAGCATGTTGGAGGATATAAGGGTTAGTGATCAGCCTTCTGGAACCATCAGAGCTTCTCTGGGAGTATGAAATGATGCCAAATTGGGTTTGGATGTATCAGGTAAGCAGCACATCAAAGTCAGACATGGTTGTGAGAACAGAAGTGTTGAATCTGACTGATACAGAAGGGTCATTGACATGGGATGAAGTGAGTGTGCTTTTACAACGGATGAGTTCTTTGTTCCAGTACACTCCAATGTTGTCCGTGGTTCCTGAGGTGGGGTGCTTTCAACCCTATTTGTTGTATTTTGATGATTTGTTGAAGCGACCTTTAGTGTTTTGCAATTACAGAAGGTGCTGTGTGGTTTGGAGAACAATGTTTTCACTTTGCTGGGGGGCACACTTCATATGACATTAAGTGCAGTCATATATTAGACGTGCACCGGAGGTTCTTGTAGTGATACATGTACTACTAACAAGTCACACACACAACCTGTTATGTTACTCCTGTCATCTTAATTCAAAGCCTTCGAAAACTGTGAATCTTGATTCTGTGAGATATTCTGCAAATTGATATCAAGGGTGAATGGTCATTTTGCAGCTCCCATTTTCAGCACAGCAGCAGGCAGTTTTGCTGCCAGCAGAACTTGCGACTAGGCTAGCTTCACGTTTTCTTGCTCGCTCTATCCGTGGCTCTATTCCAAAAACCACAAGTCGTTTCAGCACAGTTAAGGTGATTAAGGAATCTTTGTGCAGGTTGTTGTTCAGATAAATTCTTGCCCAGGAATAATTGCTCTGTTTTGAAATACTATCACAAACTTTTGTTATGGGAGTGTGTACCTGTCAGGATGATCTTGCATCCACTAACATATGTTATGCTTTTGTTGCAGGACAACTCTGATATTTAGAGAAGTTAAGAGAATTTCATGAAGCAGGATGAAGTTCGATGAAGAGGCCAGCACTTCCAAATCCATGTTGGTTCACATCTTGTGCATTATTGTATGTAAATGTTGTGCAGAAATTTCTTAATTTGAAAGTCCAGTAAGGAGTTGGATGGTTACATGAATGAGGCAAGTTATGGGATTATTCTTGCTGCTGTGATTTAGATATCTTCAAAATATCTCTTGGTTTGTAGGTGCAGCTAGTTCTATTTCTCTAACAGACTTTTATAATTGGTTAAGCCCCTTTGATAAAGGTGTCCTGCAGGTGGTCAATGACATTGCAACTTCGTCAATATTGGTTAGTTCGTAATAAGCCTGATTTTCCTGACTCTGATGTATCTACACAGAGATTATTGGCAGTGCATGTGCTCTGAATCATTTTGTGAGCTTAATTCTACTTCTATTGGCAAAATTAAGCTCATAAAATTCTGCCAATAGAATAGACTAGAAAATCAAACAGCAGACTTTTGACGGGGTGCTTTAGTTACAAGATGCAGCAGCTGTTTAATGCAGGATGTGGATTCCAATATTTCAGATTATACCATGGTTTTAAATGGTGAGTATAATTCTATCTGTTGAAGAGAAAAAACTAAACTTCAAAGCTTCAGTTAAAACAAAGCAGACAAGTTTAAAGAAAGGTTTCTGTTCCATATTTTTGCCTTCAGATTTCCAAATGATTATTTAAAGGCTTTCGATGCCAATGTGGATCCAGAGCTCACTTTGTCCTCTAAGATTATGTGCTCTTAATAGTCTGTCTTTTTCTTGTCTTCGTCAATCCTCTTTTCTCATTTGGGTTTTCTTTTTCTTTCCTTTTTCCTTTCATTTGTCTCTCATTTTGTCTTCTTTCTTCTATGTTTCATTTGTCTTTTCCTTTCTCTTTTAGGTGTTGCTCAGCTAGGAAAGCTAGCATTTTGGTTAAGATTTCCTGTTTTGGTCATGATACTGGCAGTAACTGAGCACATTGGTTAATAGATGACATCAATCTACACCTGGGAGTCAATGAAGTTAGTGGGCAAGTTATGATGGCTCAACAATACCATGCATGTTGCTCTTCTAGACATTTGTGTGACACTTGCTGTCATTTAAAACATTCCTAACCTTTGGTTTTGTAATCTGCTTCAGGTTGAGGTTTTCTCCCTTTTCTGCTTGCGAATGTGGTCAGATCTAAAATCTCTGTCACCTATTGAGTCAACAGTGAAATCTATTGGGTTGATTTCAATTGAAACATTGGTGTGAAGAATTCTCAGTGTGGATGTAGTATTTCGAATAACTCTTTGACAACATCAGCAATAGAAAGCAGAAGTCAGCTATATGCTGAAATATCAATCACTTTGGTTTGCATGTGACTCTAGTAACTGTTGACCCTTAATATACTACCAACAGATGAAGTTGCAAGTGCCCAACTAGAAACACTTGGAATATCTGGTCTAACTACTATTCACAGTCAGTATAGCTCTTTCTGAGACTTTTGAAAACGCAGTTGTCCAATTGGACGATTTTAGAGGCATATCCTTGTGAGGCAGTAAATCACATTTGTGGAATCTGATATTCCAATTCTGCACACTCATGTGGTGCAGGACCTAAGGGTCTGGTTGTACTAGACATGCCTGCACAAGTGACAATCTCACCTTGGCAGGCTTGCTTTGCAGAATCTGTACTGATAACACATTGCCCCTTCTCTATGCAGTGAACTGTGGAATATTAGAAAGTTGTTACATGTCTTCATGTTTCCCAACCTTCTCACAATGCTAGTTATTTGACTAACTATGGTGAGCAGCATTAGTGAAAAGAAGTGTAACCACTAGGGAAAATTTGAGCCTAGGGTTGATAAGCCAAGTTTCTTATTTTGTAACAAAAATAACAGGGAGCAAAAGACAACACACCCCATCATAACTGTAAACAATGCAAACACAATGTTGAATGATTAAGAACCTTGTTTGCACCTCAACAACTTCATAAACTGTATGCTTGAATAAGCTCCTGACATTCTAATTTCTAAAGCACAAATTAGGGATGAGATTGCTCTGAGTTCACTCTCATGAGCTATCACTGTCTTCTATGTTGTTTACATCAACCAACTTCAAGCCATAATATCTCACACAATTAGACCACGATCCAATTCTGCCAGTAATAAATGGTGTTGCACAATGACGAGAACCTAGAAAAAACAGACACGTAACATATCGACAATCCTACCCACTAATAACATTCGCTCATGGTACGACAGAAGCTTTTGCAAGAGGTAATACCCAGCTTACTGTAACCGAAACAACAATCAAGAAAGTATATGCATTTGCAGAAATAATGAACTTGGTTTCTCTTGAAGTTCCCATTCTTCAGAAGTTTCGTTCTTTCACACCACATAGATGTCAACCCACACTCAAAAATAACAAACCTAAATTACACAAAATCACCAAACAAGCTTTCAAACTCCCTATGGCCTTTCATCATTTCCCTTGTGCCTCTACTGTGATCTTCTAGCATTTCTCCTAACAAACAATTCTAAATCCTTGCTCAACGGAATGAAGAGAATGGAAGAACTACTTGTCAAGATCCTCTCTTCAAGAAGACATAGGAAAAATGATCTCAAATTCTACATTGTCATCTTCAAGATTCCACCGAGTGTGTACTTAGCTGCATCCATGGCTCCTTAAAAAGTCAAGCGCACTCCACAATAGGTCCCGAGCGGATCAATTGCAAACGGTATTTCACACATTTGGTATCAAATAGCACCATCGAAATCCATCATCAAATCTGAACGTCTACTAATCTCGGCAAACAAACAAAATTTTACTTTTTTGAACTTATCCCAAATATCTCGCGCATCATAACTGGGAATCGTCGCACATAGCCGCCCAACACATCAATCGTGAATGATGAAAGACAACAAGGTGGTTAATACCTTCGGCGTAGCTGAAGTAGATAGTTCACAAAAGTGAAGACCTCAGCCCTAAATCCATGTCACAATTTATCTAAACAAATCCAAAGAAGGGCTCTAGGGTAAACACCCAACACCACACTCAAGAGTCAAGCCTACCACCAAACACCCTATTAGTGCAGGGCAAGGCCAACTAGTGAATGCTTGATATCAAGACACCATGCATTTAAATGCCCACAAACAAAAAAGATAGTTGCTTAGTATTTCGAGCGGTGATGTTCAAAATAGTTTTTTGGTGTCCCAATTTTGGGTGTAAATTTGTGTTGTTTTGAAAATTAATCATTGCCCTTGTTTTAATTTGTTGTTTGTTAGTGTGTTTTACATATGGCCATTTAGGAGTTGATAATGTGTAGGGAATGGTGGAGGAACGAACACCCAAAAGGGGTTTTCTTTTTTGGAGGGGGTTGAAAAGACAATGAGGGGATCAAGAGTCTTGTCAAAGGGGTGGAAGGTAAGCACCAAGGAGGGCTAATGTTTGTTGAAGGGGGTTGCAGTGTTGAGTTAAACAAGGGGATCTGAACATACAAAAGAAAAATCTAAAACTATGTTAAGGTTGAACTATTAAACATAGTAACAAACTAGAAATCCTAAGAATTGAAACATTTATAAGCATCCTCAAGGGCACAAAGTTCAAATTCCCTTCAAATTTGGACACATTTAAATCCTTCCAAAAACAAACAATGAACAGTCACAAGTGCAAAGTGAAATACAACTCAAATTTCACAATAACTTCTTAATGAATTATGAAAACATTTAAAAAAGTTTGAAATGTATCTAATAAACATCAAGTACCAAAAAGCATGTAAAATAATGTAGCATGTGACTATGTTGCTTAATGCACTTTTGAAAGCTATTCAAATTTTTTCAATGACATGTTATGGGAATTTTTAAACATACATGTTCACATGATTCTAGTGACAAGAAATTTTGAAGAACTGGTACATGGGAAATTTTGCATAATCTTTTGTATAGTTATCTTTCAATAATTCCAAAGACAATTTCAAAAACAACTACCTTACTTCCAAGCCTAACTACTTCAACTCTTTCCTAATATTACCTCATTCCTTTTCCTTACCCACCAACATGAATATGAAAGGCAAATTAACATGTGTTTTTTCATGTATGTGATATTTATATTAATTGAAATTAAGTTTGACATCGACCCAAATAATGATGAGCTGTTGGAAACCATATGAAAACATAAGTAAAGAAGTTGAAAAATGAGCTCCAAGATTTTTTTAAGCTTTTAATTTCAAGTGCAATAGTTTTGAAAGCAAATATATAGGATCAAGAAGCATCGATCAAAGTCAAAGTAAAAGTTGGAGAAGAGCTAGAACCAAATTTTAATGTCAAGGTCAAGATAAAAACTATAGAGGACTTAAATCTAGAATTTAATGTCAAGGTCAAATATATATAAGACTTACAATCGACAAATTCGTAAATAATTAGCAAATCAAAAGATGGGGAGGAAGTCGAAAAGGAGTTAGGAATTGCAACCACATATAGACTTTACGATGTTGAATACAAAAAATTCTTGTTTTATCATCGGATACAGAAATCAACAATTCCAAACTATGGGGCATGAAGTTCAAAGAGAAAGAGGTTTTTAAGTGTTGGAGCCTTGTGAATTTTGAAATACATTTCAACAACCTACATGACAACAAGTGATGTCAACTTAATCTAGGAGGATTTTGAAATGTTTTACAATCTAATTCAATCCATTTCCCTATTAAAATCACATGTTGTTTCATGTTAACCTAATCTAACATTTTTTTAATCTTGGTTTGGTCACAAGAGATAGGGTTGTACCCCTTGTAAGGTTAAAAAACACACCTCCTTGTTGGAAGCTCAAACTAGGAAGTAAGGGATAGCCATGATTCCAAACGTGCCTTGCATGTGAAGAAGTGGTGCACTAGAACAACTAACAACAAACAAGGAAAATGTCCAACTTGTATCACAACCACACACAAGGCAAACAGGGCCAATAGAACTCTTGCAAAAAATGGAAGAAGGAAGTGGACACATCAACCTTTAGAAGAAGCCATGGAAATTGTGGAAAGGGGAACAACCACAATGAGAATAACATCAATATCTTCCCTTACAAATCATTTGAACGGTTGAACAGTGAACAAAAAAGTTTGGTCTACTGGATTGTTGATGGTGGAGGAAGATGCTACCATAATCAATTGGATATTGGTAATGCAAGAGGTTAAATCCTTTGTCACCCAAAACAAATGAAATTTAAAGTGTCAAAACTCATTCAAACTAAACCTACTCCATTTCAAAATGGATTCACTTGGGAATAGTTAGTGGTTTCGGTTCAAACACTACCACTTTAAAATTCATTATTTGTTAACCCAAAGGTCTTGAGGTTTACAAATCCCAAAGGTTGACTAACATCACATACTAAACATTTTAAAACAACTTGTAGATTTCATACAACATGCACAACTACATGGAAAATTGCATATGGAACATTGATGGGATTAGAATTCAAATAGGCAAGTAGAATGGAGTTAAGGTGTTAGCCAAACAAAAATCCCAACAAATATGCAACATGATTCCAAAGTTTAAAAAGTGGATAATAGTGAATTGTGTTTTGAGCATAGGTGGACGATTATACTAATGTTCCACGTATTAAGGGGAAATAGATTACGTGACAACTACATCATGAACTATAAACCAAGTAGGTTGATAGCTATATGACAATGCAAAAGAAAAAAAAAAAACCTAGACAATTTCATTCATGCTCAAGGAATATTTGTCATTCTTCAAGAGGTTAATTGTTGGGGGCATATATCAAGTTAATCATCATTTTTTAATCTTAGATTGGCATGGGTCCCATATCACATTAAAAGCTATAATGTGGGCACAACAATTTGGTTCAAACATTATTACATTACTTAATCATACCTTTCACGCTCTACATGCTCTACATCCCTTAGATGTCCCATGTTTTAAGCCATCCAAAACTAGATTCAAAAAGAAAAGGGATGAATACATGGCAAAGAATAATTATGTTGAATCAAACAAGATCACCATAGCTGGTTGGGTAGGCAAGGCATTGAGTCAAGCTTTGATATAGAGGAACATCACATCAAAGTTTAAAGCTATTAGAATTTGGCCCTTACACCTTAGAGCCATGGATCAAAAGAGCAAACCTAATGAAATATACATAGTAGAACTAGACAATCATGCATCCTACCATGAGCGAGAGGATTCAAACGAAAATAAAACAGAATGAGAGGATGGGACTATTGCCACACAACTTTTGAATATAACAAAAACATATGAAATTATAGAGTTTGAAATTCCAACTGAATATTGAGGTTAATCAAATTATGTGAAGAGACACAATTTAAAAGGAAAATATAAAAGAGATTAGGGAAGTAAAGTGAATAGCTAATTTATAGACTATAACTGAGCAAACAACTTATAGGTCAAGTGACAAACCTAAACTAAAGCAAAGAGGAACATGAAGAACAATTAAGAACCAAGAGCAAGAGGAGCATGAACAATAGCTAGAAGAACAAAGGCAGAAAAAAACATGTGTAGCAACTAGGAACCAAGGTGAAGAAAGACATGAATAGCAACTAAGAGCAAGAGAAGCATGAACAATAGCTAGGAACTAAGAGCAACAGCAACATGTGTAGCAACTACAAACCAAGGCAAAAAGGAGCATGATTAATAGCTACAAATGTGAGCACCATGAGCAACACCACCTGTTGGGGTTGGTGGATGGGATGACCACGACCACAACAACAAAACTTGGTGGTGGCAACCCTCACCATGCATACCATTAGTTTTCAATGAACCCTTGAGCCTTCCACTACCGTAGATAGGCATTTCATTTGAATAGGAACATTCTAACTATTGATGCGTTATTAATAGGATTTCATATGTTGTATCATTTGGCTATTGATTTTGCTTCTCCAATCCTAAGGTGCAAAGTGTCTAGTAAACTGGCTGCAAGGTGCTTAGAGAGGTTTTTTTCAGTGAGAAACCCCCCCCTGCTTGGGGTGGGGGGGGGGCCTTAACTTCTTATTGCATGAGTGGATTTTGACAATTTTGAGTGGTGTTCAATGCACCCAATGCCAAGCTACACCATTTTTTTAGGGGCCATGGTGATCTGAGCAAGGACCAAGGATCAAATGCCATCTTAGCGACTGTGTATGGTGTGGTCAGCCTATTTACCTTGGCACAAATTTTTGATGAAACCCTACCGATCATAAATAAATCAAAGCACCTAAAAAGGGGGGAATACAAGGTCCTTTCATTTTATTCTATGTCCAAGAAGACAAAAGAACCACCTTTGCAGCTGAATCACAAAGGCAAATAAGTTGCATTTGAAATGACTGATGATGGTTATTTTCAACAAAACTGATATTGCATATATCTAAGAGAAATTAGCCTATACATCTGTTTGTGTCCACTTATAAAACAATGTAAATTTGCTACTGCAGTTACAGTTCTCCATCCATATATCAAAACAGTTGTGATGATTGAACCTGAATCAAGCTAGCCATGATGAAGAGGGTGTACAACTCTGGAGGAAATATTACCATTAGTGTACATATATTTCACTAAATCACCAGTACAGAGTGACTAGCAATGAGCATACTACGTTTTTCTCCCATCTTCAAACAAAATGACACAGAATGCGGTGCAAATTTACATGGTGCAAAATTTACCATTTGTTTGTTGAACAATCATCCAACAATCATATACATAGAACAGGAATTTTGACCTGCCCCACTGTTACATAACTTTACCTTCAAATCTGAAGGCTCATACCTAAACACTGACAACCTGCTGAAAAATTAACCCTGAAAACAACCCTATATTTTCTACCACTCGTTCTTGTGTGCACAACACACTATCAATGATATGATAATGTCCATCAAATACTTTGAACTCAACTAAACAGAAGGAGCCTTACTTATCTACTATAGAAGCCAGATCCACTAGTGGACAATTTTAACTTCTTGCTGCATTACATTCTGCTCTGTTCCATTGCTCACAGTAGACTGTTGAACCAAATGTTCTCTTCTTCCAGTACCAACTTCTGTTGAAGCTCAGACTTTGACCTAGTTAAATGGACAGATCAGATTTTCCACTCTTTTCACAAGACCATTTCACTATCTTTGTGTTACCTTGTTTCAAGGTGAGAAGTTCACCAATCATTAGGTGACTTTATATCCTTTTCACTCAGTCAAATTTTCCCTTTTGCCAAATCAGATCCAATGTAATCCAGCACCTTAGTTGCCATGTGTTGCACTATTCACCTGAGCAGATTGGGACTAGATTCTGTTTCAATATAACTCATCTGGTGACATTCTTGCACCAAACCTTGTAACCACATTTCACCTATTACCAGCATTGTACCTTCTTCTGCAATACAATAACAGAACCATCAGATCTCTAACCCAGCATTTGTCTCCAACTCAGCTCAACAGCAACCCACATACTAGGAATTATAGAAACATACGACATCCAAAACACTCCACAGACAGCAGATTCATTAAGCCTGATTGAGATTAGCAATCAAGAAACACACAAAATAGTAAACCAGAGACAAGTATTCAAACAGACAAAAACTGAAACTTTCAATAGACTTAGTAATAATCAAAATATAAAAATCAATAAAAAAAAATTTGGAATATTTTCCTCTGACGATAGGTTTGCATGCCACACTGCAGAAGTTTCCATAATTCCCAGGGATCAATTCTTTTTTCGCACTTCAGACACCAGGCCCAAGTGAGGACAGTGTGCAATCACCTTAAGATTATGATTCTGCATATGCCCAAACATACTGCACACATCCCAAGAACTTACCATCCAATTATACTCTTTGATTTGCTCCAACGCATCATTCAATTCCTCCTGCTTTGATAATAGGGCACTCACAGTCTGTAACATCAACAGTGATTTGCATTAGCCCATATCAGATCCTTAGAAGACAATTTAGAAGCTAAGCCTAGTAAATAAAGGTCCAGGTGACAATGTCAAAAATGTGACAACATGAAATACTAAAAACAGCATTGCAGAGCTAGGTCTGGTTCCGCTGCTCACTAAAAGTCCAGCCAACAACCCCAGCAACAATTTAAAAATGCAGCCTAGTGCAATGTCTACTAACACTTCATATAAACCCCATACAGTACAGTACTCACCTTTTTAGTCTCTGCAAGTTCAGCTTCAAGAGAATTCACCCGTTCATCTGCTGGATCCACTGACTTGCTGTCAAGATTTTTGGAAGAGGCCAACTTATCAAGTTGTACTTCCAACCTCTCCACTCGTGTGAAAATGGGCTCTTTCTGTACTTTGGCAGGTTCAGCTGCTTCAGTGTCCTTACCACCTTTCAGTGTCCAGTTTCCCGCAACAAGCTGATGTGGGAGTTTAATTATCTCCATCAAAAACAGCACCATTTGCCACAGATATAACCCAACATATTTCTCCCAGCTCCTAACACCAGCTTTATGACCATCTGCAAATTCAACTTCCAAACCAAAAGTCAACTTGACCACAGGTCAACAACCAGAATGGGAGATGGTGTAACATGAATCCAACATGACAGCTGAGCAGGTAAACCCTGCTATTTATCAACTTCACTTCAAATCTCTGCAACCCAAGCATTAGAGCTGCATGAAGAAGCCAATACAATCATTTGAAAATGCGGAACATGAAGGGTATTAACAGGACACTGAGGCATAAGATTTCAATCTGCTATTGGAAGATGATATACCAGAAGAGTTGGGGGCAGCAAGCATGTCAGCAGGCTCAGCTTCAGATGGACTTGTTCCCTGCATCCAAATCACCCACAGAACCTTCATCCTGGCAACAAGTGTTATACCTCTAGCCACATGGGTGAATATATATACTGATAAGCCACAACCCCATTCCAACATCCTACTGGTACAGAAACAAACCTGAAAACCTTGAACAAAACCTCTAAACCATGTATGTCTAGGGCAGTAACATGTCAATTCAGTCAAACAAATAACCTTGACAATGAAGATCAGTTGCTTGCTAACCTCTTCATCAACAGGCAACAGCTTCTGTGAGTGGAAAGTCTCAGCATCATCCTGTGAGGGTCTCTCCCCAAGCTCTGAACCTGCCTCTGTATCACCAGACTCCACTTTCTTACCCTGTTCAAGCTCTGAACATTCTGCCACAGTACTAGATTCCAGATCCATTCCCTCCTCAAGCTCTGAACCTGCCACTGCTGGAGATGATTCCATATATTTTTCCTGGAGAATAAAATGGTCAATTGTATAAACTTCAGGAACAACAAAATTTACTCCAAATGCCAAATACCTCCACCAATACCAAATGGTTCCTCTGTCACTATGCTTTTTTCTTGCTCAAAGAGACGAATGTGGTTGAGCCAAGAGATGTTTGTGCTTCCAACACCCCTGCTAAAACATGTTCTTACACTATACATAATAGCCCTCTTTCAGGAAACCACTTCAATGACACAAGACATTAAAAAGAGTGACCAAGGTGAAGGTCGTCTTTATCAAAATCCAGAAAATAGAGCTTGCTCTCCTCATATTACCTTAATAACAAAGGCCATAATGTTATTTGGATCCAAACTCTGTTTCAAACCTTAATAACAAAGCAGCACAACATACTGCTCAAACCAAAAACTTGCGATTACATTTTGGAACTGTGTCACTCCCACTTCATTCCTAGTAAATCCATGTCAAGATCATCGAGTTGTCTTGAAAGAAAAAATCAGTAGCACATCATAGGTAAATGATATCAAACAAGCTGGTCTTGGTGTTAGGACAAGGAATTTGAATTGCACACCTTCACATGTCCACTTTGAACCGAGACTATCTCCCTTGAGGATTTGAACTGTCCTGCCAGCACAGCCTGCATCAACCCATGGTGATTTGAAGAGACTTTATAAAGGATTCATAACATTGAAACAAATCTCAAGGGCAAAGCCCATAGGAAATATCCTTACTCAAAAACATCCAATCACTATAGATTTCCACATGAAAGGGTAACTGCATGTGAGACTTTAGAAGGGAAGGGGAACATGGAAAGGATAAAAGACCATAAACGAAAGAGAGATGCCCAAGGACAAAATGTGTGCAGAAAATTGTGACTTCCATCAGTTCACAAATAACCATGCAAGGCCACACTCCATGACTACACTTTGACTGACTACATTGGCTCCCAACAGAAGACATACATTAGTGCAAGACAGACAACTGCCATACTGAGTGTCCCTCAATAATTCCAGGAGTAACAAGGATATTTGGCTGTATTGTCATCCACAACAAATACTAAACAAGAATCAGTAGATAAAAAACACACTACAGAGAAGAGACCAACAAAGAAAGGAAAACAAGAAAAAGAAATGGCCTCTAAAAACCCCTGACAAAGAATTACAAGCAGCAGAGATGTTAAGAGGGTCTAACATAGCCCCTTAAAAAAGTGAGCCTAGGAGGGTTCTCCAATGTCACATAAAGTACAGAAAGGGAGACATACAAAACTCTTCAAAAGACACAAATAACATGTGAGGTTAAAAGAACCTTTGCAATGTCATGATCTTCCCAAGGACCCTTGTTGGATTGTAAACATCCACCTTCTGAAGCACAGGAACATTGTCCTCCCAAGAAATCTGGCAACTCACTGTTCCACCGTGCAGCAGTAATGAAATGTCACAATCTAGCAGAACTTACAAAATGGATTGTTATGGAGCTTTTTGTTAGCAAGTCAAAACCTACTAAATGCAGATTCAAGAACACAGTGTCAAAAGTTAAGGAACCCAACCTGGCATCTATGACCTGCAGAAGCTTAGCATGATAATTACTTCCAAGCACCTGCCCAGCCACCACCCATCTATCATCATCATCCCTAAAAATTCACAAGAAACGGACAAATCTACTGACTTTGCCACCTCAAAACCTTAAATATATGGTGTTTGACAATTAGCTATCTTACAAAGCATGAGTCAACACACAATGATGCTTGGAAAAACTCCACAATTCTCTGGCCATACAGACTAGACTGTGCCTGTAAGGACAGGTCACCATAACTTCCTGTGTATGGATTTTGAGCACATAGCTTTAAACAGCCCCTTTAATCAACACTCAAGGCCTGATGAAGATGCAAAAAGGCTTTGTAGTCTTGTTTAAGCTGAGATTCAAGGGTAACATGGCCACATCTCCAGCAAAAGCTGGATTTCAACAATTGCTAGTCTGTTGAACCATCTAGGTCCTCCAGAAAACATTCCTCTCTGCAAATTTGTGGTAAGCCCCTTAACTAGTTCCCTGTTGTCTTTCAGAAAACTCAATTATGAAAAGAAATATAGCTCCAAAATGCATCATATTGCAACTGCTGTACTCAGTGGGTCGATAACATACACTGATCTTTGAAATCGAAACTGGATCCAAGAAACCTTTGATGGTGCTCCACAACATTCTAAAGCCTGGACCTGCATTAATGATGAACATCTTATGCAATGTCTGCATCATCAAAACCACACACCTGCTAATCAGTTTCAAGCATGCACACAGCTTTGGGTCAGGAAGATGTGCCAATCTCTGACTTGTGCATGTGTCCAAATGCAATTGTGACATAGCACACAGCCATCAAATTTCATATATATATATATTTTACTTCTTGGCAAATCCAAAGAGACCACTGCAACAATTTTCTGCAAAATGTGCTGTTAAGCGGTCTTTACTACCTGACAAACATATCTTGTCAAAATTCAACCTCAGAGATACACTTGAAGAGTTTCACCCTCTAAATTGTAAGGTTAATTAGGAACCCCTTGTCCATTACCTATCACACATTGACCAAAGAAATCAATAGACTGGTCACTCTATTGCTCAATAACTACTTTAATCTCCATCATCCCTGTCAGATCACATTATGTGGCATGGGAGTACTGTAGCTCACCAGGGACAGTTCACCTGACAGCTTAAGAACCTTCCCCACACAATGAAATGAGAACTAAGTTGTAAAGTTTTTGGATAGTGAGATGTGATGGCCAATGACATGTTATTTCATAAGTGCAAATCCTTCAGAGATGTGTAGACAAAAGTATGAAGTGAGAAATTTACATCAGAATGCCATATCATCCCAGGACCTATCCATATCACTAGGTCAGTAGGCTTCAAACCAAAAGTTCAATATGCTTTAAAACAAATTCTATGATACCAGAAATGAGTTGGAGTGCTAACATGGGCATCTAACATACTGCTAGTGTTTAGAAACAAGTAGTACCTCAGGATAATTATTGTTATCAATATTCTGGATACTGATAATCAACTCCCTTGCATGCTTGGTGAAGTTCTTCATTCCCTGCACTAGCACAACAGCCACAATGCAAATCAGTCAAATGCAGCAATCTGAACATTTACCCATTATGAGGGGGGGGCACAGAAATGGACTTACCACCCCAGCCACATCCAGAATGGTGGTGGTTGAGTCAATGTGGCGCTTCACAGCAAGTGAACAGGCTGGGAATTTTATATTGAGCAGCTTCTCAAATTCCAACACGTGATACTTCAGATATCTTTCTATTGTGGTGACCTCCAACAATTGTGCTGCATCCACTTTGCCAATTTGTTCAATATACACTGGCCTGCCTTCTTTGTCTACTCCATGATGTCCCTGAGGATAAAACCTTTTGACTTTATCCAATTCAGTAAATTGGAACTCCTGTAGAAAACAATTAGTGCTGCTGTGTCAGCACAGCTTGCCCCAGCTAACTATTCTCACTGATTGCTTGCCAAAACAAAAACCACAGGGAATGCACAGTCAACACAACACACTGGAACAGACCTCAGCCAGTGTGTCAGTACCAAATTCCTTGCGCCATTGTAGCATGTTCTCCCACATTTCTCTTGATTTTACAATATCATACTTCCTTGCCTTCAGGAACCTGAACCACACCTCCAAACCATAAGTCTCCTAAACACTAAGGTTTCAAAAACTCATCACAAATCTCATTACAAAGTAAATGCCTCCTTCATTGTCACCCTTAATTAAGGCAAGTGCAAACATTGAGAGACTTCAACATCCACACAACAATGTACTTCCTGTCTCACACCCATTACGAGAGTACAGATAAGTGTATGTTGATATCTTTCCTCAAGAAGTGATCCCACCAGAAAAATGGTGGTTCCAAATTATCACACAAATTATCATCTAGGATGAAAGCAGGACTTTAAACCTCTCCATTGAAAGAACAGCACATCTGGCTGAGATTGCAGTCCATTCATTTGACACTCAAAATATGCACATGCCACAAAATGGGCGAAGGACTGACAAATTGATAGTCTTTTTAGACCATGTAAACCGTCACTAGAAATGTCTGAAATGTGATTAGGTCAGGTTTCTACATACTGCATAATTGTAGCCCAAGAAAAAATGAGGCTCTTAGTCACAACTGCAAAAGAAGCAGCAACTAATGGCTGTTCTCATACATTCCATTGCATCCATGCAACAAGCTGCATCAAGTAAAGAGCAAGGGCAATGGAGGCAAACCTTAGGAGGATGTGATAGTCATCATGCTGCTGGGGTAAAAGATCATTGGCCATAAGCACCCTCCGGAATTCTTCAACAACTTTCTGATCCTTAACATCACGCACATCCTGAATGATAAGGGAAGATTTTGTGTTGCCACTTCGTAGTCTCCTCAGAGTCTTACGGAATTTAGTGGATGCAAGAATGGCTCGAAAGGCACCCATCTTTGGCTTCCCCTTATGATCATCATGATCCACAGCCTTTTCCTTCTTGTTTTCTTGTTGCTGAGGTGTAAGAGAACCTGAAGGCACAAACCTCTCAAAACTCAGCCCACCTGAAAATCATCACCTACAACAACAGCTCTAACTTCTGATCCTCTCGCACAGCATCTCACAAGCAGCAAAAGACAAACTGCATGCAAAACAGTTGCCAAGTACTCTTCATAGCGCATGTGCACCTCCAGTATCCTACATGCTAGTTCCTTTCTACAACTGATTTAAGATAAAAACCATCCCTCAAAAAGACTAAGAAGCAGCCAAGATCCCTGTCCTCCACAGGACATATTCGCATCTCACACGATAATTTTCCACTAAACCCTCAGTAATTGACAAGACAATAATCTCTGAACCACGATGTGTTAAGCTTGCAAATGCAGTTCCATAGGAGTCACAAGCATGAGAAAAAAACTGTCCCAAGAGTAGTGGCCACACCCTCACTGACTTCACTTAACAATTTTAAAGATTGTCTTCTGCAGAAGAAAAAAACAGCACATGGGGAATCTACTCCTAATCCTTTGATAGTTGCCCACGTGATGACTTTCACCAAGACATAGTTTTGGAACCTAAGAAGCCAAAGATAAACCAGGGAGAAAATCTAAACAGTAAACAAAACAAAGCATAATCAACGATGAAGTGGGGGGCGGGTGGGGGGTGCAAGAAAAATTCGACCAAAATTAAAGGATAGAAAACACACACCTTGAGACCGCACCATGGTGACAAACACTGCAAAAGCTCCGAGATGGTTGGTTCCAAATTTCAGTGTTTCAAGCTGGAAACCCTCGTTCCTCTCTGCACATGAATAACTTTCGGAATTGCAAGAGAAAAATCAATGGCAACCCAGAGATTTTTCCCGAATAGCTCTCAATTCCAAATCTACAGCTCACTCGGAACGGGAGACGATTCGGACCCCCGATCCAACAACACCACCCCCTGACAAGCTACAGTTGGGGATTTGCAACTGAACCAAAAACCACAAACTTCAGCATCCATCGCAGCATCCCTTAACCGAGATGCGCACAGAAACCCTCAACAGTGGATCTCTCGTAGGATACTTACTTGCTAGGGGGCAAAGCTTGTAGGCAGTACCTGCGTCTGCCATGTGGCGTTTCTTGGGCCTCCAGGTGTTGGATTTAGTCAAACAGCTCCACTAACCAGCAGCCAGCTGTCATGTAACCGCCTTTGGATAGATACACTAACTCCAATCAACCAGAGCGCAATGTTTTCAGGGGAAGGGGGGGAATGGGGGGAATGGGTCAGGAAAGGCAAAAGAATGGGTTGGCTTCTGTTCATGTGTCCTCATTTGGTTGGTTTTCTTGCTGCCTATCTGTCTACCTATTAGAACAGTGGTATGGAGAGGTTTGGTCGTCTGGGTAATTTTGAAAGGAAGAAGGACGCCTCCACATCTTCGCCTTTCAAAAAAATTCCATGTTTTAGAAAGAGGGTGGTGGTGGTTTTGTGACAGCAATTCAGTGGCAAATCCTCCTTCTCCAGCTCAACCTAAGTGTTGCCATTTTTGTAAAGGACTGAAGAGGGTGTTTCCTACTAAAGAATGCTCCTGAAAAAAGGCCCTGACTTTAGAGTGACTTTGGAGTGAAAGAGAAAAGGGGCTCATTAGTCTTTTGTTGATACACAAAGGATCGGGTTTGTGCTTATCTGTTTGCAATTAATTGGCAGTCTAACTTCTCTTCTTCTTTTTTTGGCCTTTTAAGTTTTGAATGCCAATTTCAGCAGAAGGATTTTGAACCTAGTGACCGGGGGGAAAAGACTACGCTTTTGAAATTTGACATAGTTTCACAAAAGCTCGTGGATTATTTGCTATGTATCCTTTCTCTTAAAGTTTTAATTAATATTAAACTTTCACAATTCAAAATTTAAAAACTATTTGGGGTTAGATTTGTGGAATGGGTCAATGACACCCTGCAGATAACATTTGTGTCACCAATATACACCCCATGCTTCTTTCATGCAAGCATCACTAAAAAAAGAACAAGGGATGTGTCACACTGTGGCCTTGCCATTTACATTAAAAAGTATCTTAAGGCAAAAGAAGAATTATGAAAACTTAAATATTTCACTATGCAAAAATATAATCTTCAAAAAAATCCCCTCAAAGAAACCAAAATCCTTCAAGATCCATCTACTTATATAATATCCTTGGTTTTGTCCGGTTGCGATGGTCGTGGTTGTCCTTTCCATCCATCTGTCCTGTCATCCATCCATCCAAGTTCCTCATCCCGGAAGAAGAAGATGATGGAAGAGGAGGAAGAAGAAAAACTCATGTAGTCTTGCAATTTGCCAAAAGCTACAAACTAATTTTAAAAAACTAAACATCGTTGGAAAAGAAATGAGAAACAAGAGAAAAAATATTTTTAAAACAACACAAGAAATTTCAAATTAAAAAGAAAAAAAAAAGTTATTAACAAATAAATAAAATGAAACAAAGTTGTAACAAAAAAGAAAAAAACAGAACAATTTTTTGTTTTAAGGGAAAAAGC
>Ga0209208_10002164_pt1 | contig 28098 bp, 21 predicted proteins | sample S1TSphfallax_3_FD_187694 | JGI IMG/M metagenome (GOLD analysis project Ga0209208, IMG submission 187694) | Host-associated microbial communities from peat moss isolated from Minnesota, USA - S1T2_Fd - Sphagnum fallax MG (SPAdes) (version 2) | ecosystem: Host-associated > Plants > Peat moss >...
GGGGGATACAATGTGGCACATTATTCCACATCATACTAATTTGGAACCTCATATATATCCATATCATAATTTTAAATTAGAAATTATCTATTGCAATATGTGATTATCCAAAATGACTAAAAAATATTTCATTAAAAATATCCTAATCAATTAGTCCTTTTTGACCAAAATCATACAAGTTACACATTAATCAATTTTGTTATATTTCATTAAAAACCTAGTGAATTTGGATAGTGGAAAAAGATAAGATTTTTTCTTTTGAAAAGAAAACTAATGATTGATTCTTCTCAATGATAGTTATAAGGGATTTTCAACTACCCCAATGGACCCTTGGTCTAAAAGTGTATGCATATCTAACCTTGGGTCATTGACAACTTGGTATATTGTATTTTTGTCATTTAATAAGTATATAATACATATGGTTTCAACTATATTGGGGAAAAATGTTGGCCTTACTTAACTTATGACTAAAAAGCTTCGGCCAAGATGGCATGGACAATTCCAGAGGCCTAGGCCCATGTCCAAGAAGCTCAATACCTCACCAAAAAGATTTAGACTTGAGCCCATCCCCAGTGCAAGAAGCTTAAGCCCATTTCTATGAGGCTCGAACCACTTTGACATATTAAATTTTTATTTAAAATAATAATACATTTCAAGTTCCTTTAATACATTTATATTTATGAAAATTTTATTTCCATCATAATTCATAATATTTTGAAACATAATCTTGTCTTTTGAGAAAACGAATGTTATATGTTTTTAACATGCATTTATCTTTGTTAATATGTCACTTGAACATAATTTAATTGAAAAATCTATCTTTTTAAGAAAGAAAGGAATTTAAGGAACCATACTATACACTTCCTTGATTTTCTTTCCTAGAAAGATAACAAATTTCATGTTTTGCACATATTGTTGGATTATAAAAATAACAAAAAGGAAAATAAACTTTCCAACTTACAAAACGCATTTTTTTTCTTTACACCCCTCCTATTTTCAAACCTCATAACCTTCTTAATTCTTATTCATTTTAAATGATTTAAAGTGTTATAGGAACACCACCTAAAGTTTTTAAAATCCTTTTTGAATTCTGATAGCAATAAAACAACATACAATTTTTTGTTGGGGTGTTTGGGAATTGGTTTTTGTAACATTCAATGGCTTGTTTTTTTGAGTTTTTGACCCCTTGTATTTTAGGGGCTTTTGGGGGCTATAACTTTCTCAATTCTATTCCATTTTTGACAATTTTTAATGCATCATATCCACCAATAAGAGGGGTTCAAGTATTGTTTAGACACTAGAAACAATGGAGCCTTCCCTTTGGATCTAGCTTACCTTGAATGTTGAAGTGTTTGATCATTGATCAATTTAATTTATAATTGCAACTCAATTACAACTCAATTTGCAACTAAAGAACAACTAAAAGATATAACCCATATGCTTTGCCTTTGAATCCCATGTTACAAACTATATAAATAGGGCTTGTTCTCTTATGTTTTCACATTAAAATACATGTGTCATTTGGGAATGAGTTCAAAAAAACTTAACCCAAAAGCAAAACATAAATTTTTTAAAAAACATTTCATGGTCATTCTTTAATTCGTTTAGTCTTGTGTTTTCCTACCTAGGTAATTAAGTAGGTTTTATTTTTCTGCCTACCTATGTAAGTAGGTAGGTAGGTAGGTAAGTTCTAAGTAAATATGTAGGTATGTACATTTTAAAACCTACCAACCTATGGTTATGTATGACCTACCTAGTTACTAATTTTTTTTTTTTCCAAAATCAATTAATATGCCATGTGGCAAAAAATTTACTATGCCACGTGTCACAATTTTGGACCATCATTAACAATCATAATGGACAATGGAGATCAATATTTCAAAAAAAACAATCTTTATAATGACATGTGTCAAATTTTAATAAATGGATGACAATTAATGACATCAATATGACATCATGGGTGTAGTTATTATGGAATTACATAGTAGTTGAAAATGAGTTGTTTTGACAAAGTTGCAATTGAATTGCAATGAATTACATTGTATATATAGTGAATTATAACTTTGCAACTCATGCAACTTGTTCGTTAGCACTCATGAGATATAGATATAGTGAGTTGTAAATGTTTTGTGCTACTCAAAAATTGAATTGCAACACCAATTGCAAAACACCCATTTTTTTCATAATGCAAAAATGAAATGCAAAGTTAGAAAGTAGATGAATTCAAAAAATCCTATAACCAAAAAAAAAAAAACCAGAAGCTAAAAAAAAACTGAACTAATCAAAGTAAGAAACCATTTTTTTAAAATCAAAATAAAGACAACAACAAAATTATTGAATAAAAAAAAGTTTAAAAGAAAGTACCTTTTGCTCCTTTCCTAAATTCAGGCTCCAAGTCTAATCTCCAACCTCCAACCTACACATGGTAGGAAAGGGGGAAGTACAACACCCCAACTAGTAGCAACAACATGAGTAGCAACTCAATGCAAGGTGAGAGTGAGCAACAACATAAAGGAAGGTGAAATGAGTACTTGAATGAACAACAAAGCAACAACAACACCAAGGTGAGCAACAACAAGCAACAACAACCCAAGGCGAGCAACAGCAACACATTCTGAGCAACAAGAAGTAGCAGCAACCCAAGGCAGGCATAAGCAATGCAAGGTGGGAGTGAACAACACAAGGCGAGAGCAGCAATGCAAGGTGGCATTGAGCAATGTAAGGCAACAATAGTAATGCAAGGTGAGAGACAAGGTGATAGCAGTAAAGGAAGGTGAGAGTGACAACGCAAGACGAGAGTGAGCAATGCAAAGCAGGAGTGAGCAACACAAGGCAGGAGATAGCAATGCAAGGCCAAAAAGCCTCTGGGTTTCACACATAACTGATCTCTCTGGTAAAGACGCTGCCCTAAACCTAAGTTTCCCTCTTCCCTCCCAAACCCCAAAGCTTGACCCCAGATCCTAAGAATCAGATGAAAACCCATTCGGTTCTTTTTTTCTCCCCCCAGTTTTGGTTCTCTTAGTTGGTAACCTTAAAATCAGTTTTCAGGCCAGTTTTCACCCAAAATGAGAACAATTGGTTCTCAATGTGAGAACTAGACTGAGAACCCAGTCCCCCAGTGAGAACTGCCTAACACTGGCTGAAACCCAGTATTACTTTAGGGATAACTTCATTGTGTCTGGCACTTCTTGCTTGTCTTCTGAAGACTACCTACTAGCTACCTTGGCAGCTTCAACACTAATTATGTTTGCTTTCAGAAATATTGAAATTTTCAACCAAAAAAAAAGAAAAAAATGTGAAGGAAAATAAAGGACCTTCAAGAATATTCTCTTTGTCAAAATGAAAATTTCAACACCAGTTAATCATTCAACAGACCATGTGCTGAAGCTGCCAAGGTACTACAGTATATAATTGCAGACAATCCAATTTTCCTAGTGAGAGGTGCTGCGATTGCTTGCAGTATTTCTCATTACCTTGATTTTGCTTACATGTTCCAGAATCTCTATCTCTAGAGGTTCTTTATCTTCTTCTTTTATTTTGTAGTCTATCCTATGCTTGAATTAATAACATCTGAATACCCCAGGGAAGCACTGAAAAAAGTAGGATAAAAACAAGGAATTTAAAAGCCATTTTGCCAAGAAGCAATACATTATAGCTGAATTTCAAAGTAATTTCATTAGTGCTTCAGCTATCAACTCAGTATCTCTTAAAGAGGCCTTTTGGATACAGTAACCCCAGTAGACTATGTATCAAATTTACAGGGCGGCCTAATTAGAGGGCAACCCAGTGTGACAATAAAATGGAACATGAAACAAATGTAAGCTACTGTGAAAGCAGAACTCTGAAAACTAATTCCAGCACTTTTCCACAAGGTGGGAGTGCAGTCAAAGCCAAAATCCACACCAGTGTGTGAAAAAAAAGTGCTATAGATACAAGAATGGTTTCTGTTACTCAAAAGAACATAATCCCAAACCTTGTTCTTAAGGATAACAGTGAATGTCAAATCCCATCGATGGCAATCTTCTGATTTGAAGATTCCCTAATCTACGATCTCCCTACAAGTATCTGAAAATATATGAACAGTCTAATGTGCTGGGAACATTGACACTGACATGATTCAGTTCAATCATACAATAAAGGACATGCTGAATATGCTTTGGGAAATGCAGGGATGCAATTCAAACGCCTGAAGATTTCCTCCCGTAACATGTACATCAATTTTCCTTTCTAGCTGGCCATAATGTGAAGAGCCTCCCTTGTTTTGCCAAGGACATTTAGTGCTGTTGCTGCAATGTGGGAGGCTGTCAAGCCTGCTTCCACCAACTGGTCCTTAGGAGCCCCATGCTCAATGTAGTGGTCTGGAAGAACCAGTGGTCTCCACTGTCCATCACAAGAGTAATGTCATGAATTGGTGTTTTGGGAATTGGAGGCAATTTGGAGGTGAATGCATTTGACAGAAATCTTTAGACATTGCAGTATTCAACTATGATCATTGTAGTTCACCAAGGTATCTGTAGATGGTAGGTGATGCTCTGTAGCTGATCTAACAGCTGATCTAACATTTGCAGTACAAATCTTTCAAATAAAACCTGATAGTCCACAGAAGTTGAGAGCAAAAGTTGTACACACCTTCAGCTTTCCATCCAGAATCCCATCAAGAGCCATGAATTGTACAACATGAGATCCAAACCCTCCAATGGAACCCTCTTCAATAGTGATCAGAACCTGGTGGTTCCTGGCAAGTTGGCGAATAAGTTCATGATCAAGGGGCTTGCAGAAACGAGCATCTGCCACTGTGACTGATACATCACAATTCATCAGTATTGTGTGCGCAGCCAGACAGTGCTGCACCATCACACCATAGCCTAGAAGTGCCACCTGTGTCCCTTCTAGCAGAATTCTCCCCTTTCCAACCTGCATATCACAAATATGGATGAAACCATAACTCACACGCATCGAAGAATGCAGAGTCGGGAAGAAAAGGGAACTATGGAAATATCAGTAGTTAAGACCATATTTTCACAACAAATTACAAAACTCTAACTCAAATTTTTTAAGTCTATCATCACAATGTTCAACAATAGTTTGATGACTTCATTTTACTCCCTTCCCAACATCAACAAAATCTGCAGTGCTACATATGTGTGTGTGACAGAGAAAGAAAGCTATACCATATAAATTGGATGTAAGATGGCTTCTGAAACAGAGGGAACACACAAGAAATGACAAAAATCAGAACGTACAAAATGAGTAACACTGGGCTGCTAGAGACATTCAACCCTGAAATCCTCACAAACTTAGAGGAATTGAAGATGATAAATCATGGGTCTAGTAAGTTCTGGCACTGGAGGAACTACAGAGAGCACTGAGCAGATCAATTCTTGAATTGTAGAACAGCCAGAATGGAGGTGAAAAGAATAAACTGGAAAGACAACATGCAGAGAGATGTATAATAGACACTTAGGTGAAGTCTGGTGGACCCACCTGTAGAGGAATACCCTTGTTGCCTGTTGGTAGTGGCACACCAATGCCATTGCCCCTGGGGTATCGGAAACAGCTGGGTTGGTCATCTATGGAAGCTGTAGTAGCCACCATGTGGAAGAGCTCAGCTTCATCAGCAGGTGCCATGACCACCATGTTTGGTAGACATGCCATGTATGTAACATCAAAGGCACCACAGTGGGTTGGACCATCTGCTCCCACAAGGCCAGCTCTGTCCATGGCAAACCTCACCGGAAGCTTCTGCAAGTCCACATCATGAACCACCTGCAGACAAGGCCATTCACTAAAAATTTCCTACAAAAAAACTTGTGCATGGACCCCAACATCTCCATTTACATATCAATGAGAAGGTAACATGACAATGAGTGCAGTCATAACCTTAAAAGTGTCAGACCATCATCTTCATCTAGCAGAGCACAACAAACTGGACAGAGAAAAAGAGAATGGAGTAGAAACAAGTGTCCAGCAGAATAATACAAGTTTCAAGAGGTGATAGGTTGCGTGAGATGAATCAGGTATGACAACAGGCATACAACCTGATCATAGGCACGTTGAAGGAAGGAGGAATAGATGGAGCAGAAAGGTTTCAAGCCCTCACAAGCCAGGCCTGCGGCAAAAGTGACTGCATGTTGCTCTGCAATGCCCACATCAAAACAATGATCTGGAAATCACTTGCCAAAGATGTTCATTCCAGTACCACCTCCCATTGCTGCATGAATACCCACAATCCCTCATCCACCTCTGCTTCAGAAATCAATGCTTCAGCAAAATAAGTGGTGTATGATTTTGTAGCTGTCCTCCCTTTGAACTGCTTTCCAGTTGCCGGATCAAATTTCACAACACCTGACAGACATTACAGTGTCAACATTAATTGACAATTGTTACTGCAGCCAGGATCAACTTGGGACTGAATAAAATGGGTACCCAGCAGTGTTTTGCATTGTGATAGAACTTTTCATTCAAGCAAGAAGGTTTTTCTCACCATGATATTTGTCTGCAGCTCTCTCAGCATATGGATAGCCTCGTCCCTTCTCAGTCACAACATGTATCAACACAGGTCCTGTTGTCTCTGTGGCTTTGACCTCCCCCAATATGGTCACCAAATCATCAATGCTATGGCCATCAACTGGGCCAATATAGTAGAGCCCCAGCTCTTCAAAGAGTGAGGATCCTGAGCCACTGATCATGCCACGAGCGTATTCATCTACCTTCGATGCCATCACGTGCATTTGGCCTCCTAACTGCTTTGTTACACCCTGTATTGACAAACAAAATAATGCAATTGTCTTAAGTTATGAGATGACAACTGAAAGACAATAATCTATAGTATTTCAGATTGGCAAGCAACTCAAAGCTTGATAGTTCATGAGAGGGATTCCCGGTTGACTTATGTGCAAAATCATAACGAATAGCCAGAGCCTGTAACTTGGCAACCTCCTGAAGTTCACGAAGTGGTTTGCTAGATTGAAGTCTGCTTAGAGCACTGCTTAGGGCACCAACAGGGGGAGCAGGCCCATCCAGTGTGGCAGTGGGAAGAGAAACTTGTTTGTTATCATTCAGAATGACAACCATGTTGGAATCCAAGTAGCCAGCGTTGTTCATAGCTTCATATGCTTGGCCAGCGGTCATTGCACCATCACCAATCACAGCTATCACATGGTTCTTCTTTCCCTTCAGATCTCGACCAATGGCCATTCCTGCACACAACCACATAAAAATTATCCATAATGATAGGCTCTATTCAGTCAAAACAGCAAACTTGAGTATCCTCAACAGATTCTTGTGTAATCAATGTTGGTGTTATGGGCATATCCCAATCAATAATTCCTTAATTCCAGCCGCATTGGATGGAGGTTCCAAAAGGACAGATGGTTGCAACTAACCTTCAACATCATACCTAGCAACTGACTTAAATTCTCATGAAATTTGCTAACTATGGTATGAACCAAGTTGAAATAAATATTTAGTTATCGTACCCAGGCCAGCAGAAATGGTTGTTGAGCTGTGACCAGCTCCAAATGGATCATATTCACTCTCTGAGCGCTTTGTGAAACCTGAAAGGCCGTCTGTTTCACGAAGAGTATGCATTTTGGACCTTTGGCCTGTGAGGATCTTGTGTGGATAGGCCTGCAAGGAAATGGTAATCCATCCCGGGTTTTTTGTTTTTCAATTTTGTGATGTTGCTAGCCACAGTGGCAATCATCCACAAGGGGAGTGAGCCAAATCTTTCTCCAGGTTAGAGAGGAAAGTAGAGAATTTTAAGAATCCTGCTATGTTTTGGCACCCTCCAAGAACCTATTGTCTAAATATCATGGCTTCAGAATTTTTTCCCTCAAAATGTGGCAACTTTTGGTGCACTTTTTCCAAAAAAATCCTTTGTATCCTATTGCACGGGAATTATTTTTGTCACCATAGTGCAAAATTTCACCAAAAAAAAAGAAAAACAATGAATCCTTTGCAAGAAAAAAATGGATACTGACTGCACTTAAGATCAAATCATAGGCCATTCATAAGAACACACTGACAGACTTGCACATAAAAGTGGTAGAAGGCATGCCTGATGGCCGACATCCCACAGAATCTTGTCATCAGGTGCATTAAAAATGTGATGAAGGGCAACTGTGAGCTCAACCACCCCCAAGCTTGATCCTAGGTGCCCACCAGTCTTGGAGACAGTGAAAATTGTTTCAGATCGCAACTCATCTGAAAGCTGCTTCAATTGCTGCAAATAAGACATGAAGTGCACAATGTCAGCACAGATTAGGCACAACTGTTGATTAGGTCACTGCGGCGACTGCTTCTTCCTTCTGGCTTGCTTTGATCCATGTATAGTGTGAGCAAGGCCCAACAGAATCATCCCTGATTTTACAACCACTCTGAGGCTTTGCTATTTCCTCCCAAGTCTAATTGCAGAGGAACTTTCACATTACTATTTGTATTCGGCAACTGTACAGGACTTTTTTTTGAGGAGTTGATGTTTAAACCCTGCACAGTGCCCTTGACCAAGTTGCAGCAAAATAATCCATAGCACCACATCCTTTCAGCAGCTGTGAAATGAATACAGTTCAGAAGCTCACATCCATATCACACAGTGCTAGTATAGAGGAAGGTAGAAGCAAGACCACCATATGGACAAGGGACCAATCAAAGCTACATGACCTACCTTGTGGTCAAATCTGAATCAAGGGAGAAGAAATGGGGACAAGGGAACATCTTTAGTCTCAATCAACTCCATAAGCTTCCTGCCTCTTGCCAATAATCTATCATTATGACTTCACAGAGTCTAAGAAATTCAGTACAATGTGGGCAGTCATATAGCTTCATACCTTCTTGTTCAGGTTCTTAATGTGAATGGGGAAGTTCACAGTGTCCAAGAGAGGTGTGGGAGGCTCCTCTGAGACATATTCCCCCGGATCAGCCATGGACCCTGTTGTCAATACTTTCCTCCCCTGCACACACGGTGCAAACAAGCGGTTCGCCATTGGAAACACACTCTCCAACATTGAGCAGAGCCTCAAAAATAAATTTGAATAAAATACTGCACTCAAGGTTCACTATCATCCATCATATACCGCTCAGGGACAAGAGAGCAGAAGCGAATTTGCGGGTAGACAGCCAGCAGGATCTCCACCTGCTGGGGAGCCGAAGTAGACGATGGTTTCTTGGCACATTTTAGCTCCTTTATCCCGTAGAGACCACCTTTGGAAACCGCATCAGCTTTAAGAGAAGAGACAGACGAAGACATCGATGATGACGCATATGGCGAGGACGCCATCGAATGAGGCGCACACACAGAAGAACCCTGCCTTAGAGCAGGCAGAGGCGACGCGACAGAGGCAGCCATGACACCAAAGCTTCAGTATACAAACCAAACCTTCTTCTTCTTGTCTTCTTCTTCTCCTAAACCCACTCGCCCCCTCTCTTCTCCCAAATCTTTGTGCATCCTCTGAACCTCCTTAATGTCACCCACTAACCCTCTCAATTTCTAATACGACCAGACCCAAGTACACTCACCAACAACCACCACAAATCCGAACAAGATAAAAGCTTGGTGGCGAAGAGCACAATCATCCAACACCTCCGGCGAGTGGAACGACTAACACGGCCAGCAATTTTCGCAGGCAGTGGCAGCTCTTGCAAGTCTCACTCTTCTGTCATATCCCCTCCGCAGAGTCTCGGTGTTCGCACAATCCTTAGCCATGATAAGTATTTCATGTTTCATCTATCTACATCGTACATATCTCAATAGATGAAATACGGATTCCGAATACGTACGTACAGGAAATGTATATAACACGTGAAATAAATCATTTAGTGGTTTTACCGGGTTCTCAGCCCAATTCCTTACAGGTACTTTTTACCAGACACAATGGCCTCTACCTAGGACATTCCATGACGTAAGGCACTTTACCAAATAGCCTGTACCCAGCACATTCCATGACATATTGGTTTTCATGATTTACATAATAGGCATGTGGATTTTGAACGTTGTCTTGGTCAGGTAGACCCAAGACCACCTGTCCACTGTGCTTATAATGAGGAGTAAAAACAGGCAGAAAAGGTCACATGGAAACCATAAAGGTCACATGGAAACCATTACGTACAAGTACAACCCTATTGCAAACTAATTTTCAATAGGGGAAGGCCTGCTTCTGAGGGTTTCTCGTAATTCCAGCGTTATAGCCACGGTAGCTTGTGGGAGTGGACCCAAAAATTATGGGATACTCTTCTGTCCCAACATAAAGTGAACTACAAAAAGTTTTTTATTTGAATGGTGGAGGGTTTATATTTGAGTGTAACGTACCTTCCATTGACCAAAACATCTTCCACACGAGGATGTGCTTTCAAGTACAAAGAAAAAGACAATGGAATGCTTTACATACCAGCTTGATAATGAAAAAGAAAAAGAATTACATAGAAGATTACAAAAGAATGCTTACATAAAAGCTATAATCTTCTATTTTTACATTATACCTTGATATTGAAAAAGAAATCTTTTTCTTTACACACCAACTTTACATAAAGCATTCCAGACCATGTAAAGACTAGCTTCATTTTGGTCAGAGTGAATCAACACCCACCAGTGCATCAACTTGGATGGACGATGCATTGATAGGTTTCTATTTTTTATCCTTGTATTGTCACAACCCCAACTGTTGCAACCTTAACCTTGGGCTCTTGACCAAGGCAAGGGCTTGCAAAGATGCGGGCCAATAAGGAAGCCCAGGAGTCACATCTCATGCTCCCGGGAGTGTAGGAGAGTGTGAGGGAATGAACCTTCACATTCCCAAGTGAACTCCCACTGTGGGAATTGAAGTCCCAATGGACTCCCAAACTTTCAAAAAGTGATCGCAGGGGTCAAAACTCATTGGATTAAAGAATTCTTTATATTATTAAAAAGGTTTTAAAACTTATATGTTTAAAATGGGCTCGCATGACCCATTTGGACACTTAAAACACAAGTTATGGCCAAAAGAAGGGCCGAGAGTCAAATTGTCAATTTGACTCCCAACCATTAAAAGTCATGAATCACCTAGATTTCCTTGCATAAAGGTGGCATGACACATATGATTGGAAAGATCTCGATGAAAGCTACAACTTTTCTTCAAAACTCATCTCAATATGAAGTCTACACACAAAGTTATGAGCCCCCAAAATTGCAGGAATCCTAGTTGTGGGAATTTCGAGACTCCCACTTGGGAGTCCCAAGACAAAATGACATTTGGGTGCTAGTCCTGTGGCCAGGTATAGAGTATCTATAAGTCCAAGCCGTGGTGGATCTTGTGAGTTCGTGTTTGCCCGTGGCTCGTTCGTGCACCAAAGTGCTCCAACTATGCATTAACCAACTTGTTGTTTGGTTTGTGTAGGCATGTGTGAGTAATTGAATTGTTTGTCAATCTTCTTAGTCCCCATCTCGGAGCTCCAACATGCCCCAACTCCTTCTCCTTTCGTTTTCTTCACCTTTGGGCTTGTAATTGAATCCATCAAGGAGCTTGGGGGTGCATCAGTAGCCTTGGGTTCGCAACCAAAGCAAGGGCTGGCAAAGGTGCGAGCCAAGAGTGAAGCTCGAGAATCACATATCATACTCCCGGGAGTGTAAGAGAATGTGAGGGAATGAGCCCACACACTTCCAAGTAAACTCGCACTTTGGGAGTTGGAGTCCCAATGGACTCCCGAATTTTTAGAGAGCAATTTCAAGGGTTAGAACTACCTTGATTTCCTTACTTGTAAGTGACGTGACACATAATGTTAAAAAGCTCTCGACAAGGGGCTACAACTTTGCTTCAGACCTCACGTCAATCGAAGGTTTACATATAAAGTTATGGGCCTTCAAAGTTGCGAGAGTCTCAATTTTGGGAATTTCAGGACTCCCATTTGGGAGTCTGAGGACAAAATGACATTTGGGTGCTAGCCCCATGGCCAAGCATAGAGAATATTATAAGGGGGAAGGTCATGGCTTCCCCCAAATCTTGGTTGTGGTGAGTCTTGTGAATCTATGTTTGCTCGTGGCTTGTTTATGCACCAAAAATGTTCCAATTACGCATTAACCAACTTATTGTTTGGTTTATGCAAGTCCATGTAAGTAATTGATTTTTTTTCAATCTTCTTAGTCCCCATCCCAAAGCTCCAGCACGCCCTTCTACCCCTAAAATGCTACAAGCTAAGAAACGCGTCATAACTCCTTCTCCTTTCATTATCTTCACCTTTGGACTTGCAATTCAATCCATCAAGGAGCTTGGGGGTGCATCATGTGCCATCCCAGGTTGACATTTTTCTTTGCCTTTTTTCAACCCTGATCTCAATGTTTATTTATAACTTTATTTTCTCCCTGCCCTCTTCCTAGCTTTTTTTCCCCTAATCTTAGTTTCTTTTTTTGAAATTTTACTTTCTCCCCACTCCCCACCTATTTCACTCAAACAAATAAATAAAGGCATGATTAAAATATCTGACACCCCATGTTTAAGGGCATTACAAGTTCTATTCAAATAGTATTTTCCACGATGGGGGTGTTGGATAATGAAAGCAATACAAAGCTCCAATTCCATTTAGACACATTTAATTCATGTTGTACTCAAATTCATAAAGTAAAATACTCAATGAATGTGCAATACCCCTTTTCAAATATCCTAGAATTAATTTGGGCTACATATCATATCTTTGAAACTTGTAAAGGTATTACGTAACCTTAATAAAACCTAGAAGGAACGTAATACCATGATTGGGGTATTGTGTAAACACCATGGGTTGAATTATTTTAGTCTAGGCTATGAAAGGGGTATTGCTCATGCTCAAAAGGATTGAATGAATGTGCAATACCCCTTTTAGGGTATTCCATAAATACATTGGGGTCCATAACATATCTTTTGGAACGTGAAAGGGTATTGTGTAACCCTACCAAAACCTACAAGGAAACGAATAGGTTCATTAAGGTATTCTATAGTTAAACACCATGGGTTGATTTATTTTGGTATACATTATTGGAGGGAAATAGCTCATGCTTAAAACTATTCAATACACCTATAGTTACCTTCATAGGGTATCCTAGAAATACACTAGGCTCCACAAAATATTTTTTGAAACTTGGAGGGGCATTGCATAACGATATCAAAACCCACAAAGAAAGGAATGCATTGCTTGAAGTATTCAATAGACACCATGGGCTAAATTATTTTGGTCTAAACTATCAAAGGGATATTACTAATGCTTAGGAATACTCAATGCACATGCAATACCCCTTGTAAGGTATCCTAGAAATCTTTTGGGTTCTATAACATATCTTTTGAAACTTCCAAAGGTACTGCATAACCATACCAAAACTTAGAAGGAAAACAATACTCACATCATATTGCGATAATATCATAAACCATGAAACAAAAGGTTTTTTTTTAAATATTTATTCCTTGTTCAATATATCATGCTCTATGGGGTAAATGCACATTACACTGGACCAAAATTGGTGTCACATTACAATTTTCTACAAGGTCATTTCATTTAAAACTCATTGGGGTGTGCCAAGATCAATATTTTATCCATATAACAATGATTTCAAATTATTAACTTCAATATGCATAAATATATGTGATCATGTTGTAAAACAATTTAATCAAGTCACATTGGTAGACTTTTGAAATTGCCCAACATGGATTAGTCTCATGCTAGAAAGTTTACATATGGATTGGGGGGGGGAGGGGGGGGGCATTTTGTTTTTAAATGGTTCAAAGGGACTTAAAATCTAAACTACCAAATCACATCAAATTCAAAAATGAAATCCTTTCAAAAAAAACTTATGTAAAAATGTACTTTTGGACTTTTGAAAGGTAAAAAAAAATGTGATTTTTTGGCAATCCATATCTAAATGAAGAGCCATTTTTTTTTTAATGGGTTATGTGTTTCTTGGAAAGTTCTAGTTGGGACATTTTGGATATGGAATTTTTTCATCGTTTTTCAAGAGGATGAAAATGGTAGCCATTGTTGATGAATAACATTGATGACATTGTTTATGTCAAAAAGGGCGGGAAATGTAAAAGCTCAATGTGTTTGGTCAAGAATTTTTTTGAAGTTGACATTCCAATGCATTAAGGTTGACGTCATTGTCAAAGTGTAATTTAGAGTTGAAACCGCGCCGTTTGCAAAAAATCTCAATGTTTTTCATCATGGAATTTTTTAAACCTAACTTTCTAGTGGTTTAGGGTTGAAGTTGTTGTCATGGTGCAACTTGGAGATGGACCTCCATCTTTTACAAAAGTATTGTTTGTGCATCAAGGTTGTGGTGGGCTACAATCTTGGATGAATGATGTTCATAGAAGGTCTAACATGTTGGAGTTTGATGCACCTTCAAAAAAATTTATGCATTTCCATCGAAACTTGGTATGCACACCAAACAAGGTGTGTTAGAGGTCATTGTGCACAACAATGATGATGCTAACAAGACCTTTATTTTTTTGAGAGTTTGATTATGTCAACATTGGAAGAAGTATGTTAAACAACAAGTTGCCCTCAAGTGAGATAATGCACATCTCGTATTGTTGTTTGTTTGTTTTTGTTGATTTTTCTTTGAAATCTCAAATTTATAAAAATATTCAAGAGAGCATAGCAATGGTGTTTTTGAATGACTTGTGCATAATTCTCTACTCTCTAGGACTAGTAAAGGCCCATTGAACATGGTAACACCATAAACATTTAGCATAAGCACTTCAGGGTTACAAGACCCTTTCCTAAAGAAAGGGTAAGTGCTACAAAGTGACAACGCCAATGTTGAGCTTGGAAAAGAGCTGCAATACTAGCCTTAAAAAACTAGAATAGATTCTTTAACAATGTTGAAGAGGTTGTATCTTATCGTGAATTTAGAAAGGCTACTTTTACCATCTATTCATCTATTTCCTTTTTGTAATAATGTTTCCAGGTTCATAATCACATGGTAGTTCAGATTGTCAATAAATTTCCATTCAATTCACAACCACTGATTCAAAATGTCCATACAACTTATCACAACCATCCTTGTAGTCCTACAAGTCATAGATTCAACTCATAGGTATATCATAGTTCAAATGGTTAATAAACACCCATATAGAACTTGTAGCCACACCATGAAAATCTACATTAGTTAATCCAATTCACCAATATGGACCCCCACAATTGTAAGTTTTACAATCATGTGAGGTTTCACTTAAACAAATCATGTGAGGTCTCAAAGTTCACATTGGCTTTTCAACTTAATTCACCTCATAACTATTTACAACCATTGAATCAAGATGCAAAACTTGAGAGATTTGAAATGACAAATAATGAGTAAAACACTAGGGTTGCATAATGTCAACAAAACTTGCATTCCTTTTGAGGTTTCTACAATGTCTAGTGAAAACATACATTTTTGCAACACTTTATCCACAAATAGTAAAAGCACAATGGAACGTGTAGAAACAAACCTAAATTTCCATCAAATATTGTGTAGGCTTCACATCATACTCAAATGGTGCCTCTTTTCCACACAACTTCCTTACGATTTGGACTCACCTTCGTCTCTAAAACCCACCACAACAAAACAAGTGATTTTATTGCTACAAACACACCATTAAATTTTTTTCTCTGTGTGATATAAGCCACTAGACATTTTTAGATGCATCCATCGCCTTTCTCTATTAAATAGCCAAGGACACATGATGATGGTGCACACCCAACATGCAAGCTTTCTCCCTATAAGATGAATTACATCCAAAACTCACAGTAGCCATCAAAATTGCATGTTTAGCAATTAACTTTATTGTTGTCTATGGCCTTTTCACTTCAAACAATGACTTCACTAATCTAGTGATGACCTCTTCTTGTGCATTGGCTTGTTTTGGAACTATGATGGATTTAGGAAGGAATGGTTTGATGTCAGGATTTGATAAAACTCTTTGCATGACTACATGAATCTATGACTTGTAGGACTATATGGATACTTGTGATAAGTTATATGGACATTTATTGACAATCTAAACTACCATGTGATTATGAGGGACTTATGATATACATATAAATTGAATCTATGATTTGCAAGATTATAAAAACACTTGTGATATCACTGTAAGTTGAATTTTTGACTTTTAGGACTATACTTGGATGTTTTGTGACATGTTATGTTATGACATGTTTTCTGTTGTTGATGTTTTTAGTTATTATGTATTGCAAATTTTAGTGGTACCTCAAGGATGGGTTTGCTACTTCATATGAATTACATAAGCTATTACAATTTTGAAATGGCCCCTTACATTCATCTCGCTAACTAATTAGTTTTTTTTGCAGATGCAAATATGGTCTAGAGAATATCTAGTTATTTTATTTATTTGCACATTGGGTCTAACTTGATGGCTACTTGTAGATGAAAGTGTTATTTATGTAATTGTTTATAGACGTTTAAGCCCATTTGTTTACGCACATTTTTTAGGTTTTTTAAATTTTTATATAGCTTTCAAAAGTCTTTAAATGTAAATATGTTCATATATGTTGGGTTTAATATTGTCTTTTTCCTACAAAAATAGAGCTTGGTCCCATATTAATTATTTTCACATCTTAATTTGTGTTGAATTAGACTGGTTGCAACTTTAATTTTTTTTTGCACATTTTCCAAGTTTAATTATTTCTTTTGCAAGTAGAGATATTTTGATCTAACCTCGTTTAATGGGAATTTCTTCTTGATGGGATAATTCTTTCAAAAAAAATTCAAATTTTTTTTGCGTTTGACTACATTTCTACACAATTTGTAGATGGATCTTTTTTTCACTTCCAAGCTAAGAATTCCAATTTATTTTCCCATCTTTGCATGGTTTGATTGTTTACAAATGGATTTGATTAAATTGCTAGTCCATAACTTACTAGACTTATTGGATCTTTTGCTTATGTAGATGGAGTTTTTTTTATGCTTCCAAAAAGCTCATCCCAATGTTATGATTGGGAAAAGGTTATTTGACTATTTGCGACCATTTGGGGTGAAGTGAATGAAAGAATGGAATGCTTGCTATTGTATTTATCATGTTGAATTGGAGGAATTATGGGTGGCTTTAAACAAGATGTGGTTAAACTTTAGTATACATTTTGAAAGTCATTGTGAATGTTCATGTGAAGATGTCTACCAGTATGGAATTATAGAAACAAATATTTGCATAGGTTCCCATGCAACATATTTAGGATTGATTGCACTATGGGAATTTATGCTTTCTCCCCAAGATTAATTTTCAAAGTGACATGCCAGGGAGTGTTTATTTGGTGAATGTGAAAGTTGTGGAGTTGACATTTTCCTTATTGAAGAAGAGGGAACTTCCAATTGTCTTATAAGTTGAAGACATTTTTTCTGGAAACAATAGTGACAAAGAAAGGTGAAGATAAAAAAAAAACTAAAACTTGTTAGTAAGGTCACAAGCTCAAATGAGCTCATCAATTATTTCAAGCCTAAACTTCAATACTTTGTTTGCCACAATTTTGTAGCTAGATGGTAGGATGTTCAATTCAAAACCTATTTTGAGAACTTTCCAACTAATGTAGTGGTCTCAATAATTGATTTTGCTAAGAATTATAGTTTTGAAATCCAAAACAAAATGCAAAGTATGCACTAACATAGTTATCAAATCACCATCCTTGTGTACATTTGTTGGATGCGAAACCCAAATCCTAATCTTCATGACCTTGATTTTCAAATGTTGATGAAATGTCATTTTTATATTTTAGATGACAAGAGTCATGATAGTGTTTTTCTTTAGCATTGTTTGTGCCTCCATTGAAGACATGGTAGACTATGGATTTCGGCCAAAACAACATTGGATTTAGTCAAACGGGTGTGCTTCACAATTCAAGAGTAAAAGACCTTGGTATTTTGGCAAGTCAATACCCTTATATAACTAGTGGTTGTGTTTGTTTATGGAGTTTCTTTGGTTTTGGCCATGGGAAGGATCCACGTGATGGTGCAGGCACAATTTCAAAGTGGTTCGTTCGACAAGTTTAATTAGATGTGCATGGTCTAAACCTACAAAATGTTATAGATGTGGATTTGTTGCGCAACCATTGAAGTTCAAGACCAAAGTCTTCATATTCAAAAGAAAGGAGGATTGTTAATTGTCTTTTTTGGCATGTAAAACTTGAAGATGTGGATTGGTTGACAAAATGTAAATGAAAAGTGAACAATGTCATCCAATTCTGATTGCATTCATTGATGGATGATATCGTAGTTATTTTTGCAACTACAAATGAAAGGTTTTTCAATTGCAATAGTATATTCTACCACATGAACAAATAAACATAGACTACATATGGCAAACTTTGTTATTTCAATTGGACTATTATCCATTCAATGTACCCATCCATGGGTCTTCTTTGCAATTATCCATGGGTCTTCCATGATATAATATCTAATAGCTAATAGTTTGCTAAAAAAGGCTATTATAAACCAGTTGGTAGATTGAGTTAACTAAGTTTAATATGTTACATCAAACTAAATAGGCCTATGTATGTTGGTAGCCTAGCCTAGCTTGTATACTTGAATCTATGAGCCTAAGTTATCTATAGGTAATAGTAGGCTAATTTATTAGGTGTAGTTAATAGGTTAAGCTATGAAAGTTAGACCTAGTTAGGTTAGGTAAACTAGGTAGGTAATTGGTTGGTTAGGTCATAATTAATTGGTAAACTAAGTAATAGGTAGTAAGTAGGAATATAGGTAATAGGTAGGTTTGTTAGTTTCTTGTGTGAATATATGATCATGTTTTCATATTAATTAATTAGGTTAGGCTTAGTCGATTGATTAGTTAGGCTAGGTAGTATGTAATAAATAGGATAGGCACTGGTAGGTAGTATTATTTATGCTTGGCCATGTGGCCAACACCCAAATGTCATTTTGTTCTGAACTCCCAAGTGGGAGTCCCAAAATTCCCAAAATTGGGACTCCCCCAACTTTGGACACCCATAACTTTGTGTGTAGACCTTCGATTAAGCTGAGGTCTAAAGCAAAGTTATAGTGCTTATCAAGAGTTTTTCAAGAGTATGTGGCATGCTACCTACACATAAGGAAATCGAGGCCATTCTCAACTTCTAGTGATTGGGAGGCAAATTGACAATTTGACTTTTGGCCCTTCTTTTGGCCATAACTTGTGTTTTAAGTATTCAAATGGGTCATGAAATCCCATTTTAACATCTACATTCCAATAACTTTCCAATGATATAAAAAACTCTTCAATCCAATGGGTTTTGACCCTTGTAATCACTATTTGAAAATTCAAAAATCTATCGAAACTCTAATTCCCAAAGTGGGAGTTCATTTGGGAGTGTGAAGGTTCATTCTCTCACACTCTCCCACATTCATGGGAGCATGAAATGTGACTCCTGGGCTTCATTTTTGGCCCGCACCTTCGCAAGCCCTTACCTTAGTCGCGAGCCCGAGGTTAGGGTTGCGATAGACTAAACAACTTTTTAAAAGGTCTTAGAAGTGTTGTAGAGTTGGAAAGAGGTTTGAGAAGGTGATGTGAGATCTTATGAAGATAATTTCAAACTCCCATACGTGTTGCAAAATGTAGGATGTTTGATTTGTTCATTGGAGGTCCATAGGTGTGATTTGGAGGTCTATTTTGCTCAAAGGGGATTTGTCTTTCTTTAAATATGGTGTATAATAATTATATGGATTTTGGCAAATGCATTAATTTCTTTTACTAGTAATAGACCTTATGTAAATAGGAGTGCTAATGTTATAAAAATTTCCTAGTCAAATGTTCATCTTATTAGAACTTAAACATGGGCAACGAACAATGAATTTATATTTATGAGAACATAACTTGTAGGCAAAGGATAGTACTATGTGTTCATTGACTATTTTGGTTAGATTTGGTTATTAATTGATAGGAATTAAATCAATCCCAATTTTGACCTTTTTATGTCTCTTGGACACAAAGACAATGATTGCAACTATAATTGAAATTCCATGGTAAGTTGTGAGCTGGCTTGTATGCTCAATGTAACAATTTGTACATGCATCTTTTAATAGCTAGTTACCAAACCTTAAACCTTAAGTTTTTGACCTCATGAATTTTTCTTAGCTAAAACAATTATAAGTTTTGCAATTTAAAGTAAAAAAAACCACTTTCAGTACAAAGAATGGATTTGAAATCACTTAGGATGATGAAGGGGGGGAGGGGGGGGAGGGGTTTAAGGTGTCATATAAAATTAGTTTCCTTTCTTTGATGAGGTATTACAAGTTTTGAATATTGATAAGCTACTGATTATATTGAATGAAAAGTTACATTATATCCATGCTTGCTATAACATTTTCTAAATTGGTTGCCATATTCACCCTTAATGATAATGGCTGCAAGTACATTGGGCTTCTGTTGGTAGATTCATTTTAATTTTACTATATTTCATAGTAGACATGTATTGTTGTTATCAAATTTTGTTGATGAAAATCTTGCACAAATGCTTATATAGTAAACCTTTTTTGGTTACATTTATAGGTGGCTTGTTGTTTAGGGTTTACATGTTGAGCATGTGATTCATGGGCATATACTTGCATCAGGGTGAGCTTCCAAGGTCGTGGTTGCTAAGAACACCATATTGTAAGAATAAGATGTCAAATTGGGCTGCCAACAAACTAAACACCTTCGGTGTACCTTATATGGATGACATTGATGCTCGTTGGAACACTACCCTCACCAACTTTGAGGCAAAACAAGTTGATGGACAAGAATCATCAAGTTATGACAAGTTTAACCCTGGAGATGAAGTTGCCATAGCCCAGAACCAAATGGACATGGCAGCAACTATTAAAACTACAAAAGCATGTGTCTCAAAACTAATATAACCCCTACAATTGGTTTTAGTGTCATATCGAACGTAGCCTTTGTAATTATATTTAATGTAATCCAATCTCCTAGGCCCCATGAATTACTTGCAATGTCATGTAGGATTATGAATGTTGACTTCAAGCTGGTTAGGTGCTTGGTTTGAATAACAATGTTTTACCTAACAATTTGGTGAACATGTGTGGTGGATTGCAAGAAAGGTTGGGTGGGTTTTTGACCTTCAACATGGTGGGGGGATAGAATCCGTTACAATAGATGTAAGTTATGCAAGCATTGAAAACATTAGCATCATTAAGGGTAGGCCAAATGGGTACATTCACAGTAAAAGGGGCCAATGAAGTTGTTGACAATGCTTAAAACTACACTTACATTACTTTGAAAAATCACCATTAATTTTATTTAATGAATTATTTATCCATAATTTATAATTGTGTTTTGGTGTTCATGAAATTGGAATCCTATGAATTTGGAGTCATTTCATTATGTTATTAGAATCCTTTGTCATACACAAAACACTTGTTGACAAGGTCTTTTTAAGGACTTCAAAATTTGAATGTGTTTTTTATTACTCAAACCTTCATCAAATGTTCTCTAACTTATTATGGGCTCTAATATACTTCATAAGAAAGGCCACACGTGTTTATATTCTCAAATGCACATGTACTAAATCCTTTCAATGGATGTTGTTGATTTTGATTCAGAATGTTTTTAATGGTCAAAAAAGTTCAAATATTGTCATCATGGTTGAAAATAAAACTATACCTTTGATTATAATCTAGGTCTTCATGCCAAAAAAATTAGTTTTTATTATAATATGAGTCATATTTGGTCTCAATATTAATATTTAATCCTAGATATTACATTTAAAATATAATTTTAATATTTAATATACCAATACGTGTAGGACTTGTGTAAAATGCAATCTTTGGTAAGGACTCCGACCTTGGTCGTTGTTGTTCTTTTTATTGTGAACCATATATTGTACAACAAAGAGGGTTGCCAATGTTAAAGGGACAATAATTGGGGTAGCACCGACAAGTGGTAAGAGGTTCAATGCCCATGCCAATTACAATAATGGGAGTAGAACCATGTTTTGATACAAAGAAGATAATGTAGTCACAAAGGGGTGATTTTGAATGAGTGTGGAGGACATATTGACTATTGGTATGTTAAAAAAAAGACATGATGTTACATAGTAGAAACATCAAAAGGCATTAGTCAACGAAGCACACTGCAAGGAGGCTATGATCATGAAGGTTAATGAGGAGAAGCCTTTTTTTGTGACATGTGACTCCTCTTAAAAGCCTAAACCCCCCCCATTACAACATTTGGGTCAATATGTTGTGTGGGTATTGTAGCATTTTGGATCCAAGGATATACAACATTAATTCCTAACCCCCATGTGAATAATAATTTGGTGAGAAACATATTAGACAAGAATTGGGAATATGTGGGGTATGATCTATCATTCCGAAAATTCAAAACACAAGTCAATGTGTATTTGAAGAATAGGAGGCATGCTTTAAAATTACTAATTGAGTCAGGTGTAGGTAGGCTTGATGATTGTGGAATAGATCATTGGGAAAACATAAAATGCTTCATTACATTGAAGGCAAAACAAAATGAAGTAACCAAGAATTGTGCCATGCATGCATTTGTCACTACTCCAAGTCACTTTAGCCATGGTGGAAAGGTGGGTGCGACTTATAGATTGGTGAGATCAATCCTCCATATTTCAAATATGTTTTTTCAAATTCTGGATTGTTGGTTGATTTTCATGCATTTTTGTAATGGTAGCATGACAAGTCTGCATTGGGTGATATGTTTTTTAGGTTTATAAACATTCTTCATACATTATGTGCTAACACATGTTAGGTAAAACCCATGTGTGCAAAAGAAAGAGTTGGGGTGTAAACCTACTCTAATTGAACTGACTATAGACTTGGCAAAAAAGAAAGGAGCCTTTAACCCTGGTGCTTCAACTCATTCAAAGTGAAACGCTTCTCCCTCTATGAATATGGTAATGAGGTTTCAAAATATTTATTCCAATTGGCATTAGTGATTAGTTTTCATTTGCAACATAATGCATTTGATAGTTGAAATGTGGGCCATTATATGCAAGGAAAGGCAATGTTAGTAAGCACCTAGCTAAACCTACAACATGTTTTAAGCAATGCACCTATTGTAATAAGAATTGTGGTAGTTACCAATATTTAGAATTACATGTTTATCCAATATTAAAACTAACCTACGTTACCCTAAATACAAGCAAGGTCAATTAGCAAATCTTGAGGGTTAATGACCCTATGCATTCCAAGTGGGAATGATGTTGCCAATTGGCAACATAAACTTAGTGCATTGAAAGGCTTGGTGGTGCAAGTTGTTGTTGTGTCCAAAAACAATCCGCCATTAGTACCATTGGAACATGCTTCTAATCAAGAGGAACTCTTTAATGTGCATGGATACACAACAATGTCAAAGATGAAGCCATGTGGGCTTGACAAGGTATTTGGGTCTAGTGCCATTATTGAAGTAAACATAATTGAGCCAAGGGTTTTTTGTTGGAAATTTGGTGGGTTAGTTTTTCACCAACACCTTAAAACCTATTTCCATATCCAATGTTGTGTTGCAACCTTTCACAGTGTATTGGTGGGATTCATGACCTCCATTTTCTATAGATGTGTTTCATCCATTCTATGGTTGTTTCAATAATGAATAATGATATAATAATTCCATATATTTTCACTAGATTAGATATGGCCATCCATAATGAATATGGCCTTTTTGGTAGGGTGGTTGAAAATCAAATCCTTGCCCCAACTTGAATACTTATAGTTCATTAATTGATGCCATTTATTATGACCATGAACTAATCAAATTTTTGGACTATGTATATGTGTAGTTTGATGAAAGAAGAGGTGTTGTGGACCCTTCTAAACCAATTTCTGAAGTGGCAAATGTCTAGCAAGGTGCCTTGGTCCAGGCATCCCTAAATAAATAAGCCATGAACATTGTCTAGAATATCTTTTCGGCAAGACATCACCTTGATAAGGAGGTAGACATATAATTTAGCAAAATTATGTTTAAAAGCAACAAGTGACTCATATTGTTAATTGATGTAGACCTTTGCCAAGATTGAAGAGAATACCAAAGTAGTCATTTGCTTGGAAAAGACCAATTTGGCCAACCAAGAAGTAGTGGAAAATACGAGGAAACAACAAAAATGCAAGTCTCCAAGCAAGAAGATTGCCATAGAGATATAATCAACTTTTTTTCCAGGGTGTTAATATATTTTTGATTAGTTGATGATGCACCTATTGGTTGATTTGAATGCAAAATGTGTGTATTACGCTACTACCATTGTATTATTACATTACTTGTTCAATTTTTTGAAGAGAATACCATAGTAGTCATTTGCTTGGAAAAGACCAATTTGGTCAACCAAGAAGTTGTGGAAAACATGAGGAAACAACAAAAATGCAAATCTCCATGCAAGACTCATCAGGGCCCAAACTTGGGGGAAGCCAACACCTTCCCCCTTATAATATTATTTATGCCTAGCCACAGGGCTAGCACCCAAATGCCATTTTGTTCCAGGACTCCTAAGTTGGGAGTCCCAAAATTTCTGAAATTGAGACTCCCATGACTTTGGAGGGCCATAACTTCTTGTGCGGACCTCCAATTGAAATGAGGTTTGAAGCAAAGTTTTAGCCCTCATCAAAATCTTTCCAAAAATATGTGACAAGCAACCTAAATGCAAGTAAATCAAGAAGATTCTCGACTTTGAATGGTCGGGAGTCAAATTAGCATTTTGTGTCACAACCCTAGCCTTGGGCTTGCGACCAAGGCAAGGGCTTGTGAAGGTGGGGGCCAAGAGTGAAGCCCGGGAATCACATTTCATGCTCTCGAGAGTGAGTGTGTGAGAGAATGATCCTCCACACTCTCAAGTGAGCTCCCACTTTGGGAGTTCATTACTAGAAATTTTGGGTTTTGCAACTATCGCATGTAACTAAAATTCAGTTGCATGCGACAATGCAACTGCAAATTTGTGTAGTTACATAAGACAAGTTGCATGCGACATTATGTATGCAACATGTATATACGGTGTTAGTATACATGTTCGTACATACATACCAATCCAATCTAGTTGCACCTTATGTGCAATTTTCCTTGTAACTACATACAACTAATCAAAATATGACACATGTTTAAAAATTAAACAACTAGCTTGTGGACACGTGTCATTATTTAATTTTTTTGTGTTTTCAAAATCAAAAATTCATTAGGATTAATCTTAATCATTAAAATTTTTGCCACTAGGATGATGACACATGGCACACCATGGAACGTTCATTGACCATTTGACACATGTTCAATATTTTAACACCAATTATATGGTGACACGTGGTAATCAAGGCCCACCTATTTTAAAATTTTAAATATTAATTAATGAAATCTAAATCATTTAATTTATGGCTAATAAGATGTTGACACGTAGTGCCTAGGTAGGTAGATAGTAATTAAACCCTATTGAGTAAGTAGGTTTATTTAGGTATGTAAGTAGATTGAAAAATAGTTAAGTTTAAGTTATATAAATAGGTTTAGAATAATCCAATTTTATTTTCAGGTTTGACCATTTCATAAATGTCAAGCTTTTTTCATTCACTCATCCCCAATGGCACTTTGTATTTGGTTTCAACATAACTATTGCTCCTACTTATATACTGAGCCAAATAGAATTGGAAGCTAAAGGATATGGGTTAAAACATTCCATTGCAAACCTCATGGACCAACATAGTTGCACATTAGATGTAACTACTGTATTAAAGTATAACAGCCAGGGGAGGACTCTGTTGCTTTTGGTGTCCAAACAAAACTTGAAGCCCTCCTCTTGGCGCATCTAACACACTAAAAATCGTTGAAAACAGATTAGAAATGAGAAAGTTATGGCCCCCCAAAGTAAAGGGGGTAAAAAAACTCAATTTTTTTTAATATTAAGGCTGGTTCTTAAACACCTAGAAAGTTCATTTTATGTTTATTTTTTCTATTAGAGTTCAAATTTTATTTTTAGTAATTCAGATGGCGCTCCTACAGCACTTTAAATCGTTTAAAATGAATAAGAAATAAGAAAGTTATGAGCTTTGAAAGTAGGAGGGGTCCTAAGAAAAAAAACAAAAAACAAAACGTTTTATAACTTGGAAAGCTTATTTTTCTTATTTTTCTTCTTGTTAGTTTTTCATTACTCCTTTTCTTTTGCACTTCAAAGGTAATTATAGGATATTTAGTAATTATGATTACTTAATGAAAATATGATTTTGATATTATTATCTAGTTTAAATTAATAATTGCTTAGGACGTTTGTATACTTGAAGGTTAATTAGTGTAGCCTATTTACATTAATATTTTAACATAAATAATAAAATTTAAATATATAGTACCTATTGATTATATATATAATTGATTATCACTATAATTATAATAAACACTTAATTAATAATTATGATTATTTATAATAAAATTTTAATATCATCATTAATTGATTTTGAATAATTTTGTGTTTAATGAAATGTACATTTTCTGAAAAAATATTCCAAAATAAAATAAAGTCAAACATATTTAAACCATGGTTTAGTTTAATTTAATTTAACATAATTTAGTTTAACAATAATTAGTTTAACCTAATTTAATTTAACCATTGTCAATTTTAGCCTAATTTAGTTTAGCCATAAATATTTTAGCATAATTTAATTTAACCATATTTATTTATCCTAATTTAATTTAGCTTAATTTAGTTTCGCCACAATAAATATAGTCTAATTTAGTTTAGCCATAACTATTATTACTTAACTTAATTTAGCCATAATTAGTTTGGCTTAACTTTATTTAGCCATATTTATTTTAGCCTAGTTTAATTTAGCATAATTTAATTTAGCCATAATCGGTTTAATCTAATAAATTTAGCCATGGTTAGTTTAATTTTTTTGTTTATTTAACCTAGGTTAGTTTAAGCTAGCCTAAGTTAACATGGGGTTAACCTTAGTACTAGAGGTACATAATACTATTATATATAGCCTATATAGATATATTAAGTATAATATTTAAATATGTATAAGTTTAGGCCATTATTTTTATGACACGTGTCCATGTTGTACACATTTAGTTGCATGTTAGTTACACACATAACCGTATGGCCCAAAAATTATACAATACCAAATTTGTAGTTGCAAACGTGACCAAGATAGTTACAAATGACAACTAGTTGCATGCCAGTTGCATAGTGACTGGTTACATATGACAAGATTTCTAGTAGTGGTTGGAGTTTAGGTGGATTCCCGAATTTTCAGAAAACAATTGTAGGGGTCAAAACCCATTAGATTGAATAGTTCATTATATCATTGGAAATATCTTAGAATGTGAATGTTTAAAATGGGTTCGCATGACCCATTTGGATACTTAAATCACAAGTTAAGGCCAAAAAAAAGGTCGAGAATTTGATTCTTGACCACTAAAAGTCAGGAATTGCCTTGATTTCCTTGCGTGCAGGTGGTGTGCAACATATCGTTTGAAAGTTCTCACTAGTAGAAATCAGCCAAAATGTAACCACTCCATTTACGACTACATGCGACTTATAGTCGTTTGCGACTAGATTTGAGAATATTTGCAACTATAAAACCAAATTTCAACTATTTTGGTCATTCTCACAACTATGATGCAACTATTAGAAATTTCATCATATTGGTTGGATCGATTTTACATTTATTTTCATCCATTAATAGGTTGATATGTCTCATTAATTGCAATAGTCACCAAATTAGTTGCATCCTAAAGGTATTCTACAATGACATAAGGGTGTATTTTAATGTATGTACTAAAATATATATATATATATAGCATACGTATGTATATTGTTCATATAATAAATTTCAAAATTAATATTTGAATTTTGAATTTTTTATTCAAATCTGAAAATTGTTATTTCAATTATTTAAAACATTATTTGAATTTCAAATTTTTGATTTGAATATGATATTTTCAATTTAAATTCAAAAAGGTTTTTTGATTTAAAACTTGATATTTGAATTCTAAATTAATATTTTCGAATCCAAAAATTAGTATTTCAATTCAGAAAATTATTAATTGATTATAAAAATGGACATTTTAATTTCGAATATTTTTATATGAATATGAAAATTTATATTTCAACTCTGAAAATTCTGCATTTAAATTTGAAATAATCATTTGATTTGAACTTGAAATTTCAATTCCAAATTATTATTTT
>Ga0209208_10002165_pt1 | contig 28090 bp, 25 predicted proteins | sample S1TSphfallax_3_FD_187694 | JGI IMG/M metagenome (GOLD analysis project Ga0209208, IMG submission 187694) | Host-associated microbial communities from peat moss isolated from Minnesota, USA - S1T2_Fd - Sphagnum fallax MG (SPAdes) (version 2) | ecosystem: Host-associated > Plants > Peat moss >...
AAACTTTTTAGGTTTTTGCAATTAATTTTTATTTTTACTTGGAACAAAAAAAGATTCCCAGAATTTCAAAAGAAAATTTGCATAATACTTAAATTAAGGTTAATAATCAACCTTAATTTTGGGGGCAAAATGCTTGGATTCTCTAGAATATTTTCATAAAAATGTGGATTTATTAAAAAATCATTGCTCATTGCACTCATTTCTTCAATGGATAGATGGATGGATGGATGGTATGGATAGAGTGGATGGTGGAGGTATGGACACTATGGATGGTATGGTATGGATTGAATGGATGGGGGAGGTATGAACATTATGGATGGTATGGTATGGAGAGATGAAATGGATGGATGAATATGGGAAGGATAGTATGGAGAGATGAAATGGATGGATGAATATGGGAAGCATAGTATGGAGAGATGAAATGGATGGATGAATATGGAAGGATAGTATGGATAGATGAATATGATAGTATGGATGGATGGTATGGATGGATGAATATTGACTAACTAACTATCTACCAAGTTTTATTATGTTGGTTTTTAGGTTTTTACCTAGTGAGGTTAAAGTGCACAGTTTCGTGATGCACATTGCCGCCGCCCTCTCTCTCTTCTGTCCGTCCCTCCGTCCGTCTCTCTTTCTTCTCTCTCAAATTGTGCTTGGGCTTTTGTATTTTAATGTTAGAATCCAAGAATCCCATGGGTTTGATCAGTTCATCACGCAACCCTTTGCAGCCACGTCTTGATTTGCAGAGCTAATGCCTTTTGGTTGCAGCAACAACGGAGCTTCTGCCAGATTTCTCTTTTCCGAACTCCCCAAAAGTTCCCCTCTCTCTCTCCCTTGTGGCTGGAAGAACCCCCCCAAAAAATAAACAAAGAATAAACAAGAACCCATCTCATGATTTTCTTCAGTGACAAGGTACAGTAGTGTGTTGTACCTTATTGCAAAAAGAGCATTTGTTTTTAGTTGAGCTTTTCTTTCTTGTCCTGTGATGTCTTCCTTACATGGGGAAGTATGTTGTGATGACACACGCCAAGTCTGAGCTTGCAGGATGTGATGTTGTCAGTATAAGCATATGTGTTTGAAGATGATGGGTTGCATTTGTTTTGTTTGAATCCCAAGTGGGTGTTGCTCAAAAGCTGGGATTTTCTTTTCTTTCTTTCTTGTTGCCGGAAGTGATTGGTTTTGTGGGTGGTGCTTCTGGAGTTTGGAGTTGGTGGGTACCCTATTTTTGTTTTCTGGCCTTTCTCACAAGATGAGATTCTTGGAGTTTTTGTATTGGTTTGGAATTTTGGGGAGTGTGTTGCTTTTGGGAGATGGCGGTGGTGGTGTTGATGGGTTCAAGCTTTTGTTCGAACCCCAAGACTTGTTACCAGTTTTGCCACACTCTGTGGCATGGCCAGTGCTCAATAGCTTGAACAACGCAGTGGATTTGTTACCTAAGTTTATGGGAGCGGTGTCTTCAGAGAAAGACAACGTCACTTGGAAGGGTACTTGCTTCTTCGAGAATGAAGCTTACATCGAGTACACTGAGCCCAAAGAAGAAGGCAAACATGGTGGTGCGATTCTCCATATCAAGGTGCCCCGAAAAAAAAGAAAAAAACAACTAACCGAAATATCTACCCTCTTTTTCTCTTAGTTTCTATTTTGTGGTTTCCAATTTCTCTTCTGCAAAATTTCTGCAAAATCATTTTCTCTTTTTGTTGCTACTGGATGGGAGACCTATTGAGAACTAAGTGTTCCTTCTCTTTTCAAGTTTACCAAACAGGAGAGAATATTTTCTGTTGAAGATTTTCTTGCAAAACAGATTGTTTCTTTGCAATTGTAAGACTAGGTTTTTGTTTGATCCAGTGGAGAAAAACCATGGTTTACTGGCAAATCTTGCAATTGTGGGAATAGGTTTTGTCCCTGATGGAGAAACCGCATTGAACCAATCACCCCTTCTCTGTGGAAATTAGTCCAAAACTTTGATCTGAATCCCCAAATCCACAATCATACAGATAATATTCATAGACCTAGCAATCAGAAAGATTGGGTGTGCCTTTGCAGAAAAAAAACCCACACCCACACTTTTGTTTTGCAGTAATTGCAGTATGAAATTCAATGGATTTGAGGAGTTCTAGCCTTAAAATTGCAATTTAACTTCTTACATGTGGCCTGGTTTTCAAGTATATATATGGTTTGTCAAACTCTGTTTGGTCGGTCATTGGGATTCTTGATTGAGTGACCCAAAAAAGATGGGTTTCTGCTTTGGCAAACTTTTACTTCTTGTGAAATTCAGGCGTCTGCTGCTACTGTTGCAGTAATATTTAGCAAGGTTTTTGCTACATTGTAGTGGGGTGCTGCTGGCAGACAAGCAACGCACATAGCTGGACATGCTTGGATCTGTATGTGTTTGCCACCCCATATAGGGTTACATGGGACTACTACTTTTTGGCGCGCAATCATACACTCAAGATCGATGAGTGGCAAGAAGGAGAACTTGACTATGTAAGAAGCAGCACTCTTCTCACTCTATGTTACAGATTTTGCTGCCTTTCAGTCTTCAACTCCTTGGTAGTGTAGTTCAAACTTTCCTTTGCGAGAATTCAAAAGCTAGGTCAAGAATCACTCATGCAGATGTTTTGATGAGGAGTGGTAAGTTGAAGGAATTCTCTATCTATCGGGAAACATATTGTGTTTGAGAGTGGAGAACGGGTGTCAGCTGTGGCCCATCATCTTCTGAACAACTTTAGCTTTTGCTATTTTTATGGGACTTTGCAGGTGAAAACTAAGGGATTCTCAGTGTTCCTGATGCCTGCTGGTATGCTTGGTACCTTGGTGGCTTTGTGGGACGCGCTTCCTATCTTTTCAAATTCAGGCTGGGGGGAGAGTGCTAATATTGCATTTCTTCAGTCACACATGGGTGCCAATATCACTAAGCGCCCGCAGCCATGGGTGACCAATATCAGCACTGCAGATGTCCATTCTGGTGACTTTCTGGCACTCTCCAAGGTCAGAGGTCGCTGGGGTGGGTTTGAGACTCTTGAGAAATGGGTGACGGGTGCATATGCTGGTCATACAGCAGTCTGCCTGCGTGACCCAGACAACAATCTCTGGGTTGGAGAATCTGGCCATGAAAATGAAGAGGTAGGTACTTTGTTTTGTTTTTGTGTGTTACTGGTATGCAGATGTTGTTTGTTCACCCTTCATAAACTCATCTGAGGTTTGCTTGGTGAGGTAGGATTCACCCAACTGCAGGAAAAAGCAGTTTGTTTGATTCTGTAGATGAGTCATGGCACTGATGGATGGCATAGCTGGAATGAATGATGTCCTTTACAGGGGAAATTATTGCTGATGCACATGTGCAATCTTTTGGCAACAGGGAGAGGAGGTGATTGTGGTTATACCATGGGAGGAGTGGTGGGAGCTGCAGCTCAAAGATGTGGCAGCACCACATGTTGCTCTGCTCCCTATGCACCCTGATTTGCGGGCAAGATTTAATGAGACAGCTGCCTGGGAGTATGCACAGCGCATGAATGGGCTACCTTATGGCTACCATAACATGATCTTCAGCTGGATAGACACCCGTCGTGATAACTATCCTCCCCCACTTGACTCCAATCTGGTTAGTGTGTAATACTGAATGTGGAGTGCCTGCATGCTCCCTCTTTTTTTTTCTCTTTGTAAAATATTTCGCCAGTGCTATTTGTACTCTAGAAGAAACACACAGCAGAACTGTTTTTGGAGCGTCTTTTTGGTTGCAAACTGAAATTTGTCAGAGAAATGGATATAACAGGTTGCATCAGTCATAACAATGTGGACACGTCTCCAACCATCTTATGCATCCAACATGTGGAACGAAGCTTTGAACAAACGCCTTGACACTGAGGTAAATCCAGTGGAAGCTTTGTGATACAGACCATAACAGCTTAATAAATCTGGGTGCTTGCACTTTGTTGACTTTCTTTGCTGTGTTTCTTTTGAATATGGACGGACATCTCTCAGATATACATTATTCACCTGTGATTTTTGTGATGTAATTGTTCACCAGGGTTTGGACTTGCCGAGCATTATAGTCGAGAGTGAAAAGCGTGGGATTTCTTTTGCGGAATTGCTGGCAATTCCAGAGCAAGATCATTGGGAATATAGTGATGGATTCTCCACAACATGTGTGGCTTTCATACTGCAGATTTACAAAGCAGCTGGCCTTTTTGGTCCTCTTTCAACTTCCATTCAGGTTACTGAGTTCACTGTAAGGCATCTCTCCACATCCTCTTTTCTTCATCTTTCTTTTTGCCTTCATGGGGTTGGGAGCAAATTGGGTTTCCACAACCAGTAGTAGTGCCCCTCCTTTTTGTGAAAGAACACTATGGTTTGGAATTTAGGGATCTAAGTGATGCAGCGGCACTTTGTATGATTCGTCTTGCCTGGCAGATACGAGATGCATACATGTTGAAGCTTTGGGAGGATGATATTTCAAGGCTACCAGCCTGGTGCAATGGGAACAGCACATCTCCTCAGCCCTACTGCCAGATCTTGGGTCAATACAATATGGAGCTCCCAGGATACAACACAATCATACCCTACCCACACATGAATGAAAGATGCTCTAGCCTTCCACCAGTGTACAAGAGAGCCAGCAAATGCTAAAACATAAAAGGAGCTGAGTGATCACTTCTGGTCACTTCACAGCTGCAAAACATGATTGGGTGACCTGCCAAGAGTATGCTCATGATGCATACATCACTGTACATAATTCTGGGTGGGATGTGGACCATTGGCATTGTTGGGCCATAGCTGTTTTGAATATTGGGTGTTTACCAATGATGCCATTGTGGACAGAATTAGAACATGAAGTTGGGAGACATTGTGGGCCCTCTCTTCTTGACTATCATGATAGCTTCTTACAGTGCTATTTCATTGCACTCAGCGATTTGCTGAACTACACATTGTGATACTCAGTAAGTTGCTGAACTGCACACTGTGATATTCAGTGATTTGCTGAACAGCACATTGTGATACTCAGTGATTTGCTGAACACATTGTGATACTCGGTGCAAATTGCACCTTTGTAGGGATGGGTAAGCTCCACAGGTGTCTGTCTCTGATGGATTCCACCTTTGAAAGCCAGCCGATATTGTGTAAGCCCACACTATTCATAATTTATAAGAAGTCTATCCATTTGAGTTTCAGAATACAGTTTGTCTAATGTGAGCCAGAACCTGTGTTGATACTGCAAGGTTAAATTTTGTACACCCCTGAGCACCTGTGTGAGAACTTTTGTTTTTCAGTTAACCATCAAAGGAGATGCAGCAATCTGTGCATGACTGACTGAAGTGTCACAAGGTTGCAGCATTCTCATCTCATGGGTGGTCTGCTTCTATGTCAGGAGAGTTGTGCCAAGGTTTGCAGCATTCTCATTCATGGGTGGTCTGCTTCTATGTCAGGGAAATGGTCACAAGGTCGCAGCATTCTCATCTCATGGGTGGTTTGCTTTTATGTCAGGAGAATGTCAGAGCACTAAATGCCAGTGCTTCATTTTCTACTCTCTTGAACTCTGTTCTATTGACTCCTAAAAACAAAGAATGGGAGCTTTTCATCCAAAACATACAAAGGAGAGTAGAAGGGAGGTGTGACTTCAATGCAAAACAGATTTGCAGAGTTGCTTCAGGACTATCAGGTCCCCAATAACTTGCATCTTCTCAGCATATTTCCCACATTAGGTACCATGCATAATAATAAACCCCAAGGTACAAAACCCCCTGCTGTGATTCATCAACCAGCAACTGTAAGCACAAATTCCAATTCTCTCATATCCTGATGAATCACCAACCAATATTTGCAGCTATCAAATCACACATGATCCCACCTTCCAGTTGATGTAGTTGCAAGATCTGAAACAAAAAAACCAGTGAAGAAGATGGCACCAAGCTACCATCATAGGAAGAAGTGTTGAGAGTTCTTGAAGCTTCAGGCATAACACTTCCTGGATTTATGTACAGTGTTTTGGAAGTTTTGTGAGGTGCTTGTGTGATGTTGTTCACAGTTTACAGTTAGTTTGTTAGGAATTGCACTGCAAGGCCAAGTAGAAGAAGGAGAGGACGAAGCAAAAGAGTAGACAACGCTAGCTACAACTGGCGTCCAGTTGCTGTTGAGCATTTTGCAGCTTTCACTGGTACTAGGCCTTGATCCTCTCAGACTTGGACTTCTTCATCTCTTCCCTTCCTCCCTGAAATATATCTGCATCCATCTCTGCTTTTCACAAGTTACCCATTGTTGTAATTGTCTCTTGCACTTGCTTCATTTCTTCTACACATTCTTGTTCTCTTTAGAAATGATCCATGTTTTTCTCTCTCTGAAATCTTGCTTTGCTTCTTGGACGAGCAGCAAGAAAAGCCGTGTCTTCTTCTTCTTCTTCTTCTTCCTCAGAAAAAAGGCTTCGTCCCTCAGACTGTGGGTGTACATACAGACAGCTCCATGAGATGCTGCATCCTGACTTCTTGTAAGTTCCTCCTGACTCTGTACTAAGTCTTCATGATCTGAGCTCCAATCCAAGAATATACATCATAGAGATCATGTGCATAGAAGATCTAGCATGCAGCTTTTGGAGGAGAAACTGATTTGAGATAGAACTGTGAGAGACCCATGACATGATCAATCCTACTTCAGGCTGAGGACAATGTTCTTCTGTGCATGAACCATTGTGTTTGGAAGTTTGTTTGGTACAATGTCTCGCTCTCAAGAGCATGATTTGTGCAGCTTCTAGTTCAATGAGCTCAAGGAGGAATGAAGGCATGATATGATGATCCAGATTGATAATAGGGTTGTCATGACTGTCAGATGATTTTTATTTTTATTGTTTTTTTCTCTTGGCGGATTGTTGAATCTTTGAAAATCTCCAGGGTCCAAGACCCTCTGGACCAACTGTCAGTGATGAGTGTGCATATTATGTGCACTGGTTTTCAGATTGTTTCTTTGAAAAACTCTGGAAAACCTGAGCAATCTGCATGTGACAGTGATGATGAGTGTATATGGTATTGTTTTCAGATTGTTTCTTTGAAAAGCTGTGGAGGACTCTGAGCTGCACCCAACTGTGAAGAGCATTATTTCCATGTGATTCTCTGCTTTCAAATTGCTTCTCAGTAGCTCCAAGTTTTTCAAGAATTTCCATACCATTGGAGCCATTTTCAGATACCATACCATACCCTAGACCATATGTTTTCCATACCATTCTCCAATTGTTTTGAAACCTTGGGTCCCTCCATGATCTTTTGTAAGTGATCAGGTAATGGGTGTTGTATGCATCTTGCTGCAGCAGGGACCCACCTGGACGTCATCAAGACCATAAAGGATGCTGCTGCTGCAACCAAGTTGTGATCAATCATGAGGTGGGTATGCATGGCTTCTTCATACTTCCTTTTCACATTGGAAGATTAGTAAAATCAATGAACAATATTCTGTTCCAATCAATTTGTGCATCAATCGCAGACAGAGAGATACTGTCTGATGATAATCAAGATTTTTGTAGCTGCAGGCACTGCACATTTGAGGAATGTTCAACATGTTTTGCTCACTTTTTTGGAGTGAATAAAAAGATAAGATCCTTCTTTGACTGATTTGCAGATCCAGGACTCATTTCCAGGGTTTTGAGGAGTACATGATCAGCCAGGCTGAGCTCCTGTAAATTTTATGGAAAGCTCATTATGCTTCCTGTTTTTGTTTATTTCTGAAGTTGGCTGAGTTCTGATACTACTCCTGGAGTTACTTATGCACACCTCAAAACTCAGACTTGAATGCTAATTTTCACCCTTGAAATTCTGGGTCAGGAGCTTAATCCCAGTATGGAATCATGGTATGATCCTGAGCTTAATCAAATTGGTATGATCTCAAGCCTGAATTTGGAAACAAAGTTGGTGTGATTGCAAAACTCATGTAGGAGATTTGGAACTATTGAGCTTGGGATCATTCCGATGTTATTTTCAAATTCAAGAACTCAGGTAATGTCCAGCTTTTGACAGGATTCAATGTTCAATGCTTCGTCTTCTAGGGCAATTAATTGTGGCAAGTGGGCAATCAAATAGTTTGAAATATGTTGCCAAAATTGCCAAGGGTTTGCTACCTGGTACATAATTCTGAGAAAGAGTTTTGCCTGTGGGCCTAGTCATGGCCTGCAGTCATCACATTTGACCTAAATGGTTGTGTTCAAGCTTTATAAGGTTTAGCAGGTTGGTTTTGCAGATTTCAATCCAGATCATCCAGAGTACTCAGAAAACCACATAGTTATACTGCCGGAGGTATATATATTTATCTTGTAATGCTGCCTGGAATCACTAATTGCTCCTCTCACATAAGCTACTGATGTTCAAATCTGGTAGGGTTGAGAGTCAGGGTGCAGGCACCAATCATGGCACAGCAGAAAGTTGGGAACAACTTGTTTCACCCTGGAGGAGCGTGCAACATCCACTCCCCAAACTCATGATCAGAGGAGAGGATTCCATCACATTGCGAATTGGATATACCTGTTCAACATTGATTGAACAACAGACAGCAAATTAGCTGTGGATCAGCCTGGAAACTTAAAGACCTAATCTGATTATGCAGCCTCCATCATTCCCATCAAAGGAGAAGTGCCTCAAGCATGGACATTTAAGGTACACCACATAAGTTATGCATTGTTTCATAAAATCAAGGTCAATGTAGGTTAGCCTTTTGTTAGGGTCTCTTTCCATTAACTTTGCTGTTGTCACATGTGCACACGAGATACTTTGATGACAGCAAGGTAATGGAAGTCAGGTGCCCTGCTGCATTAACAATCACTTTCCATTGGAGAGCTGAAACTCTTTTAGAAATCTATAATTAACTAATGTTGTGAATGTTTGGACGAAAGAAACAAGTGGCAACATTGTAGGGAACATTAAAAGGAAAATATGTTCTCATAAGAAGGATGACAATTGTCATCCTCCAATGATTCACAAGTTGACTAAGAGTTCTCACAACTCACAACTTCTGCATGGACTTGTTTAGTTGTGAGGTCATTGTGATAACAGCTAGAGGGAAAAAACATGTAATGGAAGTTTGTTGGGGCAGAATTTCTGATCACAACACTGAAGCGAAAACAGACCTTTAGGGGTCTAAGCACACTACAAAATGTAGGCACAGAAAGTGAAATTTTAAATTTCAATTTATGTGACAATCATAAATGTTACCATGCTTTCACCCAATATATTAATTGATAGAGTCTAGATGTTCAATACAAAGTTTTTTGATTGTGTTGTGTATGTCCAAATGTAAGGATGTGAGGAGTGAGGACCAGTGTTTTTGTTTTGGGTGAATTTTCACACTGTCACAACAAAATAAATCAATCTGGCATGAAGTGTGCAAAAGGGATAATTGAAAACATGTGTCAAAGTTGTCAAGTTTTGAGAAAAAAACTCAGGAGTTTTCTTATCTAGACAATGAGTTCTTGGAGGTCACCAGAACAAAGCAGGATCTTAAAGAAATTGTACTTTGCTGGCTGACCTCTTGACAAATTTGGCTCATTCCTCTTGTGGATGATTGCCAGTCCACCCTGCTTGAGAATCATTTTTGGAGCTACATTTCACAATTTGGAGATTTTTTTAAGAAAATGAAAAGAACACCAAATTTTTTTTTTGTGATGTTATGGATTTTTTTGGGCCAGTTTTTTGGTCATATCTAGACCTAGGTACTTCCTAAGTCGCCACTTGAAGCAGCACTTTTTGAAAAATGCTACAGCTCACCTAGGAAATTTACCATTTAAATGCTAAATAAAGCTGGGGATTCTTGGCAGTAGACCTGCTTGAGGAGTTTGAAAAAAAAAAACCCTCTTGGTGAGGACTGTGGATTGTGTTTTTCTCATTCTTGTGCACACATTTAAAGTCTTCATAGTCTTCATAGTTTCTTTTTTATGTGATTTTCACAACAATTTTTCTTTTAATTTCATATTGTTGGTCATAATTTGTAAAAATTAGACCCTACTAAATTCTGTCCCTGAGGCATTAAAACTTTGCTGCTTGCTAACTAATTTCCAAACATTGACGGTACACTGAAATTTGGCGTGTGACACTTGAATGGGAGTTCATGGTTTTGTCAGTTAGTACAGGTACGGCATTATTTATTGCATTTGTTCTTTTCCACAATCTGATCTTTCCATAGGAGTACCTGCCATGCTGAAATTAGGTGGCTTGATTTAGCTGCTACTAGATTCAAGCCACGCTTACACCCACGCACACGCACAAGTACGTACGTGTGGTGGAAGTTTGCAAAATCCAAGCAAAATTCCTTCCACTAGATTTTACCATAGCTAGCTAGTGTTGCCTAATTAGGGTCTCCATTTTAGGGATCTAGGAAACATGCATGTCTATATAGAGAAAAGTCAAGCCTAGCTAAAGAGGGGGGGTGCATACAGATAGATTGATTACAAGGTCATAATAGCGAACAAAAAAGCTTCTTTTTATAGAAACCTGTTAAGAAACAAAAAAGAAAACCGTTATGTGCAATCATGGCGTGTGTCCTGACTCCTAACTCAGAAACTGTTGGTATCTCAACTGGTGGTAGCCGGTATCAACTGGTTTTCTCGTTGACCTCCGGTACTGGGACAGACGGCGGCAGGGCGCTCTCAAATTTGCCACGAGTGCTGATCAGTTATTGCGTCCTCCGTCCGTTCTTGAGCACGTCGCGTTATATTGGCTTGGCGGCGCAGGGCGGGGGGGGAGGTGTGGAAACTGATCAACTGCATGAGATTTGGCGTTGGGTCTTAGTTGTTTCAAGTGCAATCGAGGAAAGTCTCTCTCTAGTATTTTATAATTGAGAATGTGATGCGTGGTGTGCAGTTCTTTTGTTTTTGCATGTTAGAAACTTGTAGTCTTTTTTATTGACTGACGTAACAACGAGAATGTAATAATTCTTCCTATTGATCTCGTGGTATCTGCATTAAGTTGCGAAGCGGAGGGAGTGCTCTTGCTGGGACGCTTCTTAAGTTGGGTTGATAATTTTGTGTTTGATATCTATTTCAATCTCAATGGCGTAGTTGCTAGAAGGGCACAAGGGCGCATCGTTTAAAAAAAATTTGTTGCAGTTCTTAATCTTAAGTCGCCTTTTCTGCCCCGCCCCTTCTTATATCTGTAGAAGCAGTTATTATTCCTGCGTTGTTACCTTTAAATTGAGGCACATGATCTCTGCAGCTACTGCATATATACAATGAATTTGCTTTCAAATCGTGTATTATATGTTGGCTGGAGATGGATACAGGACTGCTGTAAAAGTCTGTGTTCAAGACTTTTGTAACTGCAGCAGCCTACACGTTCAACCTAATTGATCTGGTTATTACTTGATCAAATGGAAATCTTCTCGTTTTAAACTCCATTGATGAAAAGCCAGACTTGGAATTCATATCCTGCGCCTTCAAATGTGGTCAGAATTCGGTAGCTGCTAGACTGGCTGTAATTAGGTATTAGCATCTGCAGCTGAGTGTTCAGGAATCCGGTGTAACTTTTGCATCAGGTTGTATCTATAGGTACATGGAAGTCATCATGTTGACTGAATATCATCAAATTAGCACAGCAGCTTTAAGTTAGAATTCTGCAGACCTGCCACCTTATTTGCAGGTAGTACATCCTGACGCGCGTACTGAGCTCTAGCAGCAGGTTCAGCTCATTTGCGAGTTTGAATATCAGCTGGAGTACGTCCTGTCTCAGATCACATGCAGCTGCAGGTGACTGATAATCCAGAATGTACAAAGCTGTACCTGCTTGTGTGTTAAGCTGATGACGGTAGAGGAAGCAGCTGGTCATGAAGCTGCAGCTGCAGCTTTAGGGTTTGGAGCGAAAATCGAAACCCTAGAGATGTTCACTCGATGTTGAGAGAGGTCCTTAATGATGCAGAGGAATTGCTCCAATTACTGGAACAATTCTGGAAGCTGCAGCTCTAGCTGCTAGCAAGTTCCTTATCGACCCCTAGCTATTCTGTTTCCAAATGGGAAGCATCCCAAGTGCGGTTCTTTAACATGGGTCTCATGACTTTGATGAACTGATGAGGTTCATGATGTGCAACGAGCATTCTTGAAGAGCAGTAAACACATTCAGGAATGCCGAGAACTCGAACCCAGAGTTGATGGTTACTGATTGATTTCTTAACTTACTCAATGTATGTGTATGTGTATAGTCCAGAAAACCCCGCAACGTTGCAAATAAATCTTCTCACACAGTTCTTCAGTCGAGCAACAAAAGAAGCAGAAGATGCAGAAGCAGACATATTGCAACAATAAATTTTCTCCTCACATTGCAATTCTGTGAACTTCAGTCTCCAGGAACACAAGAAGTAGCAAATGCAGAAGCAAACATTTTCTTGCAACAATAGTTCTTCTCACAGTGCATGAGTTCTTCGGTCGAGCAACACAACCAGAAGCAAATCCGGAAGCAAAACATCTTGCAAGCACAATTACATTATTTCTTCTCACAATGTAATTCTATCTTTAGTCAAGCAACAACACTGCAAGAAGACAATGAACTTGGGAAAATCCTGAAAAAAAAAGTACTGAAAAGCCTTCGAAGAGGTCGATGCAAAAGCATTTACAAGGATGGTCTTCACTGCATGAGTTCATGGACACACAGAAAAAGAAAAAGGAAAAAACATTGTTCAGCATTGAAAGAAGTCTACACATCCTGCACTATCTCAGATGTGCAGTGTTCTCTCGATTAGGGAAAGCGATGGGAATCCTACTCCTCAGCCGATCAAAATTGTCGGAGTCCGATCCTAGCTACCTTACATCAGCTCTGAAAATGGATCTTTCTTCCCCTCCTCCGCGAGGTGCCATGCATGCTAGAATGAAGCTAAGACATGCAAGGTCCGTGTCAAAGCAGCAGTCATTGCAGCTGGACTTGCTGCATCATGACTAGAGACGTTTTAAGGTCAGATCGTTCAGGTAGGAGCCATCAGTGCGAGTGATGCACTCGCATATGTAGAATCCTGACGGCATTGTCACCACTTGCGTGAATTCTTGGATCTCCGGATCATGTTTCGGAGAGGGAGATGGTTGAGCAGTGTTGTAGACTCGTCGGATCTTCAGCTTTTTCAACAAATAGCTTTTTTCGTCTTTCCAAAGCTCGAAGATGTAGAGATTGGGCCCAATGAACTCCGACGACTTGAAATAGATTCTCCCACCGATTTGGGGTTCCATCTTCTGAAGTACTCCGTTGACAGACACGAGTTTGCCTGGCCTGTAGTCGATGTTGACACGGTTCATCCTTTTGGTCATCCAGTCACTCATCACATACCTCATCAGGAGCAGGATGTTGGGTGGCATATGTGCGCTAAAATCCCTGCACACGATGCGATCCACTTCCCCCACAACACGCTGCAGCTAGACACGAGCCAAGGAACATCAGATGAATTCCACTCAATGAGCTGTAATGCAGCTCTCACAGAAGAACCCAAAGAAGAATTACAGCTTCATGAAGACTATATCGAAGCTAAAGAAAACAGAAACATATGCAAGCTTATGACCAAAAGAGAAAACACGTAGGAAAGTCTACAAGAGCTTTAGAGACCAGCAAGCAAGCTCTTGAGATAAGCTGTAAGCACGTCGTATGTAGACAGGCCACTCGCCATGCATGCAAAGGAACCGACTGCAATAGCGCTCAAGGACTTAAGACTTGCATTGTATATCAGATTACATTCTACAAGCAGCTGCATGCAGTAGTGGAGCAGCTGCAGGAAGTATATACTTACGACCCCTTCGAGGACTGTTCCGTTGTCTGCTGGCACCGATCTAGCGGCCAACCAAGCTGAGAAGATCGAAGCCATGGTGAAACTGATCTGCTGCTGGTCTGTAAATGCATGGAAATGAACAGTTAGCAGCAATGCAGGCAGAACTGGTGCACAGAACTGAAAAGCGAAAAAAAAACAAAAACAATGCGAATGAGAATAAGAGGTCGATAGCTATAAAGGGAATGCATCAGTATTTCCTGGTAATAGAAAAACTCATGTGCAGCAGCCGGGTCTCAACTACTACCGGTGATGATTGTGGAGCAGGTCTGCAAGATCAAGTGCAGAGAAAGTTTCTGCAAAGATGAGAAGACCAGCGACGGGAGCTCGCGCTGTGCAGAATGAAAGAAAAGCTGGTGGGTGCAAGAGGAGAGGAGGGAGAATTGTTCTCCACAAGAAGTGTGGAAGAGAGAACAATGAGATTTGGAGTGGTGAACTGGTCCTGATATATACACATCCAGACAGCAGCTGCAGCAGCTGCAGGAAAGGATTCAGACCGCCTTTTTTCTGCAGCTACCACCCTGTTACAAGTAACTACAGGCGAGCTGTGGAAACTAGCTAGCATGGTACTGAATTCTAGCTAGCATGGTACTGAGTCAGCGAGGGTTAGAAAACATCAGAATCGATGATCTAGCTACTCAGTAATGTCGACACTACCTAGCTAAAGGCCGACCTCTGTTTCTTTTCTTTTTCATTTCTTTTCTTTCATCTCCCTTTGACTCAAGAGTCACGATCGCGGTTCGATTGATAAGCCTTGGTAAAGAAATCCTGACTAGCTAGCTGATCGTCCATATGGCCTAGAATGCCCGGACGCTTTCTATCCTTCGAGAAAGTTCTGAAGCCCAACGCTTACTTTCAACCTTGTTCGGATCAATTGCCGGCCTCCATCTGTCCCATTCTTATAGCCAGTGGATCGATCCTCGTTTGCTTCCTGGTGGGCACTGGGATGTGGGGAGAACATCTCATTCTCCGGCGAAATCTCGTCTTCGCCTATGATGAAATTATTTATTTCTTTTATTTCTTTTCTTAGTTGGTCGCTTTCTAGCTACCATGTATATCTCTAGATATTGCAGGTTTCAAATGAAATGCTAGTTCAGCTAAGTCTGGATGCAAGTTTAACGCCAAAATAATAATTCCCTGCACTTTTAGGGTCACTCTCTGTGCATGGATAGTATATGAGTCCCAATATTCACAAAAATCCTTTTAAGGATTTCTTGTGGGACCATTGATTAAGAAGTCTAGCTTGAATTTCCCATATGCAAAAAACATGAAATGGTTTGTTTGAAAATGGGAATATACAATGATTCCTCTGTTTCACAATGAGAAAATTAGAATAAAACATTGAAATATTGGTCCCTTGGGAGATTCCCATGGAGAGTTTTTTTCCCCTATGTTTTGTTAATTCAACTTGAATTCATTGGAGGCTTCCACTCACTCTTTTCCCTGCGTGGATTCAATGCTAAAGAAGTTTCTTGTGAATACAACCTCCAGACCTCACGATAACAGAAGATGATGCAGCACTTTTTTAGGCACCTGCTGATTTGGAGAATCTGGAGTAATAAAAAAAGCTGCTAGAGTTCAGCTTCAAGATATCTACTAGAGGTCATCAGCTGGTGGACCTAGCTACTTTTACTCTTTTTCTGCCTGCAGGGAATCACAAAATCAACATATAACAATGGGTAGAAGACTTCTGAGCTCCCTTGTCAGAATTAATCAGAGGATGTCACAAAGATTTATATATATTGTCTCTATAAGAGATGTCAGGAATATTTGGGGACATGGGAAAAAGAATGCAGCTACACTAGGTAACAGAAAGCTCCTCCAGATTAGCTAACAGAACTCAGTTTGATCTAGTTACAGTCTTAAATATGAATGAGGCACTTCTGTTGAATATCATAAAAAGACAGTGGTCCACAAAAGAGAAGAATATCATTAATTCTAAATTAGAAAGAAAATATAACGGATTGATCATCATCCCGGCTGATACTTAGCCAAAGAACAGACAAATTTCACTCCTCCCTATTCCAGCCTCGATGGAAAATTGGAATTACAAACTGTGCACAACTCTGCTGAAGTTTTTAACCTAAAACTAATATTGCAGTAAGTACATTGTGATAAGCTCAAAAGCGGCTGATGACGATGCTAATGATCATAGCTGATCATGTTTCCCACATTTGACGGTCGACTACTAATTGTCAGGTACTTGTACATCCTTAAGCACAGCCTGTCTGGGTAACAGTGGTTTTGCAAACTACAACTTGCCTGCTGCAGAGCCTGCAGCTTCTGCGTTTGTTGTCTCCTTCTAAGTTCATTGCCCGTTGCTTTTTTGACTAATAAACTGTACTCTAAGTAATTTGATTATAACGGTTAGTGCTGCGTGAATTTAGCTGCCTAATTTTTGTGCTATTCCTGTACTTCTAGACGTTACAACTTCAACATGGATTAATCGTGCACCACCAATAATATTCTGAGGCAAACCCAATTCATTTATAAGAACAAAGTAGCCTGTTGCTCCTGCAACCCAGACCATTCTATGGAACATATGTATGATAATACTATCCACAAACTTAGTTAGCTGTGCCTTAATTACTTGGGAACTATGAAAGAAATGGCTCTAGATGGTGTTGTAGGTTTAATATTATTAATATGTTTTTTAGAAGTGTCTAGAATCCTGCTGTAGCCAGAGTTTTTCTTTTTTCTCCCTTCATATTTGTGATGTACCTGAACTGAAGATCATCCAGAATACAGTATCGCCAAATTTGCCTGCAAACAGAATATGAATGTAAGAAGTTTAAGATTCCTTCACATTTTTGGCTACCTGTTGCTAGAACCCAATAGAGAAACCTGGCGACATTTTAAAAGAAAGCACTGTGAAAATTTGGCAATCTAGAAAACCAAAAAATACATAATTTTAGCCATTTTGAATTTAAAAAAAGCCAACTCTCTACATTTAGCCAGAAAACAAAGGCTGCTAGTACTAGCAACTACTTTGTTCTTTCTCTTTTTCTCTCTCTTTCAAGCCCTGGCTTTATTTTTGGCTCCCAGTCAAAGGGGACAAAAAAACTCACCATGATCATACTTAGTGAAGTAGACAACCAGCTGTAAACACGCTTCAAGTTACTTACTGTCTTAATTGCTACCCTAGAAAGTAGTACTGTGGGGGGAATATCTGGAGCCAGCTCACTAATAATGCAGCAGTCTTAATTAATGTCAGGTGCATGATTGAAACAACACTAACTAATTTGTAGCCTTACTGCATAATATGAAAGAAGTAATTTGAATTTCAAATTTTGTTCCCCCAGGAGCAATGTTTTTTTTTCTTTTTTTTCCAAATTTTCACATCCTAGCAACAACTAAAGGTGGAGTTGCAATTTGCAAATGATGCAAAGGACTATTTTTTGGGGGGGGGGAGAAATGGGCCAAAGTTGGCATATTATGAGGAGAAAAAAATTCTGAAATCACCATATTCAGACTTGATCAGTTCCAACATGTCACCAAAATATATGAGGAATCTCAAATTTTTCTACTGTAGCCAAATTTGGGTAAGCCCAATCATACTCTTATGGGATGATTGCCAACCCACCTACCTCACAAATTTGAAAAATAATACACTGCCACTGAGTGTACTTAATCATTATATTGTGATGATAACAATGTTAAATTATTTGATGTGTAAAAATATCTAGCCTGACCTTTTATCATGTTTTTCCCACCATTTGCAGTTTAAGCTCCACCAAAAACAATACTTTCCATGGCAAGTATCACTAATAAACTGCTGTTCTTAATGCACAGCTCAGTTCATAACCTGAAATACTAGCGTCATTAGGCTCACATCAGGTTCAAGAAAACATTTCTTTCGTTTTCTTAATTTGGACCTTGCACATCATGTTATTGTCACTTTGGGGGATATCAGCACTAGTTCAGATATTGCTCAATATTGCTTTATGGATGGAGAAGTTTGAAACTCCTCAGGTAGCTTTCAATACTGAACTTTGATAGGTATTCTTAGAAGCTTTTCTGGGTTACCCACATAGTTGAATAGTATGTTTGACAAAAAAAAAAATTATTTTGAGGCATGCTGAAAAGAAATTTAAATATTTTTCTCCAAAGAAATTTTTTTGGTGAAGGAAAATGAAACATTTTTTGAAAAATTCTATTTGTTGAGATGGAACCTTCAAAATTAAATAATTATTTGGCACAGACGTGGTGAACCTGCTAATCAGGTACTGGCAGTGACTCATGGTGAGTGCCAAGTGGGGGAGCTGTCATGAATTTGTGGACAATTCCATTCCTGAACTCTTGAGCTCATGAGCGTCCCTAAATTAATTGGTGTTGCTTTCACCTGCCTGACCTGTAATTAGTTGCTCGAGATTGATGAAGGTTAGTCATCAAGTGCAGACTCAAAACTGTTATTGCTGTCCATCATTTATGATAATGGGACTCGTAATAAGTTCTGAATAACCTTAATTAAATGTATTTGGGTTTTTCTTCTTTTCCAGTTAACGATGTTCTGGGTCTTTTTTCATTGCTGCTAGCAGCTGCACAGCACTGAATTTTTTAATAAGAATTCTATTTCTTTAAGTTGGTGCCTAAAATTTAAGGTGTGACTCATGAGGACGGAGCACAGAACTTCTGAATAATTTACATCTACCCATGTAGACTTACACATACATCCACTCATGCAACAGTCAGTCATCCAAACTGGGGGTCTAAAAAGTTTGCACCAAAAAATGTACCTTAAACTAAATTCCCTTTGTTCAATTCCAGGTCGATAGTGGTGAGCTGGTGAGCAACATTAATAGAAACAGATCTGTGTGAAAATGCTCTGTATACATGCCCTATGGACACTTCTGTAAAGCCTCATTTGTAAAACCTGATATGTCCAGTCCACCTGTTGGAATGTTCAAACAATAGAATTTGATAAATTAGGTAGGCTCTTTAATTTTTGCTCAATTAGTAACCACCTGTTCTGACGATCCAGATTTATATACATCCAAAATTCAGTTGCTCAAGAGTTATAAATATGTTTTTGCCAAGAGTTTTTATGCAAACTTTGTGATTTACTGGAATGGATATTTTGCACATATATGGATTGGATTGAGCTATGTTAAATTGGAAGATACAAGCTTGTGTGATAGATGGCCTATGTAATTTGCAAGTTGATTTATAATATTTCCATGACCTAGCATTAAAGCTATGAGAGGATTTCTGTTTTTTATTTTTATTTTTAAATTTTATTTTGAACAATCGGTTATCAGAACTGTTTCGCTCCACCCTGTGGAAAATCTGTATATCTGACAGACTGCAACCTCACTATAATTTCTGAACAACATCATCCCTTCGACTTGGAATGGAGGACTAATTAAAGGGCTTTACTTAAATGATCCAGAACTTTTGAAGATAATTATTAGTATTCATTGACGTCCAGGAGGGAATTAGGATCTAGGGCTTACCGAGTTCTCCAATTCTGTGCAAGAAAATGAAAGACACACACCAGCTTCGTGAAGAAACTTATAGAAACTTAGTGAGGCATGATGTTTTTGTAACCCGCTCCACATCTGTCATCTAGCGAGATCATGAAACGTCAAGTAGATTCTGAGATCTACAAGGTCCGTAGCGGAACATGGGTTAAACTTGCCGTAATTAGAGGCCAAGAGACATTTAGAGGCAACGAGCAAACGTGGTGGTCGTCACAGTTTTACAGCAACAAGCCCAACCGTTTCCTGAACAGTTGCTTCAAATTCATTCCTTCTTAGATTCACATTTCAAGGATTCAGCCAAGGGAGGATGATTCAGGAAAAAATCCCTCAACATGCTTAAAAATTGTCCAACTCTCTCCAATAGTTTAATTTACCCTTAAGATACCCCACGTGTTCTTTTCTTGTGATACACTACGTTGAAGACTTGATGATTCGAGTTCAATCATTGCATGGGCTAACTTCATCTAGAGCATGGATATTATTAATTGAATATGTTACCAGTGTGTGACCAACTTTGCAATGTGGTTATGAATCCCAACGATTTCATGCTTCTGTATATTAACGTGATAGTTATTGAAAACCATGTACATGCACGCAAGGTTACCACGTATATATCCCTAGGAATTAGTCTTTGTTTATTGAACCTATGAGAGTGGAAAAAATCTATGTATTAAAAATACCAAAGTGCATATATATGTACACACTAGGGAAAATTTGAAATTTTGTCTAAGGGCCATTTTATATGTAGTATATAGAAAGGGACGGCCTTCCATGGCAAATTCTGGGCCTTCACGGGCCTCAGAGGGCTTGCCCTAAGTTGTGCTAGGGCCCAAAAGTCATCATTGGCAAGCCCATTCCTTGGTGTTAAAAGCTCACAGGTGAAGAATCATTGTGGAATTTGTGCAGTGGCTGAAGTAGCCACCTAGGCAAATTCTGCACAATGAATGAATATTGAGGTGAATAAAGTGCCATAGTATGACTAGGTGAACTTGGTTTTTGCACGTAACTTGGTCATGTCATGCTCTCAAAGATAAATGTTCAAGTTGGTGCTTTTGAATTCATGATTAGAAACTTGGTTACCAACTGAATGATGGTGTCTTTTAGGATTTCACTATTTTAGGGCTATTTTTCCCCTAAATAGCAAGGTGTAGTTTTGCCCATTTTCTTAAGTTGGACTTAAGACATGCAATGAAAGCGTTTTTATTCTGTAGTTACGTTGCACGTACATAGTCTAAAATGCATGGATTATAATACCACCTCTTGAGTTAGTACTTATTGTTTTATTAACGAATGATTGAAAAACTATGCTTGTTTCAAAGACATTTGAACAACTATATGGCAAGGATAATAAATTATAATCATGCCAAAATAAATCAAGGGTTTCAAGGGCCTTGATGTCACACTGGGTAAGGCTTGAAGGAGCTTGATAATCTATCAAATTATAGTGAACCAGGAGGTCCACATTTGATGGAACAGTGGGAGGGAAAAAGATCTTATATTTGCGAACATACCATTTACAATGATTCCCTTCCGAAAAACGAAAAATTGATGCAATTATGGCATGAGAAAATTCTATCCATTGTTGATATATAAGCATAAGTGGGAACCAATGTCAAAAGCCAAGCTGATGTTCAAATCAAGCCCCCATGTATATGCATTCCAGTGCCCCAACTTAATGACTTAAAGTATTTGTATGGACTTCATATCATGGGTACCTACTAGTTCCATCATATGATCATGTGGTCCATTATGGGAGTAAGAAGAGGCGAAAATGGCCAATGATAGCACTTTATGGGATTGTGTACCACCAAAAGAAGAAAAAATTATTCCACTTATATGGTGTTAGTTACTAATCCACTTGGTGAAATCATCCCCTTGAAGAATTTTGAAGCTGTGTTCCAGAACAAAATGTGCCCATGATGAGAAGTTTGTGAATCTTATTTTGGACCTCTTTATTTATGATGTTTAAATCCAAGCTGAACAATGCACATCATCCAAAAGGAATTTTATTTTAGAAAAATCGGAAAAAAATATGTTCACAATGTATACGTGGTGACTTATTACATAAACAATAAAATATTAATTGGAGTTTTGCTATATTAGGACTTTTTCATCCATTGGTGTGGGTCAGCCATTCCTATGCTCTTGTTGACAAATTAGAAGTTTTTTTGCAAAGAAGAAAGAATGAAAAACAAGTTGATTGCGTTGATAAGAAAAAGAATGAAGATCCTGCAACCTGTTATGGCTGGAAGGAATTGCTACACGCAGGAGGCGCAGAAACTAGAAGTACATCACCATAGTGGCCTATTACTTCTGAAGACACTGCCTTTATAAGACCACTTCGGTTGCCTATTGGATGCATTAGTGTCTGGATCACAAGTCAATGGAAATACTTCTGAATACTTCTGGGAGGAGACAAGAAGAAACTATCTACTACGCCCAAACCTTCAAGTAACGTAAGACATATGGTCAAGAGGGGCCTTCAAGGAGATACCTCATGATCAAATCATCCCAAATATGAGCTCCTGCTAAATGACCAAAAAAATTGGCTAAAACTCTATAACACAAGTTTTATACGACTTCCTAAGGTAGTTTCTGCAATGAATTATACGTGTAATTATACTTTAATCGTATAGTAATCACCTTCCCAGTATAGTATTGTTTAAGTTCTAGTTTTCTGTATAACCATGTATAATACGTGATCGTCTGAATATCAACTTTTGCGTCACCTTATCGTTAAGTATATGGGGTAAGTGGAATTAGGTGTAGCAAATGAATTACAACCTTTGAAGGCTGCAGATTGAAGTTCGTTATTATGCTTCATGAAGAGGCAGTCCTTCAGACTGGTCAGTCTCAGTTTTGGAACCTGGCTTGGAGAAACATAATATAACTCAATTAGGAGATTCAGTTTGAATATGTGCTCTTGTTGAACATACTCATTGCTTATCATGGCAACCAATTTTTTTTTAATTAGGGAATTTCATTGAGAATGGTCGTATTTGAACTAGGTTTTTTTTTACAAAAAAGGGTTATGAAAATTCTAACATAGCAAGCATTTGCAGACCTCGACACCGCCTAGTTGCATGAACAGTTTCCATGCGGTAGTTGCATTCGATTAAATGACCACCGCCTTGTACATGCAAAAAATCCATGAACCCCCCGCTACTACAATATAAATTCACCCACCCACCACAAGTTCCAACGTCTTCGTCCAGGGCAAAAACATTTTCTGGAGGAGGAGCTGGTGATTATGAGAGAGCTTTCCTTGGAAGGGATGATCTGATGAACAGATGAAGAAGCCAACGTCTTCAACGTCCCCGTCAACCCCCAGCTCAGCCGCCAGGACAATATATATATGAGGGCTAAATAAGGTTTGGGTGCACCCGTAACAAATCAATGGTGCTCAATTGAATAAGATGCCAACCGGTATAAGGAACTAGCTCTTCAACTGCCTGGAACTATTGATTGCTTAGAGGCTGTAATATAAATGAAACAATATTCCAGGCTGAAGAGTTCCACACAAGAGCTAGCTAGGCAGCGGTTAATTAGAGTCAATTGCATTTGATTTCTAAGGTGAAATCACATAGAAAAATTTCCAATTCTTTAGCTCATGCATGAATATACTAATATAACTTGGCCTCTCCTTGAACAGACGGAAGTGTGTTGTTTATTATTGAAGTTACTTTCACCAGTGGATTGTGTTTTCTAACTGGAGAGTTTTGTGCACTACATGTTTTTTTTGTTTTAAATTCTTTTTTTTCCTTTTTCCCAAGAGCCATGAGATGTATACTTGTTGGCATAGTTGATAGCTGATCCATTGAATGTATTGTTGTGGTGGGATCAGACTCCAGTTAAAAACAAATAGCACAAGTAAAGTGCCAAACCCCTCTCTCTTTGAAAGAGGAGGAGGTTCCAAGGTTGAAAATGTATACATAAATGTTAGGGTTTGAGCACCCTTGAGTAAATTTAGAGAAGCATGCGTTTGAAAGCTCCAAATTTCTGTGAGTAGCTCCTTGCATTTTAGCACCCAATATTTACTTACTTGTGTATATTTTCTACACTAGTGTATACTTCCCTTCTCTGTACACAGACAGGGTTAAGAAAATATTGATCTCCATTCAAGTCTCATGACATCATGCAGTCGAAAGAAACTTTGTTTGTGGTAGGTAGAGATGGGTTACGATTAGGTTAAATGATCTTGCAACACCTTTTGCACTCAAATTTCTGACTACTACAATAATACAATTTAATAATTGAGTACTGAGTATTAATTAATCAATAAGCTTCAGCTGTGTGCAAATCATGATGAGCAAGAACTCCTCACAATTAGTGAGAATTCTGCAACACATAACATGTCTCCTTCATAATCATATTTTTAATCACAGTTCTCTACATTTGTTCCATAACAGAGCTGCTCCCCTAAACTAAAGATACTTAGAGAATCATAATGCACACCTAAGTTATATCCCTTATATTTGTGCAAAAGAATATTGGCATGTGATCACAATCAGTGGTTTTTTTTGGTGATTTTTTGCAACCTGGCAAGGAAAAAAGAAAAGGAAGGGGCAAAAGGTACAAAGGATTTTTTGGGGGAAAAAATGGGCACGCTTGAAGTTGCCACATTATGAGGAAAAGAAATGTAAATTCATCATATTAAGAATATATCAGTTCCAATAAGTCGCCAAATTAGAGGAGGAAGTAGAAAATTTTAGAATTCCTCCTCTACCCTCTAGCCAAATTTGGCTGAGTCCAAACTTGGCATGGACACAACCACTTACTTCACAAATTTGAAAAAATTAAATGCTGACCACAATACGATGATTGGGCTTTTAAGATTTGTTTCAGGGTTCAAGTTAGTCCAGAACTTGGTTGGCTGTTTAATACTGGAATTATACAATCAAATTTATGTTTTGGTGTATTGATCCTGAGGGCCAGTATAAGTTCATATGGGGCAAAATCCCAAGAGAACTTACAAGTACCTATTCAACAATCTCAGCTCTAGATCTGCAAATTGTTAATCTATATCCGAAGGTTAAATGGTTGGGTAATCTTGATCTAGTATTGAACGTGTGTAGTTGAGGTAAGTGAGGTATAGATATACATATATGTGATTGGAATTTTTCAGTTCTGGATTACAAGGTTACATGTATGTAGACTTCCATTGCAACTCTTCAATTTCTCCTGGTACAAGGGTGATGAGGCACCATAAAATTTTCAAATTGGGACAGCTTAATTTACAATGTATCTCATATTTGCATTCCAATTTTCAATCTAGTGAATTTGAACTTGTATGTGCCATGAATTTTGGTTGTATAGGCAAGTGGTAATTAGAGAAAACACTTAAATATGTTAATGTGCCAAATGTTTGGTTTTGTAAATATTTTAAACTTAGATTTTAGTGTTTTTCTTGAATTAAGTTTCATGAGCTTTTGGGAATCATCAAGTGGCCAAGTAAGTAGAGTAAATAACTTTGGGTGTTTCCATGGTATGGTTTAGACACTTTGTGTCAAAAGTAGAAGTAGGTATAGTATCAACAATTAAAATTTCACATCAATAATTTTATAAATATTATTTAAAACACTCTATTTAACAATAGAATACCATTTTTCATTAATTTAAAATTTTCACTTTATTTTTGTAGAATGATGAAAACAACACTCAACCCAACTACATATTTAATGGAAGAATGTTTTACAACTTTAGAATATCATATCAACATTACAATAACATTTTGTATCATTTAATATAAATTTCTTGACTTTGTGGCAAATTGAATTTTTTGATGTAAAAGATCATTCATTATGGTGGTTTCTTTGTATGTGCAAAGTTTCATGGACAAATCCCCATTAAAACTAGTATTTTGTAGTTTTTTTTATTAAATTACAATGTTTGTGACACATTGCTTTAAATTTAAAATGTACTCCAATTGACAATTGAATTGTTGATATGTGCGCCAATTTCACAATGTTATGACAATCTAAGATGTTATCCACCTTTAATTGCACATTTCCATTAAAAAAACACCTTCTCCAAATATTTATAAAGAGACATTAAAAATGTGTTGTAGTGAAAAATGTCATACTGTGACTCCTTTTTTTCTTCACCATACCATGGAAACACCCTTTTTTTATCTTTATCAATCCCTAGGGGACAATTTTCTTTGAGTTTAAAAAATAGGTGAATAAGGTAAATAGCCATAATTGACCCATGATGAAAAGGTGAATCTCATCAACAATTCATCTTTTAAAGTTATAAAATTGCTAGATCCACCATGCATTGGGTTTTAAATATCACTAGATTCAACATCCAAGATAGTTTAAATTGTCAAAAGGTGAAAATAGTTACCATTGTGATCTATGATTCTCACATGGGTCAAAGCATGGTCAAGTAGACGACCTTTGTACCTTGTCACAAAAAAATACTAGACACACAAGATTTTTGATGCATTGAAAGTAGAAATATTATTTTATTCAATGTGTGAAGATAATCTTTCAAATTAGTATTATAATTTTGAAAAATGAACATCTTCATGTAGATTTAAGTAGATTTTAGAAAATTTGCATCTATTTGTAGGAAGTTTCCAATCTTATAAAATGGGTTGCAAGTAAATGAAATATTGAACTTTTTCTACTTTCAAATTAATGGAACCTTAAAAAGTACTTGTGTATTATCAAATTATGCATGTTATAATTACAATACATAAAACTTATAGTGTAAAAGTGGGTTTGAACATCAAATTGACCCTATCAAGTTCAAATGTACTTCTCACCTAATTTATGATACCAAAAATTTTCAAATTTTATATTCAACTTACTATAAATTAAATGGAAGGCCATGTTTTTTCATATTTTTACTTTCAAAAGTTTTTAATGTACTTTCATATGTTTATATGATTTAAACTACATTTTAAGCACAACATTTTTTTTGTCTATTTTACCATGCTTTCACCCACACACATTCCTTTTGCCACCTTTCTCTACTCATTGATCAAAACCTTTCATCACTCCTCTCATGTTATATCAATTGGCCATTGTTAATAATTATAAAACTCAATTAGTGTAATCGTTCACCTAACTTGACCTTCTCATGAATGTTGCATTCCTTAATTTATTGCACACATTGATTAAATTAAATTTCGATAGCAAGTTGATAACAACATAGAAATCTAAATCTGCAAAGAAATTCATTCTTGAATTATCTCCAAATTCTAATAGGTCAATGCTTGCAAATTACATTTTTGGAATTAAAAGCAATTATGACATGCATAATCACACACTAATCTTGTTTTTCACAAGTAAGATTAAAATTTAAAATCCAAAATTTTAACAAAGTGGGTTGGAACTTGGATTTTTTAAAAGGCTAAATAGGGTTTAGGTTGCATGTACAATGTGAATTGAACAAATTGAGGTTCAAGACTTTGAAGCTTAAATGTCAAGGTTTTAAGTTCTAATTTTCAATTTAAGTTTCTTACAATTGCTATAATGGCAAAAGTAAACCTTTGGTGACTACCTTTAAGGGTTTCAACTTATGATTGTGTAGCATTTGTGTGAACTATGTAGCCATGTGAGTTTAATCCATGATAAAAACATAGTAAAAAAACTGCCCAAATGAATGGACACTATTTAAAATTACATTTTTACATGTTTGAGAGGTCACAAATGAAACATAATAGTTAGGATTGTCATAAAACTTTTTGGAATATTTTTTATTAATTGTAATGTTTACATGCTCAAAGCTTGACACAAATTTAAAATTTTTAAATTACATTTTTACTCAAACCTTGAAAATGAATAGTCCTTGTTTTTTTCAAATGTTTTTTTTTATACCAAATGTGTTCCATTCCTTATGAGAATTAAAAATGATTTTAACATTGATGATTAGAAACGAAAAATGACTCGAACTAATGAATTTTTTTTATAACTGATTTAAACACATTTGGCTCAAAAGTGTTTTTGACCTTAAAAATTATAAAATTTGAAAATGTGCTTTTAACAAAAATTATTCATGCTTATGTGATAAAAGGCATGATTGCATAGTATACATGATATAAAATCAATTTATAGCCAAAATGTATTTATATCTAAAATGTGATGTTAAAAGGGGTGCTTGAAATACAAATTTTAAAGTTACAAACCAACACAAAAATAATATGTGTTATGTGCAGTTTTTGAAAAAGGACTTTTACCTTGGCACCCCTAGTTCTTTTGATCCTGTTTTCACCCTCCAACAATGAAAATACACTCCAAAAATTTGGTAAGTCTCTTGATCTTTTTTCCTTTTTGTTGCATTATGTTTTTAAGTTCCAACTCCATTTCATTTGAGTTTTCATGAGTTGTGTGCTCTTCTTTCCACAAGGTTTTAACCAAGCCCATAGTGTGTTTTTAAGTTTTTTTTCTCCACAAAGTTCAAACCAAAGTTTGTAGTTTGAACCAAGTTTATAGTGAGGTAAAAAGATAAATAAATGGACAATTTGGATTATCACACTTGCAATTTCTCTAAATTACATACAAATCTAAAATTTAAAACCATATTCAAAATTAACATTATTAATTTTTAAATTATTCATGTTGTCATACATTATAATGGGAATCATCATAAAAAGTTTAGATGAATTCTAAAAAGCTTATGGACTTGTAATGAACTTTTGAAATGACAACATTACATTTATCACACAAAAAAATGAAAATTATGGATTCAAAAAATATGTCAAAGTGGTGGCATTAAAAAAAGCAGGAAAAAAAAAACATCATCAAATGAAGAATTTATTAGTGAAATGCATTATATCTATATATATATCTATATATATATATATAGATATATATAATTTTAAATATTTTGCATGGATTCTT
>Ga0209208_10002166_pt1 | contig 28083 bp, 17 predicted proteins | sample S1TSphfallax_3_FD_187694 | JGI IMG/M metagenome (GOLD analysis project Ga0209208, IMG submission 187694) | Host-associated microbial communities from peat moss isolated from Minnesota, USA - S1T2_Fd - Sphagnum fallax MG (SPAdes) (version 2) | ecosystem: Host-associated > Plants > Peat moss >...
TTATGAGAATGACCAAAATAGTTGAAATTTGATCTTGTAATTGCAATATTCCCAAATCTAGTCGCAAATGACTACAAGTCGCATGTAGTCATAAATGGACTGGTTACATTTTGGCTGATTTCTATTAGTGAAAAAAATATGCACCTAGTAGTCTAAGCAACAATTGTTTCACCCACCCCACAAAATCTTGCAAATTAATTGATGTTTTTGCCTTCATGGACTCTACTATCAACATCAAAGCACATTGCATGCACATTGTCCCACAAACCACCACTTCTACAAATTTCAAATCAGCAAAGTAGCAAATTAAAAGACCCAACAATGTGCCTATGTTTCACCCTTTTGGTAATTCATTTCACAATTGCATACTTGGGTTAACACATATACCTCATCATAGTAAAGTGAACTTTCACCAATACAAAATTTGAGTGCAATTTGCTAGCCTAAATCATTATAGGGCTTTCATAATGAAATTATTTTATTTAGTGCTACATTTCAATCCACCATAAGTGAATTAGGTCACTATGTAGTAGACTTATTTCACTATATAGTTCATTAAATCTATTAGAATTGGATTGTTATGCAATGGAGCCAATTCACTGTGTAGTTTATATAATCCACTCATAATTGAATTGGGACCCTACATTTTGAACTCAATTTGTTATATATTGAACTTAATTAACTTGAAACATTTTATAATTATTAAACAAATGGGCTATGCAATTGAAAAAATTAAATCTATATATTTTGCTTTTGTTGCAACCGAAAATGGTGTTTTAATGTCATTAATTGATTTATGTCACATAAATGTCAATATGATTCTTTGATCACAATATTATATTAATGTTGGCCGATGCATTAATAAAAATGTGAATACTAAAAAATGGCATTATTATTTTTAAATAACGTAGGATTGAATAACTTAAAATAACCAATAATAGCCTATAATAGTCAAAAGGAACCTAGGGTGGAATGGTTTAAAATAACCAAAAGTAGCCTATCTAAAATAACCTATAACAATAGTAGAAATTGGCTAAAATGTAATCACTCTATTTGCGACTACATTCGACTATTAGTTATTTGCAACTACATTTGGACATTTCTGCAACTATTTCTTGTGTTGGTCATATTTGTAACTACACTACAACTAGTTTGCGACTATTTTGATGTTCATCCTTACATGTGAACATTTAATTTGGTTTTCATCCAAGAAGAATAATTTATGTCCCATTAGTTGCAAACGTGACCAATTTAGTTGCAACCTTATGAATATACAAAGGTGTATTTTGTGAATTTTAAGGAATATAGTTAGTTCTATTAAGACTTATAACTGTATATTTTGAACGTATATGAACAACCATATTATATGTGTATTTGAGTATTATTATTAGCATAAATGGCCTTCATATTATGGTTACACTAATTAATCTATATTTTGAATATATTAAAATTTTATTGAAGATATTTACCAAATATATTGTGCCCATGTTACAAATTTATCCACACCATCTTATTATACTTTTTTAAATGGTTAAAAATGAAATTTATTATTATATTATTATATTATTTTCAAATGACTAATTTAATTATTAAAATTTTATTAAAAAATAAGAAATAAATTATAATAAATCATAAGAGCTTTCACAAGTGACATAATCATGTATAATAATGATAATAAAATAGCAAACCTTGTCTAGTCACAAATTACATTATTATTCTTATAAGTAATCAATTATGAAATATTATTATGTTATAATAATTACCAAGAAATATTAATATATAGTTTTAAGTTTTTATGTTTCAAATTTATAATTGATATTTATTAAATATGAATTACTCAATGATTATAATCAATTACTGATATATAATTCTTATTTTCAATTTTATTTTATTCTTTTATTATAATTACTATAGTAGTTAGAATGGAAATCTAATAAATTATTATACAAATTCAGAAATTATTTTTTAAGGAAGTATACACTTATTAAATATATAAAATATTTATTGTGATAGTTCATAAATAGTTAGAATGAGTGAAGTAATAATAAAAATAAAATTGTTAACCTTGGTTACCAACATCCTACAATAATAATTGAATTGATGTTATTTTTAATACTAAATATTTACATTTATATTTCTTATTATCTATTAGTATGAAAATAATAATGGGAATAACTATAATAATATAGTTAGCCTAGGCTAGGTTTTAATTATATTATTAAATTAAAAACAATAATATTAAATATTTATAATTTAATAGTTAATTATTATTAATTACTGAATATTTCAGTTATTATATTAGTTTATTTGGTTACAAAATAGTGATTAATTAGTTCTTAATAATTAACTAATTATTAGAATATGTATATGATTAGTCAAAGGATGGAAGCATATTTTGTTGACTTTTTCTTTCAGTCAAAATTCATTATCGTTTACGACTAGTGTCAATGCGACTTGTTCAACATAACTATTAGGATTTTAGTTGCAAATGTTGGTTGCTACTAAAAATTAGACGCAATGACCAATTACAAAATGGTCATTTTCTACTGATGTAATAATTAAAATAACTTAAGGTGAAATGGTTTAAAGTAACCAAAAGTAGCCTATTTAAAATAACTTATAATAGCCAAATGGAACATATGGTGGAGTGGTATAGAATAACTAAAAGTAACCTATCTAGAATAACCTATAATAGTCAAAAGTAACCTACAATTGAATAGTTTAAAATAATTAAAAGTAACCTATTTAAAATAACCTATAACAACCTAGAATTGCCAAAAGTATGATAAGATGAAATTATTTAAAGTAGCCAAAACTAACATAAAATAACTTAAAACTACAAAAAGTAGCCTATGGTGAAATAACTTACAATAATGAAAAGTAATAAAAAAATAGCCTAGGGTTAAAATAGCAAAAAATAACTTAGAATGGATGAATAGCCCAAAAAACCTAAAATATTATAAAAAAAACTTAGGGTGAAATAACTTACAAATAACTAAAAATAAATAAGGATAATTTAGAATAGTTGAAAGTAACCAAGTATGAAATAATTTAGAATAACCAAAAGTAAATTACAATAGCTAAAAATATCCTAAGTGAAATAACCAAAAATAGCCTCATATGAAATAGCCTATAATAGCTAAAAGTAACTTAAAATTGTCAAAGTAGACTAAGATGAAATATCCTACAATAGCCAAAAGTAACAGAACCTAGGTAGCATTATAATATTAAAAACATTTTTATTCAAAAGATTGATTGTTTAAATATTCTTGAATAACAACATTCAAAAAAATTATATTTAATGATTTTACATTTTCAAAAGGAAACAAATGTGATTTTGTACATTATCAAAAAAACTTTAATATAAACTTTAATTATTTCATTTGGACAAAATGTTAATAAGATATGAAATTTCAAAATTGATGTTTGTGATATTGAATAAATAGAATGCATTATACTATATGTTCACAACAAATGAATTAGTTTGGTGGTATCAAACCTTGCATCTTTAGCTGTGGTTGTGGTCAATGGTAGTATGTTGATTGAATATTTTGTTACGCTTACATAAGTTGATTATGTCACTTACATATTTAATTTTTTTAACCTAGCCGAAGTAATGACATGTGTCACTACCTCATAGGATGAAAGTCATGAAATTATCAATAATATAATAATAACCTTGTTTCACTAGTTATTTGTTTCATTGGTTACTAATGAATTAATTCAACTATCCATAATAACTAGTTTCCATTTACTAAAGGGTTGACCATTTTTGCCATGATAAATTTGTTCAAATCCACTCAAAATCTTGTGAAATACAAAGTGAATTTGGACACATATTAATGTAATGTTTGATATCAACAATGTTTGATAAATTGTGTTATTTTGGAATTGCTTCAAAATTTAATTTCAATTCATCAAAAGGCCTTGAATCTTCTTTTTCTAGGTGTTATAATATCTTATTTTCCATTCCTCTTATAGTACAACTTTGTGGGATGGCTATCTGTGTATCAAGGGAATTAGAGCTAAATGGCTCAATGTTTTGCATTAATGATGGATACATGTTGTACTTTTTGAAATGTACACCTAGGTAGAAACAAGCACATGGACATCTTTAAGTTTGCATAACATAGTAGTTACAAAAGCTTCTAGAAGTTCAAATGATGCATAAAGGTTATTTGCTCCATCAATGGCAAGGTTTTGAAATCATTGTTCCAATCACTATATATTTGATACATTTAACATACTCTATCTACATCATGTGATTGATATTTCCTTGTTCCAAACAAATTCAAATTTGCATCCTTCGAAAATAATTAGAAAGCACATACCAAGTGACAATATAACACCTACTATAGATGAAACCTTGGCTGAGTATTTCTTTTTTGTTGCACCACATTGAATTATAACCCATTCATACACTTCTTCTAGTCTTCACATTAGGTCACATGGTATTGGCCAAAGTTGTAGCATTTTGAAAGTTGGCCTATGATTTGCTTCTTTGTGAAAGGGAATATGAAACCAATGATGGATTGGCATCATATATCCAAGGTAATAGTTATAGTTTAGCCATCATCATCAAACAAGGTTAAGTTTTCTTTTATCATAGGGTGTGACAATGGATAACATAATTCGAGACTTGGAGCATTTGTAGAGTGTTTTCATTAATTCAATCCATTGTGTTATGTTTTCATCTTGGAAAAAATATCAATTTTGTTAAAACTTTGGAATTATTAGTTCGAAAACTAAGGTTGAAAAGAAGGATTAGAAGTTGAAGCAAGGCACATATATGTTACAAATTTAAAAAAGTGTTAGATCAACAAATAGTTTAAAGATTGGGAATGAAAAGTAAATAAATTTTAAGTATATTTCACCATTTCCATTTGGGCCTAAGTATTCTATTGTTGAGAGTAAAGAAAGGAAAGATCTAAAGAAGGAAATGAAATTAATAATTTTTCACCTAGCTTGGATGTTTGTTGGGTTTGGTTGAATTGTAGAATTCCCTTGGCCAAGAGGACTGCAATTGATTTAGCCAACATGAAATTGTTGTGGGTTTGATTAAGAAGTCTATTAATCACAATCATTGAACAAATGTTGTGCACTCACTCCTCCACCTAATCTTCTTGTTTGGCCCAAGTTGCTAGTGATTTGTGTCAATATTTATTCTCATTAGTTACAAACAATTAGTTACATATAGTTAACATCCAAACATTATAATAAAAAGTGTTTTTTGCAACTTGTCTTATGCAACTATGCATGTTGTATGGAACTAAAAATGTCACATGAAAATTATAGTAAGGCCACATAAAAAAAAGATGATTAGTGCTGATCAAATCATGATCAAATAACCACCCATGCACCCCATGTGGATTGGTCTAGGAGATTTCTTATTCCTAATTTCTAGGATTGAAGAACTTATATATTGAATAGGTGTAAGTATGTCTATATAGATATAGTATGTTCAACAGAGGCAATATTTGTATTATCACCTTCTTTCAACTATAAAGTTGTTGCACAATTTTCATGGTATTACAACAAGAAAGTTCATAGTTATTTTGAATCATGTGTGTGAGCTCAACATTGTAGTGATTGATGAACGACCAATATGTCCAAGTTGTTTGTCTATGGGGCTTAGTTCCAAATGCAAGAGTAAATGTTTATGTCAATCATATTGCTAACTTCCAAGGTAGACTTGATTGTGATCTAGTTTATCACAAAGGTTAGAATGTCAACAATGTTAAGAGAGATGGTCATCCTTGATTCCAAAAAGCTAGATGGGTTAATCAATTATCATCCACATTGGAAAATTTGTGTCTAGTGCAATCACAATCAAACAAGCGAATAATGACAAAGGACTCAATCACAAATGGGCCCTTCTTAAACATTATGATTTTTTCATAGAAAGGATTGTTTTTGCAACATGTTCTTTAAAATATTGACAAGTCCCCCAATCAATTACATTACTTTTGTTAACTTTTTTTGAGTAAATACGAATTATTAAAAAATGTATAAAATATGCCATATTCTAGGTTTCGTCTTTAAAAATGATCATAATTTCAAATCATGCTAAAATATGATAACTACTTTAAGCTTTATTTTTTGTATCATAAGCCAAAACTTTTTTCATATGTTATACACATTATGACCCATTCACATCTAGTAAATGATTCTTGAAATTTGAAATTTCTGAAATGATATTTTGAAACATTCAAGTATCACAATTTTTAAATTATGAGTGTTTTGCAAATGTGGATGGTAGGTTATCATCATTTTTTTAAAATAAATTTTTTAATTTAAAGAAACCTTAGCCTAGTGCTAAATAAAACTAATTTTGGGGTGCTCAAGTTCAAATTTTTTTACTAAAACTAAAACTCAATTTATTAAATTAAATGCTTTTAAAAAATTCTTCAATATTCATGTAAATAATTTAACACTAATTTCCTTGATCAACATGACATTAAAATGGCATTACATAAATATGTTGGAAAAATTTGACAGTTTTTCAGTCATTCGACATGGTTTTTGGCTCATTTGACTATGATCGCAACTTATTATAAGTGAATTGAAGAAAGTGATAGTTTGGGATGTGATGGCCCCACTTGGGACATCACTCCTAATTTTTTTGTCACTTTCCATTCGACCTCCCACACCTATGACACTAATATTAAGTAGGTAGCATCACCACAACCTTGTCCTTTTAAAGCATTTTAATGAAGAAGAAGAGGAGGAAGAAATAGCAACGATGAAAGAACAAAGTACAAATCTTGCCCCTAGAGTGCAAGATCACATACCACCCAATGTTGCAATACTTACTTCCAAATTAATGATTCGCACACCACTTGAAGATCTTGAAATGGAAAAATCGAAGAAAGAAGGTCATGTTTATACTAATATCATTAATGAAAGACAACCTACTTTCAAAGATATTCATTATGAGAAAACTATGTCAGTTGCATCTTGTCCATTGCAACTAAAAAATGTCCGATAAAATTATATTACAAGTAGACAACCTAGTTGTAACGAACATGATTTTCTCATAATGATTTGAGTTTGAAAACCCTAGAGGGCATGGATGCATTTGTAAAAAATGTATGAGATTTGCAACATTACGAGAAAAATGCATTTGAAGAATTGTCTACAAGTTTTAATGATCATGGAGGATGCCATATTAAAGGGGTACCTTTGGGAGTTCAATACATTAAAGTTGCAGCTAGTGACAATTAACATGCCCATGGTTGAAAAAGATTTGGTGGAAGTTTTATTGAATGCCTTGTTTGAGTCATACCATTCATAGGTAGATGCACCATTTTGTCTTTTGAGATGCTTGTGGGGAAATTGTAACATGAAGAAAGTTGAAGGTCTTTACATTATAGTATGAAGTCATCAAAAGATGTTATTTTTATTTAATACAGGAGAGGTATTGTGTGTCAACCAAATAAATGTTAACCACAAACCATGCATTTGTTTTTATTGTTAAGCACTTCCTCAATGAGTGCAAGGAACGTGAAGTAGACATTAGGAAATTGGAACAAGACCACTATTGAAAATGGGAGCTTTAAATGCAAATGTGGTGGAAGAAAGACATTTGCAGATCAACTTCAATCTAATGTTCAAATGTTTAAAAACTATTTGAAATATCTTCAACAAGTTTAGAAGGTTGAAAGGTAGACCACTAGTGGTATTTAAACTTAAGTGCTTCAAGATATGTTACAAGAGATAGTTCATTCTTGACCAATGTAAAACTGTTGTCTCATACTCCAAACATAAAAATAACATGGGGCCAATCACATGATGTTGTTTAAAAAAGAAGTATGAATGTTGAAACCTTGTCAAGTGGAATAAATGGGATTGCAAATATTTTATATTTTCTTAGATTACAGAAAAATTTGTTGAACATAGGAAAAATAACAAATCTAGGTTACATAATAGTGTTTGATGAAAGTCAATGCCTTGTAATTCGTAGGAAAGACCATCAAGTGATAACGAGAGGAATACAAGACACTTCTAATGGTTTCTATCACCTTGATATGAAAACCTTGATTGAATCATCACAAGTCAATGCAATTGACAATTCATTTTATGTGAGGATGTGGCATCACAAGTTGGGCCAATTAAACTATAGAAGCTTAAAGTTTGTGTTTGAAAATGAAATGGCAACATGCATGGATACTAGTAACCATGCCTACAATTGAAAAAGTGTGCCACAACTAGGGAAGCTGACTCAAAAGTGATTTCCCAAGAGCCAAACACAAGTGACAAAATCAATTGAGCTGGTACATTTTGACTTGTGCATCCCTTTTCCCATCAAATCACTAGTTGGGTTGTTTTATTTCATGACCTTTGTAGATGACAAATCATGAAAAGTTTGGGTTTATTTCCTGAGAAAGAAAAGTCAAGCCTTTAGCAAATTCTTGTTGTTTAAACATGAATTAGAGAACCAAATTACTAAATCAATCTAAATCTTATGATTGGATAAAGGGGGAGAACATTTGTCAAATGAATTTGTAAAACATTGTTAGAATAGTGGCATCATACAACAATTCACCCAAGCAAAGACCCCCCAACAAAATGTGGTGGTCAAAAGGATGAATCATATGTTTCTAGATAAGGCTAGATCAATGATGCTTGAAAATGGCACCTCAAACCATCTTTGGGTTGAAGCAATTAACATTATGTAACTTATTTACTCAAAAGATGTTTGACAAAATCTAACCAAAAAATCACATTAGAACAAGTTTTCTCGATAGTGAAACTTGATATAAGTCATTTGCGAATGTTTAAATGTCGAATATATATGCATGTCCCTAAGGAAAATACAAAGAAACTAGAAACCCATGCCTTAGAAGGAATCATTGTAGGATATGATGGTCATTCTAAATCATGTTGGTGTTATAATCTTCAACATAGAAAAATCATCGTCACTAGAGATGTAAAATTTGATTATATGTCAATTGTAACATTAAAAACAATTACAAAACTTGAGCCAATTTTGTGGCCAATTGGTGATGATTTTATGTTGTTGAAACAAACTCACATGAAGACACACACATCTAATGAGGTTCGAACCAATCTAATATCTCACATCACAACCCAAAAATCTCATGATTCAAATCAAGATAAAGAGAAAAAGTGTTCAAAGACTGATGACATGGGAGACAAGTTACCACATGGAATTTCCAATGAAGAAATGGAGGTGCCAACAAGTAGTCCATTGAACTCATTGTCAACCCCTCCCATGGCTAGAGGTGGAGTAAAGGCTATAGATGCATGATTTTTCACACCAAGTTTAAAGCAACTAGACCCCCATCTTAGATGGTCGATTATTGGGGAGCATTGACATTATCTAATCCATGTTATTTTTTGGAAAAGAAAATTATCTTCTTATTGTGACACATAATGTGTTAGAAGTATAGAGTTATCACAATGAGACGTCTAACTATGAAAGGTGGAATTGTGCAATCGCTAAAGAGATGGATTTTATGTTGAAAAACAAAACATGGAGTCTTGTCGACCTCCCATCAAGAAAGAAGTTAAACACCCCATAACAAGTTCATAGTATGTGGGAAGGATGGCCTTGTTTTCCTTACTTAGAAACTTTTCTTCAAACTAGTAATAGTGTAGGGCAAGTACCCCAATCCCCATGCAAAAAAAGTTAGTGAACCAAACAAACCATTTGAAGATTTTCATCATATGATTTACATAATTGCAAAATGGCCATGTATGTAAGAAGATTAAAAATGAAACTTTTGGCTCCAACCTAGGGGCAAATTGTGAAAAAATCTCTTAGCTAGGGTCCCTTGATATGAAAGATATTATATTAATCTCTTGTCTTGGGCACCCAACTACCTAGGGTCTTTGGGAACATATAATGGGAACAAGCTTATAGTTTTAATCCATGTTTTTTATATGAATGTATTTGACATCCAAAAATATTATCTGTGAAAACATGGTAACATTATGAATTTTGGTTTACGATGAAAGTAAACAATAGAATATTTTCGCAGCTTGGAGTTTGGGGACATGTTCCATGCATCGGGCATGTTTTATGATGGGCACCATACCACCATGTCCAAGCCCCCAAGTAATCAAGGGTCATTTGGTTTGAGCCCCATGCCACCCATGACCATAATGTCTTAAACCTTAGGCTATCACATTCCAACCCCTGGCAACCTAGGATCATTCTATTTTAGGCACCCATGTTGTGAAGTGTCCTAGAGCCCAAACCACCTTGTCCTAACCATCAAAAGGTCTAAAATCATTTTTCATAAGCAATAGTCTTCCTATCCTAGGCCCCAAGCAAGTTAGGGGGGCTTCAAGGCACCCATTCTTGGGCATGGGCAACCAAGGGTCTATTTTTGTCATGGCCTCAGGGCACCCTATCTTGACCCCCAAACCACTTGTCATGGTCCATGTGCTATTTGAAGGTGGGATTCAAATTATTTTTTATTTTGTTTGCTGACCTTTTACCCAAATTTGGCTCATTTTTCTTATGGGTGCCGGTCCAGGTACTTGATAAAATTTGACAAAGAAAACCATGGGAGGTATATTTAGAAGATTTATTTTTACTTTGGGGAAGAATAATTATTTTGAGGTGGGCATAATAAAAAGGGTGTTTTTTGAAACCATCCTTTTGCATATAAGTGATTGCACGATGCAAATCCGTTGGTGTATGATGAGTGTATAAATTATGGTTAATATTTAATGCAATTTTATATTGACATTTTACTTTTATTCATTCCAATATATGATTTGGACAAACCTCATCTACTACTCTTGACTACTCTTGAAACCCACATCCATGCTTTGTCTTTATAATGGCAAAATCATGGTTGTAGACCCATTGTTGTTTTGGGTGGAATGGGCCTTCCTAGGTGCATTCCATCCTAATACAAGTTCCACACCATTGACAAGTGCATTGGGGGCCAAAACAAGATGCCATGGGGCCATGACAATAATAGACCTGTGGTTGATTGGGTCCAAAATGGGTGCCTTGAGTCCCCTTTAACTTGCTTGGGGCTTAGGACAAGCGGCCTATTGTTTATGAAAAATGATTTTAGACCTTTTGACGACTAGGACAAGGTGGTTTGGTCTCTATGAAACTTCACAACATGGGCCCATGACAAAATGGAATGGACCAAGCCACGAAAATATTCTAAGACCTACCCCAAGCTTAAGCCAAAATTCATAATGTTAGCATGCCTTCACATATGATCTTTTTGAATGTCAAATACATTCATATAAAAAATATGGATTAAAATCATAAACTTGTTTCCATTATGTGTTCCCAAAGACCCTAGGTAGATAAGGGCCCAAGATGAAGTAATATGGGGCCCAAGACAAGAGCTTGACAAGGTATCTTTCATGTCAAAGGGACCCAACCAAGAGAATTTTTCATGATTTGCCCCTAGGTTAGAGCCAAAACTTTCATTTTTTCCTTCTTACATACATGGCCTTTTTGGAATTTCATAACGATGGCCTATCCAACCCCACCGCAATCTTTTGTGAAGGTTTCGTATTAGACCAACCCCACCATAGTCTTTTGTGAAGGTTTCGTATTAGTCCAACCCCACCATAGTCTTTTGTAAAGGTTTCCTATTAGTCCAACCCCGCCATAGTCTTTTGTAAAGGTTTCCTATTAGTCCAACCCCACATGTTCACTATTTTGATCTTATCAATTGGTTTTAGGTCCACTATCCCATAAGCAAATTTATCTAGTCCAACTAGTTATGATCCAAAAGAGTTGGTTTTTGTGATATATACACAAGTGATGAGAAATGAGAGGGAAGGAGGAAAGGGGTAGGAGGGGACTGGAGAGATATAAAAAATATTCCTATAACAAGGGAGCTTAAAGGGAGAATTTAGAAACCCCTTTGTTCTGAAGGATCATTGGACAAACCAATGAGATTTTAGCTCATAACTTTTTTGGAAACTTTTCACACCTTACCTTGGGGGTTGGTAGCAAGGATAGGGGTACATTTTCTACCATTGTAAATGTTTATATATATATATATTTGGTTTCTTTACAATCTATAAATCATAAGGTATATTTATATTTAATCACAAAAATCTTTCAATTGCCATTATACAACCTTGGATTAATCCAAACCTTTTTCCCAAGCACAAGGTTCTAGGGTGTGTATTTTTTCCCCTTTTAGGGTGAGGGAATGACAAACATTCATGAAAAGGAAAAATGCACATAGGAAGAATTCCCCAAGCACACAATTCACATCCAAAGTTTGAAGTTCAAATCTATAGTTTACCATAATCCATACTTAGCAACTTTTATTATAAAATTTTCTTAATCAAAAATTATCTAACAACTTATGATATCCTTGTGAACATTGTGTTTCTGTAATCATCGGCTTATTATGACGATGTATTAGGAATTGGGTAAACCCAAGGTTGTACCATGGTAAAACCCTTAGTTCATTTTGTAAATAGTTGCTTGTAAACATTATATGGATTAGTATTGGGTAGTTCTTTGAATTTTTTAAGAAATGATAGTTCTAGTTCTTTGAATATTTTAGATTCCAGGAATCGTTAATTCCAATTTTTTTGAAAAAACTCAAAATCAAAGAACCATTGGTTTTTATTAGTATTTCAAAAGCTTCAATGAACAAATGATTTTCATGAAAATTTTGATGGAACTTTGGAAAGTTCCTTGACTATTTTAAATTTCAAGAACCATGGTTTTTGTAACAAAAAATGGTTATTTGAGAAATATTGAGAATCAATGAGTAAATGGGAATATACCCAATTGATAACCATGGGGTATCTATATATCCTTCATTCTAGAAACCAATGAAAACTCATATAAACCTCCTCCCAAGACTAAATTGGGGTCTCTAGATCTAAATTTGACATTTTTCAAACTAAATATAGATAATGAAAGGTCTCCTTCAAAAAGGTTAAAGTACGATTGTGGGTTTACCTAGGGGGCCAATATCTGATCTTCTAGTCACCCATTTCATTATTGGATGCTTGTCGTGCCATGATGTTGTGGTCCTAGTTTGCCTTACACATATTGCACCCCTCTACTCACCATGAAAGTAATTTAGCTTTGAAAAGTGCATTATTGAATTTGGATATACATTTTTGTAAACATACACACCAATCTATTAAAGAAGGTAGTTTATTTGTCACCATGGGATCTTCCAAACCATGATAAGTAGTTTCATAATTTTAAAGGTTTAAACATATAATATATGAGTTATTGAATAATGATTGTCTTGCAATTAAAATTTTATTAAACCTAAATTTATTTATTTATTGAAAAATTAAGGTGCATTATCAAGATCATGCTTAGGATTGAACAACTTTGAAGCATTGAAAATTGGCAAGTCAAGAAATCGTTTGTTAAAATTATTTACAATTAATTTCACATATTTTCCAATCATTGCTTTCATCTTCTCTAATTACTCAAACAAGTGAGATATGTATGTGTGGTGCATGTAATGCATCATATTATAATATTTTTTTTTCCATTTAAAAAACCCTTAGCAAAAGAAATAGTTATGAAAAAGTCAAGGTCGTTGGTGCCATGTGCAAAGTTATTAAGATTTTAAATATTATTCCTCAACACAAAAATGGTTGCCTCCAAAGAGGAACCAATGGTAAAAATGTCAACCGTGTCCTTATCAAATAATTGATTGATTTTGTTCAATCTAATCAACAAATGTACCATTAGATGTAACATAAATTGGAATTGATATGAGGTCTTTTAGATATACCAATATGACTAAATTGAAACTTTAAATGAATCAAATATTCTAGCAAGCATGTAATACAAGGTGCATTCCAAAACCTATATGTGAAATAATCATCTCACTATTAATGAAATTCCAAAATGATCAAAGGTGTGTCATGAAATGCCAATTCTAGGAATCATTTCAATTCCTACACCTTATGTTGTTATGTCTAACCCACTCATTACTCAAATTAAAACCAAAAATTGATTTGTACCCTTCCATGTTTTGTCCCAACAAGTTTTTTCAATTGTCATTTTTTGTTTGGTTACATTTTTCCAATCTTAATTTCACTTTTGGTCATTATTTCAACTTTCAAATTTTGATCAATGTTATTGGCAATTATGAGAACTACACCAAGAACGAAGATATTTATTTTGGGGGTTTAGTTTTGTATACAAAAATCTACTTTGATAATATAACAAACGGTTATTAAGTTAGGCATTTAAAAACCAACCCTTATGCATAACATACACATGTTAACAACAAAATAACTAGGGAAATCGATAACCAAATTTATCATTTAAACAATAATGTAATAATATAGTTGGGTTTCAAAAAAATGAAAATGTAATTATTTGATCCCCTCTATCAAACCAAAAAAATTCATGCTTATGAAAACTTCCCCCTCTCCCAACTTTCCCCCCTTGATGGTATAAGAAAAAACAAAAACATTTGCCAACATTGGAAGAAGTTGCGGCCTTAAGTTCGTTTTAAAGTATTGGGAATAAACCTTTAAGTTGATGATTTTGCTCCAAAAAGGGGAAAACGAAGGAAAACTTGGGGGCATGTTCCTTAGCTCCTTGCACTTAAAAAAAAGATTTGAAATGGGACTAAAACAATGTGACAATCATAAAAATCTCATGGACAAATCACCTCGATAAGCAAAACAATGTAGGTGGTTAATGCAAATGGAATTGACTTTTAGTCACAAACTTGTTTGGGACTCATTACACTTGCATGACCCATATTTGGAAATAAATCACCACCTTTCCTCCTTATAGATACATTTTTTGATTCATGGTGAAGGTTGCATCAAAATGGTTAAAATCCTTGCAACTCCCCAAGTGTAATTCTTGAATTCCCAAGTTATGAATCCCGTGATTTTATGGGGTCATAAAATTTCCATATTGATTTTGATCTGAAAATTTCACATTACAAAGTTGTAATTTTTGACAAGATCTTTCCAATGCCATGTTGCACACCTCAATCAAAGGTCATTTGATCCATGCTCCTAGGTCTTAATGGTCAAGATTCAAATCATGAATTTGATTCATGACATTCTTTTGGCCACAAATTTCAATTTAAAACTCCAAATATTGCAAAGTGCGAATCCACTTTTGATATTTACACTTTAGGACCTTTACAATAATGTATTGGGGATTTAATTTATTATTTACGTTTTTGTCCCAAAGATTCAAAACATTTCAAAAGTCCAACTTTCAAAATGATTTTCACTTTACAATGCTTGAGGTTCACTTCCATCCCACACTAATGCAAGTGTGCATGAATCTTAGGATGTTCTTCCTTGGGTTGTGAGTATTTGTTGGGTCCTAAAGAGCTATTTTAAATGGGTTCAAAACCAATTGTTCATAAAACATAACATGAAAAAAAATTAAATTACATAATTTATAACATACCTCAAGAATGAAAATAAAAACACAAGGAAAGGTGTTACAAGGCTTGTAATTGTTGTTGTAGCCTTACATGTTGCCTATCGCTTACCACCTACCTACTTGGAGGCCAACAAAGCTAGTAAAAATGATTCAAGATCATGAAAAGGGGTGTTGCAACTTATATTACTTTCATTACTTCATGTAAGTTATCACCTACCATCCTATTCATTTGCAATAAAAGTGGTTGTTTTTTCAATCATGAAAAAACTATGTATTGTAGGAAGTACAAAATCATTGTTGCAATAATGAATTATATCAATTGCTATATGTTTCTCTTTATAAAATTTAGAATGTACATCATGAAATATACATATTTTGTTGTAAAAATATTATAGTATAAATGTTTTGTAGAATTAATACTTACCAAATGGCCATATGTAAATTGCATTGTTTGGATCATGTGATTAATATTTTTTTACATGACATCCACAATAGGCCTTTGTGTGTTGAATTTTTTGGGAAGTTTTAATGTGTTATTTATGGTCACTTTGAATGCATGTACCAACAAATGAAGCTTTTGGGTTGCATTCAAGTAACCAATAGATGTATGATTAATTGTTGCAAATTCAAAAACCCCATATTGAATGAGCTTTTGGAGTGCATTCAATGGTCAATAGACATACATCTATTTTTGCAAGTTCGAACACCCCCACAAACAAAGCTCTTGGAGGGCATTCAATTGGTCAATAGATGTAGGTAATTATTACAAGCTTAGACAATTGAATAAAATGAATGCAAACTACGCATACAATGTAGACAAAATATTATCACAATTTGATCATTTTCAACACTTGTCCATGTTTGATGCATGATGGTGGATATTTAGAAAATATTTTTTATGAAAGGTTCATTCACAATTTGAGTTCCAAAAAAAGGAATAAAAATTCCAACATTTTTTAGGGTGATTTTTAAAAATAATAATTACATGGAAAAAAATTAAATGAACAAAATTGAATAGCCCAAGATAAGATAATTCATGTGGTGCTGGTGATTTTTCACATGCATACATAATTGTGCATCAATATTTTGGTTTACAAAAACACATATGACGTATGTTTCAAGCTAGAAATTTTGAGTTTAATGGATATAGGCAACTAGCAAATTAGTATAAACAAATGAATCTTTTCCCTTGCAACCATTTGGTTCAAAATTTCAAGCCTTTGAAATTTTGATATGATTTGTTTATTCATCAAGTTCACCCAATGAACTCATACTTGCTTTACACAAAACATGTTTTTATTGCACAAAAAGTTTGAAATCAATTTGCATGATTTATTATATTCCTTTTGATTACTCAAAAAATGAAGTTTAAAACAATGAATATCTTTAGTTAAAAATTTTCAAAAAAGATATTTACATAATATCCAAAATAATTAAAATTTTCATTAATATAATAAAACATCATTTGATTTATTAACATACAACAATCCACTACAATTGTTATCATTTCAATAAAATAAAACTTTAAAGTTGGACTTGGAAATCTTTTAAAAATTCGACGTTCTTTTTTGGAACTTTCATTGTGAATGAACCTTGAAAAGTTGCAATAGATGATGGTTTATATCTTAATTTGTCACTATGTTCTGGAATTGGTGCACATATTAATGATTTAATTGTTCAAAAAATAAATAAATTATAGGGCCTTTAAGAATCATTATAATTATAATAAATTAATTGTGAAGTACCAATTTTAATGAAAAGTTTTCCATGAGATTTTACCCATATACAACAAAAACCATTCAAAACAATCTTCCCCATCGAAGCTTTCCAAATTTCTTGAAGTCATGGAGGTCAATCATGTGAATTAATTTTTTTGTCCATTATTAGATTTTGTCACGATAATGTTGATGATTATGAATTTTTTAGGTTGTAAAATGGTCTTCCATTAAAGATGTACTTACACCAAATATATTTTAAATCATTTGAAAACAATAAATTGGATTTTCAAAATCAATGAAAAATGTTGTCATGTAAGGGTGTTTTTTACACCTATATAAATTTATTAGTGTACTTTTACAATATAAAAATAGAATTATGAATCAATTATATATTCATGATTTTTATAACATATTTTTGTTTTCAAACCCAAATCATTTCTATGTGATCTATATGATAATTCAAAATGATTTTATTTTTATTGATACAATATATAATTATAGTTTTGCTTAAAATCCTACACATTATAATCGACATTTAGTCAACAACTTAAACTTTTGACATGCATAAAATTCCCCAAAAGATGTAGGTAATTTTCACCAACTTAGACCCCTTGACAAATGAATGTTTGGAATGCATTGAATCAACCAATACATAGATAATTTTTGTAAGTTTGAACACCCTAACAAATGAAAGTTTTGGAATGCACTCAATTAACCAATAACTATAGGTAATTCTTGCAAGCTCAAACACCTTAATAAATGAAAGTTTTGGAATGCATTCAATTGGCCAATAGATGTAGGTAATTCTTGCAAGCTTAACCAATCATCCAAATAAAGGTTTTGGAGCGCATTTAATTGGCCAATAGATGTAGGTAATTATTGCAACCTCCAACAACCCCCAAATGAAGGTTTTGGAGTGCATTCAATTGGCCAATAGATGTAAGTAATTTTTGCAAGCTCCAACAATCATTTAAATCAAGGTTTTGGAATGCATTTTGATGGCTGATAGATGTAAGTAATTATTGCAAGCTCGAATAATCATTCAAATGAAGGTTTGGACTACACTCAATTGGCCAATAGATGTAGGTGATTCTTCCAAGTTCGAACATCTTGGCAAAGGAAGGTTTTGTAATGCACTCAATTGGCCAATAGATGTAGGTAATTCTTGCAAGTTTGAACAATTGTTCAAATGAAGGTTTTGTAGTGCACTCAATTGACCAATAGATGTAGGTAATTCTTGCAAGCTTGAACAATCTCTCAAATGAAGGTTTCGTAGTGCACTCAATTGACCAATAGATGTAGGTAATTTTTGCAAGCTTGAACACTCGTTCAAATGAAGGTTTTGTAGTGCACTCAATTGGCCAATAGATGTAGGTAATTCTTGCAAGCTTGAACACTTTTTCAAATGAAGGTTTCGTAATGCACTCAATTGACCAATAGATGTAGGTAATTCTTGCAAGCTTGAACAACCCTCCAAATGAAGGTTTTGAAGTGCATTCAATTGGCCAATAGATATAAGTAATTGTTTAAATTTCAAACAATAATTCAATTGAAGGGTTTGGAGTGCACTCAATTGGCCAATAGATGTAGGTAATTTTTGCAATTTTGAACAACTTGACAAGTAAAGGTTTTGGAGTGCATTCAATTGGCTAATAGATGTAGGTAATTTTTGCAATTTTGAACAACTTGACAAATAAAGGTTTTGGAGTGCATTCAATTGGCCAATAGATGTAGGTAATTCTTGCAAGCTTGAACACTCGTTCAAATGAAGGTCTTTTAGTGCACTCAATTGACCAATAGATGTAGGTAATTCTTGCAAGCTTGAACACTCGTTCAAATGAAGGTTTCGTAGTGCACTCAATTTACCAATAGATGTAAGTAATTCTTGCAAGCTTAAACACTTGTTCAAATGAAGGTTTGTTAGTGCACTCAATTGGCCAATAAATGTAGGTAATTCTTGCAAGCTTGAACATTCGTTCAAATGAAGGTTTCGTAATGCACTCAATTGACCAATAGATGTAGGTAATTCTTGCAAGCTTGAACAATCATTCAAATGAAGCTTTTATAGTGCATTCAACTGACCAATAGATGTAGGTAATTCTTGTAATTTTGAACAACTTGACAAATTAAGGCTTTGGAGTGCATTCAATTAACCAATAGATGTAGGTAATTTAGCAAGCTCGAACACCCCCATAAAAAAAGGTCTTGGAGGGCACTCAATTGGCCAATAGATGTAGGTAATTCTTGCAAGTTCGAACACCCCCATAAATCAAGGTTATGGAGTGCACTCAATTGCCCAATAGATGTAGGTAATTTTTGTAAGCTTGAACAACCCCGCAAATGAAGCTTTTGAAGTGCACTCAATTGGCCAATAGATGTAGGTAATTATTGCAAGTTCGAAGAATTGTTCAAATTAAAATGTTGAAGTGCACTCAATTGGCCAATAGATGTGGATAATTCTTGCAAGCTTGAACAATCATTCAAATGAAGGTTTCGTACTACACTCAATTGACCAATAGATGTAGGTAATTTTTGCAAGCTTGACCAACTTGACAAATCAAGGTTTTGGAGTGCATTCAATTGGCCAATAGATGTAGGTAATTCTTGCAATTTTGAACAACTTGACAAATCAAGGTTTTGGAGCGCATTCAATTGGCTTATACATGTAGGTAATTTTTGCAAGCTCGAACACCCCTGTAAATGAAGCTTTTGGAGTGCACTCAATTGGCCAATAGATGTTGGTAATTCTTGCAAGTTCGAAAAATTGTTCAAATTAAAGTTTTGGAGTGCACTCAATTGGCCAATAGATATAGGTAATTCTTGCAAGCTTGAACACTCGTTCAAACGAAGGTTTCGTAGTGCACTTAATTGACTAATAGATGTAGGTAATTATTGTAATTTTGAACAGTTTGACAAATCAAGGCTTTGGAGCACATTCAATTGGCCAATAGATGTAGGTAATTCTTGCAATTTTGAACAACTTGACAAATCAAGGCTTTTGAGCACATTCAATTGGCCCATAGATGTAGGTAATTCTTGCAATTTTGAACAACTCGACAAATAAAGGTTTTGGAGCGCATTCAATTGGCCAATAGATGGAGGTAATTCTTGCAATTTTGAACAACTTGACAAATCAAGGTTTTGGAGTGCACTCAATTGGCCAATAGATGTAGGTAATTCTTGCAAGCTTGAACAACCCTCTAAATGAAGGTTTTGAAGTGCATTCAATTGGCTAATAGATTTAAGTAATTGTTTTAATTTCAAACAATAATTCAACTGAAGGGTTTGGAATGCATTCAATTGGCCCATAGATGTAGGTAATTCTTGCAATTTTAAACAATTTGGCAAGTAAAGGTTTTGGAGTGCACTCAATTGGCCAATAGATGTAGGTAATTCTTGCAACTTCGAACACCGCCATAAAAAAAGGCTTTGGAGTGCACTCAGTTGGCCAATAGATATAGGTAATTCTTGCAACTTCGAACAATCATTCAAATTAAGTTTTTGGAGTGTAGTCAATTGACCAATAGATGTGGGTAATCGTTGCAAGTTCAAACAATCAACTAAAATAACATTTTGGAGTGCCTTCAATCGGCCAATAGATGTGGGTAATTCTTGCAAGCTCGAACACCCCCACAAGTAAAGGTTTTGGAGTGCATTCAATTGACCAATAGATGTGGGTAATTCTTGCAAGCTTGAACAAAGGTTCAAATTGAAGTTTTGGAGTGCACTCAATTGTCCAATAGATGTAGGTAATTCTTGCAATTTTGAACAACTTGACAAATCAAGGTTTTGGAGTGCACTCAATTGTCCAATAGATGTAGGTAATTCTTGCAAGCTCGAACAACCCTAAAAATGAAGTTTTTGGAGTGCACTCAATTGTCCAATAGATGTGGGTAATTCTTGCAAGCTCGAACAACCTTGCAAACAAAGTTTTCGGAGTCCATTCAATTGGCCAATAGATGTGGGTAATTCTTGCAAGCTCGAACAAAAATTCAAATTGAAGTTTTGGAGTGCACTCAATTGTCCAATAGATGTAGGTAATTCTTGCAAGCTCGAACAACCTTACAAATGAAATTTTCGGAGTGCATTCAATTGGCCAATAGATGTGGGTAATTCTTGCAAGCTTGACCAATCATTCAAATAAAGGTTTTGGAGTGCACTCAATTGGCCAATAGATGTAGGTAATTCTTTTAAACTTGAACACTCTGATAGATTAAGCTCTTGAAGTGTATTCAATTGGCCAATAGATGTAGGTAATTCTTGCAACCTCAAACACCCTGTTAAATTACGTTCTAGGAGTGCATTCAATTTGCCAATAGATGTAGATAATTCTTTCATACCAACACATATTGACATATTAAGGCCATGGCTTAAAATGTTAGAAAGAAATTGCAAACAATTACAGTCTGTTAAATGGAGTACTTGTAAGTGACAACAATTAAACAAATTATTTGGCAACCTTTGGATCATACATTCTTGGAGACACAACCATCGAAGGTTGTTCAAATCTTGTCCTTCAATGAAAATTTCCACTATATTTGGTGAGGCTTTTGCTAGGTCAAGTAACCTAAGGTTGTGAAACTCCTTCGAGTCATTTTGGAAAAATGAAGGCAAACCTTCACATTCTTTAAAAGAAATGCCTTCTAAAATTTTCACCACCTATCACATCAAACAAATTACAAACAATTATCAACATCAATAAAAATAAAATTTCATTCTAATGCCATGTTGTTGATGAAAAAATATTATATCTCCTTAAATAAAGTTAAAACTTATTTGGAATTTTGATGAAATACATATACCATAGGATTGAATTAAACATGTTCAAACCTGATTCTTTTGCAAAGATATATTTGGTTTCCATATAAATTGACTCATTGTAATTTCTGTTGCGATATTTCGACCCATGTCTCGTAATTGTTCATGCATGTATAAGTTGCCATCTTTTGCCCATTTAATTAAAGATCTATCTTTCAAGTTTTGTAACATAAGCATAGGGCTTGATGAATCATCTCCATTCCAATACACTCGACAAACTGTACTTTTTTTGAAATCGACAAAAAAACAAACAATACCCAAAACATATCTTGATGTTTTTTATTCAAGTGTTCATAAGAAATTCGCAAAGTTTTCCAAAGCATTTTGTTGTCAATGCCCCCTGTTATATTTCGCCCACCTTTCAATTCACGCAATGCACCTTTCCATATTTCCAAATCACGAATATCACACAAATAACAACCCAATATTTCAAGGCTTAAAGGGAGGCCCCCGCAAACTTTTATAATTTCCATAGAAATGTTTTCAAAATCATTTGGCACACCATTTGCATGTTTGAATGCATGGAACATGAAAAGTTCCCTTGCTTGTTTTTCCTCCAAGAATGCAACGTTTACTTTTGAAGATTCCTTAACATGATTTTTCAATATTTGCCAATTTTGACAATTTACAAGCACTTTGCTCTTGTAATCTATATTAGTGGCATGCTTGTCAATAGGAAGTTGCAAGGCTTCAAGGTTCTTGGTCATACCAACATCATCCACAACCACCAAAACTTTCTTTAATATCATGCATTGCTTGATTTCATCAAGGTATTCATCAACATCTTCATGCTTGTGTAATTTTCTATCACATAAATCTTGTAGAAGTTTTTTTTTGACATCGTTGATGTCTTTTGATTTCACATCCTCCAAAAAGCTAGATTTCTCATATTGGTTGTGGAACAAATGATACACCTTTTTACTCAAAGTGGTCTTCCCAATCCCACCCATTCCAACCAATGCAACTATAGATTCCTTTTGAAACAAACTATTTATGGCGTTTGCTTTATCTTCCAACATCACTTCATAACATGGCAAAGGTGGCATAGTTGGTGTTTTTTTTTCCTATCAAAGTTCACCAAAAAAATAAATTTATTTCACATAATGGATAATACCCTAAAAATTATGGCACACAATTAAATTGAAATGATGTAATGTGTGCAATCAAATTAAATGAACATACATAATTTCAAAAATAAAAACCAATGTTATTACCTTCATAAAAAATTTCAAACATTCCAATAATTTGGAATAGCTTAAATGGTCCTTTGATGGTGGCTTGCAAATTGTTAAATGATTAGCATCTTCAACTTTGTAATTGTTATTGTTGGACAATCGAATAGTTGAAGCCATTGGGACTAAAATTCCCTATACGTGTGCAAAAGTTATTTTAGTTAGAATTCTTTGATTTGATTGGATTTATCCTAATACACAAGTTCTCAAATGTAATGTAGTAACCAAATGATGATTGGAACAATAACTTATATTTTATGTTCAAACTATATACAAAGGTGTTTTTCTCAATTGACATTCTATTCACAATGAATTTGCAATTTCTACTATGAATACATGTTATAATGGATTTGTGAACAAAGAAGGGAAATCTTGAAACCAATTTCATAGCTAATGCTAATAGTTTCAAAAGTTAAACCAACATAAGTTTCTATAACATAAAAAATGTTCAACTATGGAACCTAATTGGATAGTGGATATGTTTAGATGAAAATCTTACCCATTTGCCGTCAATAGGTAATCCTTCAACAATCGCATAAATGTTGATGTCTTTGCAAATATATTTGTTAAAGTCTATCGAAAGTTGCTCCATTTTTAGGTCGAAAGATTCCATATTTCTCAAAAGACTTAATTGGGTTGGATCCTTGGTGATTTGTTGACATTGCCACTTGAAATAATTTGATAGATCTTGGGTACCACCAGCATGTGGTACACTTTAAAACACCACAACTTTAAGATTTTTCAAAAATTTCTCACAACAATTTTGCACTTTAACATCCAAATTATTTGTTTGCTTTTGATACACAAGTTTGTGCATTTCGACCACCAAGCTTTTGAGGACAAGACCTCCAAAACTATAAGCAACCATTGCCATTGGTCCATCCCAAAGAGTTTCATACCTACAAAATATTTCAAAATGCATCAACAACATTTTTAATGGTAATGTACATGTACGAATAATCACAACATCATATATTGTATTTGGTGCAATTTGTCAATTAACACAACCACTTAAACCACGTCCATAACATATTTGTCTATAAGTTTTTTTTTTCATTTTCTTTTAAAATTCTATATATAAAATGTTTGAATCACATGTGGGTAAATAAGATATTATGCATAAGCATGTATGCATTTACTTCCAAATGTTAATGTACATATAAGTTTTCTTTTGTTACATCGACAATTTATTCAAATAGTAGAATGTAGGAAATTGGAAGTAAGATATATATTTTTTGAGATTAAATATAGGTACAAAGTGGATTCAAATTCAATCAATTATATAGGTGATTGAATTTAGTTTGAGTGCCAAAGATGAAACATCATAAAGTTTCCATCACAAAGTGTCAATACAATGATATTGGATTCTAACAGGTTGATAATGTGAACATAAACTTTGTTAATAATTCATCTCAACATGAAAATTAACACCAAAGCCCCATTTCATGTTCTTTTCAATGGATTTGAAAGTTCCAAAGTGTTCAAGATTTAGTCTGTACTAAAATAATGTTCCACACAAACAATTTATTCAAAGATGTTAAAATGCACTCAATTATTTTTAATCAAAATACAAAATGAAAAATAAGATGCATAAAAATGAGGATGATGTCACACCTTGAATCTGTAACCAAGCTTTGAACAAGCTTCGGCCAATTTCAGTCACATCCTTATGGACACTTGCCACAACATTAGAATCATATGATAGTGACAAAATTTTGACATTGTCATTCAAATCCTTTAGGATCCACATTTGTGGCCAGCATATGCATTCTTCTTTATCATCAATGGGGCGTGTTGTCCATGTTTGCTTCCAATCATCATCATTCCCATAACCAATTCCATGGAAAAAAATTATGGTCAAAGCCGAGTTCTTTGAAGTGCAATTAGGATTTAACTCATGCACTGGATATTTCTACAAAAGAAAAAAAGAAATGTCAACAAGATTCATCAAATAAGTCTTGAAAATAATTTGATTATACATAAAATCAAAGAAATGAAAGATTCTTGAAATGTATAATCACAATATTTGACAAAATACATATAGATAATTGAAATATAAAGTAGAACCAAAAAAAATCTATGAATTAAACAATACCAAATTTATCTTCCAACATCAGTTAAATTTAAAATTTGATTTCATTCCCATATTTGCAACTTTTTGAGGCTTGTTAATTTTCTTTCAAAAAGTCAAGTGAATCACAAAAGAAGATCATTTACATGCAAAGTAAGTTTCAAAATACAATTCAATAATTGACTATCATCACATAATGATATGATGGAATATTAGCCAATAAATTTAAGGACTTATGAAAAAAATTGAAATCTTCAAATTTTGGGTTCCTTAATGAAAACCACCTAATTAATCTAATTCACTTTCATTTCACTACTTTTTCCACAAATTTTGGCCACCAAGGGTTGCAATTCCTAAGGAATTGGGACACAACCACAAGAATAATGTCCAAGAGAATTCTTAATAATTATGTTGTTGGATTTAAACAACTTTGGAGTTACTCACAATCTACATTGAAAGTTGCAATCCTTATAATTTCTATATATGAACATAGTCAATGCTAATTGCCAAATTTTCATCTCACCAATTTTACTTGTTATAGCAAAATGAATCCCAAATGTAAGTGTTTGTTTTGATATCACTTCATTTCATATCGGTTGATATAAATGATGCAATGAAAAAGCAAGCAAAATTATTGATATTCAACAAGGAAGTTCAGAAACGAATATCAAATTTCAACATGTAGCTTCAGAAAACCCAAGAAAAAGAGTCGTCCAAAACAAGCTGAATCATAAAATCAAGAGGACGCACCACATGGGTGCCTTGTCTAGAGCTTGAAGGACCATTTTCACCTAGGACTGGAGGTGTGTTGATCACACCATGGATCTGCACAACATCTCCTTTTCTTTTTTTTGGTGGCCCTTGTGAAACATCAACATCTTTTCTCTTCCGGGGAGAGAATGAATTTCCCATACCTCACACTACTCAAATTCCATTCATTAACTCATCTCGAATATGTTTTCTCTTCCCTTTCTGCTCTCCTAAAACCTGCTAGAAGTCCTTTACCCTCTCAAAAGCATACATGTTATAAAGTCTCTCCATCACAACACATATTCACAGAACCTGGTCTTTCCTATAGCTCTGGGGACATATTGATGCCTTTTCTCTTCACAATCTCCCTGAAATTTCCACACTCTTCTCCTCCTCCTTTCCTCCCATTTCTTCCTCTCAAAAACATACATGTTATAAAGTCTCTCCATCACAACATAGATTCACAGAACTTGGATCTTTCCTATAGCTCTCGGGACACATTGATGCCTTTTCACTTCACGATCTCCCTGAAATTTCCACACTCTTCTCCTCCTCCTTTCCTCCCATTTTTTCATAAACTCTTGTTTCGCATATCTTTTTGATTTGTTTTCTCCTCGCCTAGAACTTCCTAGAAGGATTGTGCCACCACTGACGCAGGTACACGTTTACCGATTCCATGCCCACTCAACCATTCATTCATGTCTGTCTTGGACACAAGTACTTGATTTCCATCTCATAATTGAGGATAGAGTTGGCAATGTAGGATTGATCGGTAGACGTGTTTTATTGGTTCCGTCCAGGCTCCATTATTGTCACGATTCTTGTTTTACATCCACATGTTTCCTGTTTGCTGATTTCACCCAGTGTCCATGTTTAGAGCTATGGCAGAGATCATGTTGGGCAAGTCATCTTTACTTTGGTGACATGGGTGACAATGATTACAGTAGCTTGAGCCTTTGAGGGAGAAGGAAGCTACCAGTCTATTGTAGAGAGGTAGATATGTTATACATAGGTGGGTGGTTGTGGTAAACCCAACACCTACACTGGTACCGTGTGTAAGGTACTTAATGGTCTTTTGTTGCAATGATGAGGAAACCTATGATGAGGGAAATTTGAGTTGCTTTATAAAAATGTTGGATCCAACGACTGAGACAAAGTGTGAAATTTTTGGAAGTATACCACCCACACATACTATCCTTGGTCCCAAGCCCTTGTACTACATGTGTGGGTTGGGCATGGAACCATGGGTTTGAAATGTGTGCATCTACCGCTTATATTATTACTACGAGGGTAGGTGCTACCAGCTTTAGAAGCCGCTACCAGCTTTAGAAGCCTATTCCTAATTCTTTCGACTTTGGTTGTATTGTAGGCGAATTTGAATTAGTCAAATAATCAGGCATTCTTCTTTGAAAGTTGGCAGTTCTTTTAAGGTTTTGGTCTATCCAGAACCGGTAGTTCTCTGGATCTGAAATGTTTGAAAAACCGGGCAGTTAATTTTCTTAAAAATCAACTCTGCCCCAACACTGAATAGGTAGGGTGTTCTTTGCAAGGGGTGTTAGCCCCGGCCAAAAATGGTGACCAAGGCTTTTGGGAAGAGAAATTTCATGCAGCCAATTGGAAGGCCCGAGCATGCACTCAAGGTGCCTTGCTTTTTCCCCTTTTCTGTTTTGCGGTGGGGTGGGGGAGGGGGGGAGTATTTTTTTCATTTTTCCCAGCTTCCCAACGTGTTTGCACTATGTTCCCTTCAAGTTCCCAATGGGTTCCCAATATGTTCCCCAATTTTGCAATGTTTTCCCCTTTCTCCATACCACCTCACTTTTATCCCATATGCCTTGGAAAATGGTGTCCTCCTTTCACCTATATAGCTGGGCCAAAGGGGAGGATCTAGATACTTAAAAAATGGAGCCATCTGTTTTGGGAAGTCACCATAGTTTTATTTTTTTTAGTGATGGGCCAATCAAATTGGCGTTGCCAAAATAAAATAAAATGAAGAACTTGGGAGGCACCTCATCTAATCAATAGGAGAGGTGACTAGGTCCCCAAATTTGGGGGTTGGTGGGAGGTTGGAGGGGAGGTTTTTTTTTCAAGTTGTATTTGGTGTGGATAGTGGACTTTCCATGCAAATTTTAATTG
>Ga0209208_10002167_pt1 | contig 28079 bp, 21 predicted proteins | sample S1TSphfallax_3_FD_187694 | JGI IMG/M metagenome (GOLD analysis project Ga0209208, IMG submission 187694) | Host-associated microbial communities from peat moss isolated from Minnesota, USA - S1T2_Fd - Sphagnum fallax MG (SPAdes) (version 2) | ecosystem: Host-associated > Plants > Peat moss >...
ACGCAACCATGCACATTCATCATTCCTTATTCTAACATGAAGTTGCTAAAAACCCTTAATAACCTTACCCCATTCGAATATCCTTGATGCAACTCTTAAAAATTGAGACTACTGCACATGGCTATGTCGATATGGCTCACATGCTACAATCTATTTAACTACATGTACCATTGTTGGTACTATAGATGGTTCCACTTGCCCCTCATCATTTTCTGTGCCCTCAAATATGTGTTCTCTTGTTCCCTCTTCATTGTTGGGCTTGAGGTTCCTCCTTCTTCAACTTTGTTTTTCCTCTTGAAAGCACTTCTTGGAAAGTATGCTGCACCTTTCTTTCTGTTCTTTAATGTTATCTACATCTCTTCCCTAGTTTTTTTAACCTTGGCTAATGATTTTTTGTGGATTGTCCTTTTGATGCACAAACATATATTAAAAGATTTTTGCCAATACCAAGGTAGATTGACAAGTATCTTTCTTATCGCCCTTATTTTCCTCAACATACTTATACCACCTATCCAGCTCATTACATAGACTATTGAATATAATATGTGCCCAATCTACCTTTTGCCCCTTCTTTGCTCTCACCAATGTAATAGCATTTTTGTTGTTAAAATATTGTACTTTCTCTCCCTAATAAATGATAGATATAATAGCAAGATATCTAACAAAGAATGGCAGACCCAAACTCTTGGCATTCCATTGATTTGCAAAAGAATTTATAGGTGCAAGTCTATAACTATGTAATGCATGAACTACTAGTGACTTACTGACCTTTCCTTTCAATTCTTCTACATACCCTTTCGCACACACTCTAATAACATCTATAATCAGTTGTTTGTTGATTACATACACCTTATCCTTATGCCCAAAGTAGATATTTGCACCCTTAATCAAGAATGTGTTCAAAAATTCCAACATTACGTTGGGCATTGGTCCCTCCCACCCCATCAAAAACAAAAGAACAATCCTTGATTGAGAAGCCCAGTCTTTTTCCACAATAATATCTTTCTAATTCTCCATCTACTATATGTTTGTTACAGTTATGTTTCATCTGTGTCCACATAAAACGCTTAGGGTTTAGAATTACAATAACCTTTCTCCAAAAGTGTAGCTCTATTCAGATTTGTGCATCTTTTTTTCGCTACCGCTTTTGTTTCATACTACTCCATCTCCATCAACCTTTGTTGTGTTTCTGCCATTGTTTACGCCTTTATGGCTTGTTGTACTCTCAATTTCACTTCTATGAATAATTATTCTTCATGCGCTACAACGTTTTCCTCCCTTTTATCCTTTTACACTATCTATGCTTCCACAAAATGATGCTCCTCAACTTTGTCTTCTTTCGATTCTTTAATGCACACTAAATTTATTAATGTAACTCCTGGTCATGTTTGCTCTCGTGCATACCAATGTTGTTTGCTTTTGTGCAAAAACTCAATTGCAAATGTTGTAGTTATATCTATGTCTTGAATTATTGTCTATGCAAATTATATCTTCTCATTATATGCCTTCCCTTCTACACATTCCAAAAATGATGATGAATGCAATGGTGACCTTACAACGAACAACTGAATATTCAACAATCCTCTCTTTATTCTTTTCAATTCCTTTTCTACTTTTGTTCTTTTCAACAATTTCGTTTATTCCTCTTGCCTTTGTCTTTGCTCACTCCTTTGAGCTTCCTTTTCCCTTGCTATTCGCTATAGTTTTCCAATTGCACTCTCTACATTCATACTATTATGAACTCCAAATTTTCAAAAATGCGCACAACTTCCTCAACAAATGTAAATTGTTTTCGATGGTTATTTCATATTTTTGTTTTTGAACATCCCGCCCATCACATTCATTTTTTCATTTGGCCGCCACTTTTAACTAACAGATGATCCTCGAAATTAATACAACCCATCATTACAAGTTTTTATGTCCTTGTATAGCCACATGGGAGCATTTAGCATCAACATTATGAATGAAAATCGCAGATTTCATCTTCCAATTCCTCCACATCCATAATTGCCCTACATTATCCGTACTGACTCCATTTCGTTTACCCTATACATTTTTTGCTGATTGTTCCCATTTATTTATTGATTGTGAAAACACATGTGGTCACTATACCAATTTCTCTACTAACTCTAACCATAATTTTGATGATTGTGCAAGTACTCTTGATGACTGAACGAATATTATTGTTGATTTAGTCAATATTTCTAACATATCATTTGTAGATTTTCACATCCCAAATTTTGTATTGTTGCCATTATTGCTCTTCTGTAGATCGAAAAAAAAATTGTGTTCACTGTTAGATCTATGATCTGTTCTTTATCTTCATCATTCTTCATATGTGGTTTCTATATTTGACATCCTTCACCATCCTCCTCTATGTTAGAATTCACTTCTTAAACTCCACCTACATTTTGTTCCCAATATACTAACATCTATTTATTTTTTTTGAACTTTAGATTCCATGTATTTATAAGGTTTGAGCTTATTCATGTTGACCAACACAAGGTTAGTTTCAAACTTCTCAATAGTCACCAATAACACAATGTTATTTGGCAACACATATTGTACTCTATAAGGTGCAAACCATTTCATGGTATACTTCCCTAGGTGTGACTTATTGCCCTTTGGAAACCACATAACATAATCACCAAAACTAAACTAATTTTTTAGATTCTTTTGTTGATTTCATAATGCTCTATTCCACTATTGAATTCCTGCAGTTTCTACAACTTGCATTCTTGCTTCCTTCAACTTCTTAAGCTCTATAATTCTACTAATTAAAACTCTCACTAGAGTAGTGTCTTTCTTATCTCCATTAACAATTGGAATGATGTATTGTATGGGCATTAATGGATGTAATCCATACACTAATTGATATGGTGTATAGCATGTTGCTATTTTGTATGTAGTTCTGTATGCAAATAACATTGTAGACAAATGTTCATCCCAATTTGTTCTATTTTCACTAACTAACTTGGTCAACAATGTCCCAAGTACCTCGTTAGTAGACTCGGCCTACCCATTCCCCTTAAGATAATAAGTTCTAAAACACACATGTTTCATCAGAAAATGATCTGTCAAATATCATTAATAAAATGAACTCCCTAATCTGTGACTATAGTCAAAGGACATCGAAACCTAGTTAATATGCACTCATACAAAAAAATTGCTATGATTGTTGTTGTATTAGTTTTCAATGCTCTTGCTTCCACCCACTTAGTAGCATAGTATGTGGCAACAAGAATATATTTGTTCCTTGCATATCTCCCTATTGGCTTAATTGGCCCCACAAAATCAAGTCCCCATTTCATAAATGGTTCCTCTGGAAGACTTGTGACTAGCTTTGCAAGACTTTGAATTGTTAATCCTCTTATTCTTTGACATGCATCACAAGATTTGCAATAATCATGCACATCCTTGTACATATTTGGCCACTAATATCTAACATCCAATATATTCCTCTACATTATTTCCATTACAAAATGCCCTCCTAAAGGTCCATGCAATTTTCTCATCACCATATGTGCTTTTATTATTGTTAAACATCGTCGCAATATGTTGTCTTGGCCCATTCTATATAATTCACCATTCTTTAATGTAAATGGCTTTGCTCTCTTGATCGATCTTTGTTTCTGTTGCACCAATAATGTGCCCTCAATTTGTCCTATTTTAAAAAAATCTTTTGCATCATTTAACCACTCAGGCCCTATATAAGCAAACTTGCTTTTTTTTATGGTTTGATTAGGCACAACTGTGAGTTTTGTACTATCTAGTAATCTTGATAATGCATTTGTAACTACATGAGTTTTGCTTGGTTTATACACTGCTATGAAATCATATTCAAGGAACAATAATAAGCATCTAGTTATTCTCCCTGAAACCTATGGTTTGTTGACCAAATAGACCAATGCCATATGATCTACATAAAAGACAAACTTATTGCCCAACAAATAATGTCTAAACTTGTGCAAAGAAAGAACCATTGCTAAAGCCTATATCTTTGTTGTGCTATAATTCTATTATGTTCTATTCATAAGCCTAGAAGCATACACTATTAGTCGATCACTTTTCCTTGTTACATTCTGAGACAACATAGCCCGCATAGCTAACAAGGACGCATATGTATGAATATGAATTCCACATGCTAGTTTGGTGATATCAATATCGGTGCTTCAATATACTTCTATTTAATCAATTCCTAGGCCTTTTGACAATTCCTCTATCCAAAGAAAATTCTTTGTCTTTATGGTCAGTTTATTGATAGGTGCCATAATCACAACAAAGTTTTTTATAAAACATTTGTAAAATTGTGCCATCCCATTGAATACTTGAATTTGTTGAGGATTTTTAAGTGGTGGCATGTTTACGATTGCTTGTATTTTCTTTGGATCTAGTAGTTTCCTTTCCTTGGAAACAATAAAACCTAATATCCTCCTTGAAAATACCATAAATGCACATTTGTCTAGATTCAAACTAATGCCATATTCTCTACACTTTTTGAAAACATAGTTTGAGCTTTTACAAATGACTCTCCATGTCACTATACATCGTAAAGTCATCCATAAATATCTTCATAAAATTGTCCAAATACTCTATGAATGCTTTGGTCATGGCTCTTTGATATGTTGGAGGTCCATTTTAAACTCCAAACGACATCACCTTCCATATAAAAGCCCCCCAATCTGTAACAAATGCAGTCTTGTATCTGTCTTTTGGAGCTATAAAGATTTTATGATATCCTAAATATCCATCTAAGAAGGAATATCCCTCATACCCTACTACTGTGTTCAACACTTCATCTATGAAAGGTAATGGGTATGGATCCTTCTTTGTGGCTACATTTAGTTTTTTGAATCCTATACAAATTCTCAACTTGCCATTTTTCTTGGCTATTATTATTATGGGTGACAATCGTGTAGCTTCTTCTATAGATTCAATTAATCCAACTGCTAACAACTTATCTATATCTTGTTCAACCGATGTAGCATAATTTAAATTTAATTTATACCTAGTCTGATGTGTTGACGATATAATAATGTCCAACACAATTTTCTGTTGTGCTAGTTCTGGTGGAATCCTTTTCAAATCTTTGTATGTCCATGCAAAAACATCTTTCAATTCCTTCAACAATTGTTCCACTTCTAGCACATTGCATGTTTCCAGTTGTGCATTAATCTTCACCATCTATGGTTTTGTATTAGTTCCCATATTAAGCTTCATTAATTTTTGATCTTTAGTTAACGTCCATCCAACTATTTATAATCCTTGTGCTCTAATGTTTTTTGGAGTTTCATTCATTACAATAGTCCCTAGTTGATGTATGTAGTATGTCTTTGATACACCTTATCCTTTAGAGCTGCCTCTAGCTCATATCTATTGCCAGGTATCTTCTTCTTTATGCTCTATACTTGAGATCCATGTTTTGAAATACTAATATTCACATCTATATCGATGATCCCCACATTTGTGGTTTTCATAGATTGAATTATCTCAAGTAAATTGCTTGTTCCTATAGAGAACAATTCTCGCTTTGTAGCAAAGATAATATCTTTTTCTTCATTTGTGATGTCATTTTGATAATCGTAACATAGTAACACTTTTGGTCTTCTTATTTCACTTCCCAAATGTTTGGTAACTGTAATTGTTCGGACTATCCAATTCCTTTATATGGTAACAATGTTATTTCCCCAATCATGTGCCACCTTAGCATCCCTCAACCATGGTCTCCCCAAAAAATGGAATAATTAGAATCTACCACACTATTATGAAATACAATAAACATAATTATGTAACGAATGCCATGAACATATATCTTCAGAACCCTAATCAACCCCACTAGTTTTTTGTTTATTTGATTTATCATCTTCAAATTATATGGTGTAGCTTTAGGCTTTGAAAGCCCCAACCTCAATCTGATCTATGATAATATTAACCCTAAAACCTCCATCCAGCAACACATCTTTTATTATATTCTTCCTAATCTGTACTTGGATAACCGCCATATGATTATCTATTGCTATAGTAACTGCCCCTACTTCTAGTACTAAAGAACCAACTCGTTTATGTGGTTGCTTTACTTACATTCTGAGTTTTCTCTAGTTTCAACTTCTACCAAAGATATCACTTTAGCTCAAGAACTATTGTAAACAATTGTCTTAAGTTTAAATTATAACTTATTTGTAGCATTTGCTTACCAATATCCAAAAAACACTCTTCTATTGTGATGAGTTTCCCTTGTGAATTCACTACTTCTTGAGATTTTTGTGCGTCCGTGGGAGTAGTATTTAGCAAACTTGGCTAGGTTGTGTTCCACCCCTCCATGGATGTGGATGGCCCTTCTATTTAAGTTTGTGTTTTTTGAATATGTTGAATTGTCTCCACCATTAAGTACTTCAACCGCTTTTCTTTATCCTAGCTAATAACATTGTTTGCTTTTCTTGGTTTTCTATCCTAGAACACATGTTCTTCAGTTACTTTCCTTCTTGTGGTAACATTAACATCCACCACGTTCACATTCGTAATGATTGTTTGTGTCTCAACAATAGGTTGAACCTCTACTACTATCATAGATTTCCCATGAAACATTTTTTGCATTTCAATAAACTTTTGACAATCTATCATTTTATGTCCATTTAAACCACATATGTGACATCCATATGAAGATGTTTTCTATTTTTTTTGACTTGGTTGTATCACTTCTATGGTTACCACCGTGGTATATTATTTCTTTTTTTCTGCATGTCTCCACATTGTAATTTGTCATCCCATAATTTGTGCAATGTTTGTTAGTCTTCCATGTATTACTTTTTGTTTTTGTTGGTACTGCATGTTTGATATTTTATGGTACTAATAGTGCACTCCTTGCTTCTACAATAGTCATACATTCTTCACACAACATTGCCACCTCCTTATGTTGTTGTAATGTTGACCATTTTCATCCCTATAGTCGCAATTTCTAAGGTATGATTGCGAACTTGCTTTAAACACAATAATAAAAAAAGGGTCTGTGGTTGGTACTCGTAAACCATGAGCTAGCTTTTGAATTTCCTAATAGTAAACCTCCACCCTCTTAGTCTCCTCCTACTTCATGTTCTTCAACTCCATGTATATTTGCTTGTCATTCTGAATCGTTAGATGACGTTTGTAAAATGCCTAAATAAGTTCTGAAAAAATATGGTCAAAAAATTATCACATGTAATTATGGCACCGATTTGATGTCGTATCTTTTACTGTATAGTTAAATGCATTGATGATATACTCTTCAAAAGTCTCTACATTTACTTTTACTAAAGAATTGAACACTTTGACAAGAGCATTCGGATCAACATCTTTTTTGAAATCTGGATACTTAAAAGCTACCATGTTTGGCCTAACATAGTGGCCATCTTTATGATCAAGAATTAACATAGTGACACCAATTGGTTCTTAATATCCTCCTCTTGAATGCACAACATCTGCATTTCTGTATGCTCTAATAGCCATTGAGCTCATAAGTGGTTGATCTACAATCTTGTTCCCATGAACAACCAATATCAAATTAGTAAACACCATTTGAAGTATGCCAACAACTCCAGTAGTATATGTTGGTAGCATCAAACTTCAATTCAAATTCCTTCCTGTTAAGACTCCACCTAATTTGCTACCCAATTTTGCTGCAGATCCAGTTACTATTTCCCTTCTGATAACATCTACGTTGGGCACAACAAGCATTTCCATTCATGTGTTTGTTATACCTACATTAAGTGATTAAACAACTCTTACTCTAGCATGTTGTCTTCGGGTTTCAATAATTGCCATTTTTGACACTATTGGTGAAGTTGTGTTGACTCAAGATCGATGTTGTTCTAGTTTATGGTTACCCATTAATATCCTATGTGGTGCAATATGTGGATGTGAATACCCTTTTGGTTCTTTGCTCTTGGTCTAAATAAATAATGAATCTATCGACTTTGTGGTCCTAATTGGTTTCCCAACTCCATGCCTCTAAATTTGTTTTAAACTACATGAATTCCTAATTCTTGTTTCTATGGTCGATCTATTAATGCTCCTGCCACATTTTGTAACTCCACATGCTTAGCAATACTTGCTTCGATGTGAAAAGGCACAAAAGGACAATCCATGATCACATGTCTTTCTTCCTCATAGAATGCACAAACCCTTGAAAGTAACTTGATCATTTTTTAATCCTCAAATTCATGATCTCATGTTTTGGCTTCGTGCCTTGTTTGATCCAACTATGGATTCCTTTGATAAGAGTATGACTCCGGTACTTCATTTAACACATTCACATGTGCCTCTACTTATTCATATGATCTTGGATAATTTTCTTTAGTTTCCTCAAACACATCAACATTGGTGTTTTCATCCACCTCCTAGTGTTCCACTAGTTCATAGTAATCTAGAAATGCAGATTGATACACAAACCTAGGTTGATTACCTCTTGTAACATCCCTCCTTCGACTAATCACTGACTCTGGACTTGAGATTTCCTATGGATGATTAGGTACTATAGAAGTCCCTACTCCGTCTTGATCTCTACAACTTTGAACCATAGATTGCAGCTGAGAAGTATATTGCATCCGTTCATTTGAATGAATAGTTGACTACATCTCTCACCGTGGAGATCATCATCTAGAATTGTGCCTTCTTTAAAGACCCCTAGTCCATATGTCCTATCATACCACTTCTTGTGGTAAAAACAACCTATGCCCCATAGGCCTTTCCTTTAATTTGTTCCTAAAATTTATTTGTCCAACATCATATTTTGAAATGGGGTTTTTGTAAGCCCTACATATTCTTATCCATTTTCAAAATTGCCTTTTGTTTGTCTTTCAATAACTTGTCGATTTGCCTCCAAATCCAATTATCATTATAAACTCTGAGTCACCATTTGATTCATCTTGTTTCACAATTCTTCATCTTCAAAGTTAGTAGATTGTTCTATAATCCTTACAACATCAACCGTGTAGACCTTTGATACTTTCTAACATACCCTTTAAAATTATGAATTAAAAAAACAACACTACTCATTTGAACATTCTCATTTACGGTATACAACAAAATTTGTAGAAAACCTTCCTATTCTTGAAAGAAAGAATGGAAAAAAAATCCCCACAATATGGTCTTCACATGGTAAAAGTGAAATTTAAATCCTACAAAATATGTCACATTACTGTAACAACAATTTTGCATTTCACATGCATATGTTCACTATTTATGTCTTAAGTATCAATAAACTTAACATTACCAGTCATTCCAACATTAGATTCATGGTTATTGCATATAACTAAAATTTGCACTTTAAAACACATTATAAAAAATTCCAGAGATAAGATTACAATTCATTTCATCATAATCTAACATTACAAAAAATTCACACCAGAAGATGAACATAGAATTCATTGTATTATCCGTGCTTATTAGTATCACTAAAAACATGAATCCAAATTACAACGTAATTTCATGTTTTGTTGAAAAAAAATCCCATAACAACACTTAAATATGTGTTATATCAAAACAAAATATGTGATTTTCTATTGCAAGTACCTCCAGCTATTTCTTCTAATAAAAACACCATGTCTCATCTTCTTATCCTTCTCTTTTGTTCACCAAAAAATTTCCCCTTTTGAACTATCCCAAGTCACATCATTATGATCCAAAACAACAAGAATTCAAAATTCAAACTAACAAAGCTCCTTGAGTAGTTATCCTAATTGCCTTGTTCATCCCAAATCACATACTCAGCTTACTCCCTTAACAATTAAACTTGTATTTATTATTTCACAATTAATTTGTTCATTTAAAACTATAAGTTACAATGTTTCTTTGTACATCATGTGTACATTACATCTTGTTTACATGTGGCAAATTGGCACATTGTAATCAAAGTCCAACTAAAAAGGTTGTTCTAGTGAAAGCTACAACAAATGGCATGCCTATGTGGTGCCATTTGAAATGAATATTTTTACTAAATAACTAATATGAGTGTTGCAAAATTCAATTTGAAAGTCCATTTCATTCAATTTTATGACTTTTTTTCAATTTGTTTTTCAAAAGTCCTTAATATATAATTAATTTTCACATTGAATAAATATTCTTATGTTAGAAGGTGTCCATTTTGTAGACGACCCCCTCAATTTTGAAATGCAAATTAACACTAGGAAACTACTCACCACATTCAAAAAATACACCATTGTGAAAAAGTATATATATATATATATATATATATGAATTCTTCAATATGTGTAAATTTCTAGAATCCTTTATCACATGTGAGGGTATTTATAAGTACGTGCCATATAAAGCAAATTTGTAACTTATAATGTAAGAAAGTGAGTTATGATGTAATACATGTATTTTGGTACATGGTTTGATCATTTTGCAAATGCACAATAAATCATGCACGTTTTGAAAATGGACGCTTATTCAACAATTTTATAATCATACAACTAGTGAAATTGGAGCAATAACCAACATAATCAAGTGCAAAAAAAATCATTCAAAAAATTTCAATATAAGTACACAAAAAATGATTTTGGGGTCAAATGACCTATGTAGTTTTGGGACAAAACATTCATTCCAATTCCTATGATTGCGAATGTGGCCATGAATAATTATTGAAACTCATCAATATTTTGAATATTTGGAAATTTGGATTTATATATTTTTCCTTTTATAGTGTGCATTTAGTTTTTTGAGCATGGTTAATAGTTCCATAACACCCATATTTTCAAAAATGTTTACTTCCTACCTAAACATTTAAGAAAGTCTTTTATAAAGTGGATGTAACCCAAATTTAACAACAAGTGATCTAATAGGTTGAAAATGTAAGCAAGTTGTTAAACCTAATAAGTGACTTAACCTGTTATTTAACCTAACATGTAGTATTGACCTAACTAGTTATTAAACTTGATAGGTAATATTATATTAGGTTAAGAAGACATGTTGACATCTTAGTTAATAGGTAGTCTACAAAACATGTATTTGGTAGAACAAGTAGTTGAACAAATAGTTAAATAGGGTGTAACTTTTTTGAAATTTTAATTTAGGTATTGGCTAATGATTGTTTATAATGGTCAGTTATGACTATTGTATTTTGAAATAACTAGTATAAGACTAGGAGGACATACTTGTTTAAGGATTTTTTATTTCATTTTTGAGTTTGTGTTTCATTCTTCATTTATGGAACATGAATCATTTTTCTTTCAATCAGCTTTCCTCGAGCTTTTAGTAATTTGTGTACATGTTAGTTTGGAATTTGTAGTTTGTTTTTGTTTTTGTTTGCATGTACCTATTGTTGTAAAAAGAACTTGTTGCTGAAGAATTTAAAAGTTGAATAACCTTGATGGGAATAAAAAGTCGTTAACATTTGGTAATCATGTAGTGTATTAGAATTTAGAAGAAATCATGCTAAGAATTTCTTGTTTGATTCGATAGTTTTAGTAGATCAGGTTTGAAAAGCAATCATGCTTGAAATTATGATTTGTTTCATGTTTGCTTATCTTTGTAACAATTGTAGGATTGAAGTTTTTGTTTCTTGATTTAGTTTTAAAACATTAGGAATAGGGCGAGGTTAGTGTAAAGTTTCTAAAATAAAATAGGTGCCCAATATGTAAAAGAAGTTTTATATAAACTCATGGTTACTAGGAGGGATCATTTTGAAGGTTTTATGTTCAAAAATAATGCAAGAGCTTTCTAATGACCTATTGATTTCAGAAAAAGTCAAGAGTAGTTATTAGAAGTTTTAGAAAATAATTAAAACATGTCAAACATCAACCTATTTTTGGACCATGCATGAGTGTTGGCAAGGTAAAGTAGACAACCAATTGCTCCTTGTTGGTTGCTTCAAAAGTAATTTTCAAGTAGCTAGATGTTGATGGAAATTTTCAAAAAATTTGTCCTATCGAATATAGGCCCTATAATTGCAATAGCTAACTACTATGTTAGGGTACTCAGATGTTGGCCTTTAGGTTAAGGTACCTAGATGTTGGTTATAACATAAAAAAACATACGAACATTGAAACATGTGGGAAGGCCACACAAGGTTTATTCTTTCTGCGAGTCTTCACACAAATTTGTTTTTTCTTTTTTTGGGTGTTAACACTGTAATCAAAGTTTAGTGTTGTAGCTAAAAGGAATCAAGGTTGTGCATTAGATGATAGAAGTGGGTGTGAAGTTTGAAAAGCTTTGAAATTTTGTAATGCTCAAGGTCTAGGGTTTGAAGGAGTGAAAAATCACTTTAAATACATTTGAAGTGAAGTTGACCTTCTGTGAAAATGCATTTGTTGGGCCTTAATGCTACAAATGGAGAGCATTTGTTGTCTTTGTTTAACAAGTTATGTGTAGACAAAAGCTCCCTACCAAGACATATTGTGCCTAATACTCTTCCTTCAACCCCAATCTATGAGTTAGATCCACTGCCAGAATATTGTATAGATCATCCCCATTTAGGAAATCTCTTGTTGTTCAAGGTTCCAATGCAACAACATCCATGGGGAGTGAATGCAATCTTATGAAATAAAAAGAATCAACTTCTACAATTCAAAGATTGGACACTATATTTGCACATAGTTGGGTGGGGCATTGTAACATATGTGCACATAGGGGGCTAGTGGATTGAGTCCACACATGATAACCAAGAGATAACTTTCTTTCAAGTAAATTACCCAATTCTGTGACAAATTTATGAAAATTTTAAAAGTATTCAAAGTAGATGTTGTTAAGGCTTGCTAGTAATTATTTTGTTATCAAATTTCATTGAGTTACTAGCTTGTTGTACATGAACAAGATGTGGGACAACAATTTTGGCATGGTTGGAAAAATTTAATGGAGGCAAAGAGTGGTTAGTAATGGGGAATGGATGCAAAAGAGTGCTGGCAAAATGTAATGGATGTAAAGGAAATGTGCATCGATGGTAACAATGTGGGTGAAGTAAAAAAAACATACTAGAATATTGTAAGACAAAGTGTCCACAAGTAAGAACATCCTCATTACCTTCCTCATGGTACCACTACTTTCCTCATGCAAGTACATACCACGGTCTCACTAGTTGAAGTCAAATTGTGCATTTTTAATGACTTCATATAATTTGGAACTATGAAATCTTTTAAAGGGTCTTATTGCAATGAATACGTAGGTCCATGCAAGAATGATTGCACCCCTAGTTTGATCTTGTGTAAAAATGGTGTCCAAGTTTAATTTGTGATAATACTTGTAGACAACTAATGGAGGTAGGAGAGATAATCAAAATGTGATGCAAGAGGAACATGATCCAATCTAGGTGGTGAATGGAGGTCGGGGGCCTATGTAAATGAAAAATTATGCTAAAAAAACCAAAACATTAAATGGTGTAGCACCCATAGTCCAATGTCCTTTGGGGATTAAATGGTTCCCTCAAGTAGAAATTTATAGTGTTCATCACATATACTTCCTTGTCCAATGGCTGCAACATTCATAATAGGATTTGCTTTAAGTATTACCATGTTTTGGCTCAGTGCTTGCACTATCTAAGAACTTTGCTCGATATTTTCAATGCTTATTAATAGGCTAACATAGATCTTGACCAAACATCTAGATCCCACAACAAATAAATTGCTTTGCATGCATTTTTTCATGGCTATTTCATGACTCACAAAATTTTGAGAGGCCATTGAATAGGGTGTAGGAAGCTACATAGAAGTGCAACCAACTTGCAACAAGTAATCCTTTAAAAGCATTCCTTAATGATCTTAAATCGCTTTCGGCACCATTAAAATTCATCCTTCCAACTTCATTTAATTCATGAACTTGCCTTAATAGCATTCACCACATTTTTTTCAAGTTTGTGAATTAAGCTTGAATACATATTCTACTTGAACAATAGATTCATGACATGTGCAACATGCTTGTAAGTTCATTACAGGTGAGTTGCTAAATTTCAATTATACATAGCTCTTGTTTAAATTTGTTGCATTTCAAATGGTATACTTCAATACTTGATTGCAACTTGAATGTCTCTATCAATACTGGGAATTTTTATTTGGCCTAAGTGGTGAAACTATGGAGCTTGACCTATGTATGTGCATGTGTAGGGTACAAACAACAAGGTGTTGGATGGAAGGAAGTAGCATGAGTAGGCGTTGTGAAATAGTTAACAACACATACAAGAACTACATGTTACAATTATTCCACTAGTGTTTCCATGTTCATAAAGATTCTAGGTCCGGCCTAGCAAGGTAAAGTAGGCATCTAGTTGTTCCTTGTTGGTTGCCTTAAAAGTAGTTTCCAAATAGCATAATGTGCATGTGAGTTTTCAAATTTTCATCTTGCTAACTCTAGGCCCTACTTGTAAGATACAATAGGGGTAGTTGTTGATTTTGTAATTCAATATTTGTGATGTTCATCTTGTGAAGGAATGGTGGATTTTGTTTACAATTGTTGTATAGAGGGAAAAAAATGCAAGAAAGGCATCTTATTTATCTATTTGTTGTATAAAGCAAAATAATACTAGTTTTTTCTCTATTTATTATGCATCCCAAGGTTGATTGGTGACAAATTTCAAGCATTGAAGTATGTTGAACAATTTGTTGAGGATTTATACCAAATTTGTTTAATTCCACTTTCAATCAACCTCGAAGAACTCATAATTTTAGTTTGTGGATGATTTCCAACAATCAAAACTTGACCTTTTTGCAAGAGCTCAATTACAGGTAACATTTGTCATTTGCTTCCGCACAAAAGACCTATTAGGTAGCAAATAACTTCCTTTCATTAAAGTTTCAGTTCCTTGCACTCAATGGACATTTTCCATGGTTTTTTCCAAGGACAATGCACGTTCAATTGGGTAGCTTTGAGTAGGCTTCTTCAAATGGGTCATGGTCAAGGGTGGTCTAGTGGGTCATATGCATTTTTGTACATATTTGTTTAGAAGTGTTGATTGCAAAAAGGGGGGCATGGTGGCAACAATTACTTCTATTATAGGATGACAAGCTATTATGGTAGGAGCCAATGTAAGTGTTCTTTATAAAATGTTGTGCCGCATGCTAGCAAATGGTATTGACAATGATCAACAAACCTAGATTCTTATCACAAGAGCTTTTTGGGTTAGCTTTCTCTCAAACCAAACTTCCAAAGATTTTATAAGAAAAGAATGTTGTGTAGAAATCCTCTTGTGAGTTGTGTTTGTGTCATGAATGAATTGATATCCTTTTTACCTCGACTTGTGAGTCAGAACAATTAAAGGATTAGTAGTTGGCACTTTCAAGTTTGCTACAAGATAGTTAAGGGTTTAGGGTCAACACAAGGATTTATATAATAGCACTAGGATCGTACAATTGTGGAATTGCCTTTGTATCCCAAATTCATATAGTCACATTTTTTTGACATTATGTATAGAGGTTTTTAATTTGAAGTAGTATAGTGGGTTGACAAATGGATCAATGATGATTGGGTATTGAATCTTGTTTGGTTTGGTGTTAGGGGCACCTTGAAAGCTAACTAACAAGGATATTAATAGGTTGTTTGGAATCTATTTTTTGAGGTGAAGGGAACAATTAATGCAACATTTATTGAAAGCTATGTGCACAAATAGAGCATGACTATGGTGCAAATTGGGTTGAGTTATTATTGATTGGGCAAAATTTTCACAAAGTAAGGAACAAACTTTACTCTAGGTTCTATTGCATGCTACAATATATGTTCTAATCATACATTGCATTTGTTTCTTTGTTGCTTGTGATGTCTTGGAACCAATGTTTAACTAAGGATGTTCACATTATCTATGATGATATTATGTGAATTCTAAGATGGCCATATTTTTTAACCAACATGACTAAATTGAGGGACCAACAACAATTCCTATTATAATATCATAAGTCCATGGCATTTATTCAAAAACATTTTATCTTCTTTGTCTATTTCCCAAATCAAGGCTAATCATTCATGATGGATGTCTATGTGCAAAGTTAGTGGACAGATAATTTGATAATGGTTTAGGTGGTAGAGCAAATTTGCTAGATTGTGATTCATTTTTTATGTTGGGCTTTCAACTTAACAATGAAGCTTTGGAAAAGGCACATGGTCAATTGTCACATTTGATGGTTGCTTTCATATTACTCAAAAAGTCAGTATTAATGCAAGGTTGATTTAGAGCAAATGTTTTAAGGAATGAAGTCCACTTTCATGGGCATGTTACAAGGGGAGAACGTTTCACAAGCATATGCAAGTGGGGATGTTTCATCATTTATAGAGTATGAACCCTAGGATTTGTCAAGTCCCTAAAGCTCTAGCTTTTGAAGTATTAATTGTTGCTAACTTAGGGCATGTGGGATACTTGACATTGTGAACTAGGATGGCTTGGGACATGACTTCTTTACACACCATGTGACTTGGATGAATGTGTAAGGGAACTCAAGGTCTTGTTGGAGCTTTTTGAGCCATGGGAAAACTAATGGCTTTGCAAGTAAAACTAGCCACCTTCTTTTATATTTTTTTTCATATTGGTATCCAAGAATATTGAATGGAAATTGGTCCTATATATTTGCAATAGACATTCCTATGTAAGAGCCCATTGTATTTGTAGGAACATGGATTTGGTATTGCCCATGTGAACAAATATTATTTTAAGTGTCTCAAGTTCAATATGTGTGGTCTCTTGAATAACAACTTTAATGAACAAGGCAACTTTTAGAGTGGTTGTTAATGTTATTTTGGTTGTATGTTTTGCAAGTAGGGTAGATATAAAGTTTATGCATTGACAAAGAGATGTAATTTGGTTTAAATTTTCTTGTTTTGGGTGATTATGGAGGTGTTGAAATCTTGTTATAATGTTGAATGGATGGGAAGAATTTTATCCATAAGTGTGGTGTGGAGTTGCATGGAGGATTGTTGCATGGAAGATGTGAATGGCGTGAATGGCATTTAAGATGTTGATTGAGTGTTGTGCAACACAAGTAGAGGGGAGTAAGAAGAGCTTAAAGTTCCTTGTGATAAAATTAAGGACCAAAGTTGAATAATTGTGTTTGTTTTTTATTAGGGAGATGCAAACCATTCATAGACCAAGTTGAGAATGTTTTGTATTTATACAAAAAAGAATAGACTTCCATGGCATAGCATCTTAGTAGGACATGTATACATTCATTACAATTTATATGAGATGTACGCAAGATGATGATTTATCTATGTATTTTACAATGATTGTGAAATGTAAAGCTTGGGATTTTGAATGTTGTTTACAAATAATAATGTAATTATGTCAAAGGAGTTGGAATGATCATATATAGTACACACATTACTTCAGGTTCTTATGTGGAAAGTTTGGAATTGGGATTGGTATAATGTATGGGTTTGAGATTTGGCTATGTAATCATTTTTTTGTTAGTTGTCAATAACTTAGTCATTATTTATAATAGTCATTTTAATGTCATGGATGACACATCTATGTTAATAAAAAAGACAAGTAGCAAAATAGGAATTAAATCTACATGTGTGTAATTTGAGCTTGGCAAGTAGTTATTGATGATACGTTCTCATTGTTGACTATTGTTATTGTTTGAAGGAGGTTGTTAGTTTGTTGCATTGTGAGCCATAGGGATTGTGGGATATACATATAACATCATCAAGATGTGGGAAATTAGGCATAAAAGAGGAAGGAAAAAACTAAATATAAAATAACACTTATTTAAGCACACATCTTAACCAATTTTATATGAAGCATGTGACAAATTTTGGAATAGTGCTTCCATGTCGATATATTTTGTGATGCACTCCAAAGCTCCTTGATAGATTCAAATGTGAATATGAGGTGAAAACAACGAAAAAAGTAAGGAGTTAGGGACATGTTCCCTGGCTCGCAACATTTTGGGGGTAGAGGGGCATGTTGGAGCTCCGGGATGGGACTAGGAAGAATAAGAAGCAATTGTTCACTCACACAAACTTGCACAAAACCAAACAACAAGTTGGTTAATGCATAATTGGAGCACTTTTGGTGTTAGGACGAGCCATAAACAAACTCAGACTGACAAGACTCACCACGGCCTGGACTTGGGGGAAGCCACCACCTTCCCCCTTATAGTATACTCTGTGCCTGGCCACAGGACCAGCACCCAAATGTCATTTTGTCCCGGGACTCCCAAGTGGGAGTCCCAAAATTCCCATAACTCGGACTCCTACGATTTTGGGGCTCCATAACTTTGCATGCAAACCTCTGATTAAGATGAGTTCCAAAGCAAAGTTGTATCCCTCATCAAGATCTTTCCAACGGTGTGTTGCACGTCACTTGCACGCGAGGAAATCGGGGCAATTCTTGACTTTTAGTGGTCGGGAGTCAAATTGACAATTTGACTCCCGGCCCTTCTTTTGGCCATAACTTGTGTTTTAGATGTTCAAATGAGTTATGCGACATAAACCTTAAACCCCATTTTAGACATCTACGTTCCAAGAGCTTTTCAATGATATAAGGAACTGTTCATCCATTAGCTTTTGACCCCTATAATTGTTTTATGAAGATTCGAAAGTCCATTAGGAGTCCAACTCCCAAAGTGGAAGCTCCCTTGGGAGTGTGAGGGTTCATTCCCTCACATTTTCCTACACTCTTGGGAGGATGAAATGTGACTCCCAAGTTTCCCTCTTGGCCTGCAACCTTGCAAGCCCTTGCTTTGGTTGTGAGCCCAAGGCTAGGGTTGAGACATTTTGTGTTTCTTATAGTGGAAATAAATTTGTAAAGAGTTAATAAAATAAGTTGTCAAATTAAGTATTGATGGATGTAAAAATCCATTAAAAGCTTTGTTATGTGGCCATGATTTAGATCAAAGAGGACCTCCTTTCTTTTGATTTAGTGTCCAACTTCTAAAAATTGGTAAATTATTTATCAAATAATGAAAAAACACACAAATAGTTTGTGATTCTAGTGATTTTTCACCAATGTTGAAATAAATATAATTGTATTAGCCTCATCTCATAAACCTAAGCACTTTGTAGGTTACCTAAGATAGTCGCCATTTATTGTTAATCAATGTTAAAGGATCCTTGTTAATGGAACATCTTCAATAATATGGAAAAAATAATTATGACTATTGGGTGGAATTTTTCTTGGGATTAAAATAAATTTGATTCAATTTATAACTTTTCTTTTCTTTTTTAACTGGGATTTCTAGCTTGAAAAAAATAAAAAAATGAAATATAAAGTGCTCAAATTATATTTAAAATTCAAATAAATATGGAGCAAAATATTTGCTTTAATTATACGCTGAAATTGAATGAATTACAATTTTTGTGTATACTTTCTACTCCTTGCCCACAATAAATTAAAGACCTCAAAAGTTTCCAAGTAATGGCACAAAGTAAAAATCTTTTCAAATCTTATGTCCCACCAACTATTGACCTTTACTCCTAAGGTGTTTCACTTCTTTGGGCTAACCACTATTAAATTGCTTCCCACCTTTTGTAGGTTAAGGTGGTTCAACTTTGACAGGTTATTTTTTTAGGTTTAGGGTGTTTTACTTCTCTAGTTGGGTATGGATTTTGGAGAAGAATGGGGAGCAACAATTGTCTTTTTGCAATGGAATGCAATAAATAATTTCGAGCCTTGATTATTTTGGCTCCTGCCCAAGCTTGCACGTGACCTCTTTGCTTTGAGTAAATTAATTTGAACTTGCAACTATAAAAAGTCTTACTAGTAATTTTTGTCCCTACATTGAAAATACCTCCTTTGCAAAAGTTGTGGTGATCAAAGAAATTTTGTCATAGCAGTGCATGCTATTGAACTATTAGTTTGTAACTAATGCCATATATAAAAAAAGAAGCCCTAATTGTGAAGAAGGAGAGCCCAAAAGAGGATTTTGTCACAAGGAGAGACAGAGAAAAAATTGAGAGAGTGAGCCAAATGCTTGGTTGTCAAGAATGGACTGTAAAAGATTTCACACAAAAACTCAAAGTTGTCTTCATCCAAGTGGGGGTGTGAATGGGGGCATATCAAACATTGTCATAAATTAAGAAAAGCTAGAGTTTTACTTTGGGAAGTAAATAATGAGTGGATATAAAGTAAGAATGAATGAACAGCTCATTTATGTTGATTGTATAGATATTCTCAAGCAATACGAGGTCATCCATGTGCATGCTCCAACCAAAGGCAATTACCTTCCCTTTTTTTTGCAAGGTTGGGTGACCAACCGCAAAGGCTTTCGAGTGAATTGGGCCCAATACACCTATGATATTTATCAATAACAATTCAAAAGAACACAACAACTGGTTGTAATGCCTCCAAAGCGTGTTACCCCAGTTGAAAGTGACGAACCAACATTTGCAACTTTCTTGCCATCTTGTGGTGCCATGAGTGAAACAACCGACGACAATTGCATCATGATTTTAGGGGGGGTCAAAAGAAGTGAAAGTTTTTCTCATAGTTATGACATTCTTGGTGCGAGAATGTTATGGAAGCCCAAAGAAGCAAGAATTTTAAAGAATTTTATAGATCAACCAGTGTAATTTGGTAAACATTCGCGGGTAAAGAATGTTATGACAAGGTGTTAAATGAAGAATTTTAAAGAATTTTAATGTGCAAAATGAAAAATGTCATCACTAGGGTTTTTCTTCTTGACCAAATAGTGATGGTGAGAAATGTTTTGGAGGAAGCCGAGCTTGGTTAACAAGGTTACCCTTCTAGAAGGTCCACTTTACAAGAAAAGTTAAGGGTGATGACAAAATAAGCACATGGTTTATTTTCTAACTTATTGGATATGCAAAAATCGTTACAAAAAGTAGAAAACAACCTTGCATCTTTGAAATTTTTTTTGGAAGAGGGTCAATAAGTAGTGAGTTCCATGGAAACCACCTTTAAAAACCTTGATCCTGCTAATGACCCCAACAATAGGAAGTACAAGCTTGTTCAGTCATAACAAGATTTGCAAGATGTTGAGGAGTACAAATTTACTGAGATTTTATTGAAGAAAGAAAGGTTTAGGGTTGCCAATTGTGAGAAGGAACATGATTCCACCTCTAAGCAAGTGAAGTCTCTAACTAGTGAACTAGATGTATTGGACTTTGAAGCATCCTAGAACAAGGTTTGGATTGATGGTCTCCTTCACCAAATTCATTTCATGTCCAATGGTGCTAGTGTGGCATGCACTCCATTGCCAATTGAAAACCCTCGTGTAGTGCCATTGGACTACTCCACAATCTTGATTGTCACAACTTGCCCAATTTGCAAGTTGTTTTATTCTTACAACAATATTAATGTTGCATCATGTGGTTGCACCTACCACCTATTTTTCTTGGGATATTACTTGGAAACGAAAGCCACTCCTTGTGCTAAGCCCATTTGTGGCAAGATTTTGTCAACAAATTGGTTACTAACTTTGGGTTCAAACAATATAACGTGAAGTTGACACGCCCAAAGCTAGAAAAAGGGGAGTGTGGTCAATCTACTTAGAGTAGCACAAAGAGCAATCAATTTTCAACCTCTTGTACAAGTAACTTTTTTATCACTTGTCCATTTCTTGTATCTCAAATCATCCTTTCATGTTTTTTCTATTGCACCCAATATACTACCTCTAATAATTGCATGTTATTTAGAGGTAGTTATTTAACTGCAACACTTAATAACTACCTCTAAACGATCAAGAGTTTAAAACTTAATGGATCATTATTTTTTTCCTTGCAGGTATCGATTTAAGGTTTGAAACTCCATGTTATATTTATTGGTGTTGTGTATTTAGGTCCTTATTACCTGCTCTAGGTCCATGTGGTTCTGGATTTTCAACAAATGTTTTCCATTGTGCAATTATAGTGGGAGTTCAATTTATATTTGAAATGCAATTGAGTATATCAAGTCATCTAGGCCATGTTTGGGTTTAGTTGTTATGTGGCTATAAGATATTAAAGTGTTGCATTACTTACTTGCCATCCTAGTGATGGTCTTTTATCTATACTAGAGGGGCGGTGATTATTTCAGGCACGTACTATAAGATAGTAATTTATTCAATGAAGTTCTGAATTGTCCACATGACGTGTTCCCAAACTCTTCAAGAGACCCAAAGGTGGGTCCCAAAGCAAACATATGAAGAAGAAAAGAGTTGGGCACGCTTTTTAACTTGCAACACTTCGAGGTTGCGTGCTAGAGCTCTAGGATGGGACTAGGATGAACTCACAAGCAAGAGTTCAAGGTGAGGTCAACCTACACAATCAAGAAAAGAGGGCAATTAGTGTAAATTGAATAGAAGTGGTGCGACAAAGTTAGTAAGGACAACCTTAAACACAAGTTTTACACAACCTGCAACCTTTGGGAGGAGGCACCACTCCCCTCCCTATAGTATACTCTATGCCTCTTGGGGATTACATCCAAATGTCACTTTTCCCTAAGACTCCCAAGTGGGAGTCCCAAAATTGGGACTCTTGTTGTCCCAAAACTTTGGATGCTCATATCTTTTTCAAATCAATTTTTAAAAATATGTGAAGACAATATTTTATACCTCTCAAAAAAATCTTTCTAACAATGTATAGCACGCCCTAATCAAATTTCATTTAACCCTTGATTTCAAAGGATTTGTGGTCAGGAGTCAAATTGGGAATTTGACTCCTACCCCTTCTTTTGATCATAGCTCATGCAAATTAGGTATAAACGAACAAGTGAGGGCACTTTAAGCATCTATGTTTCAAGAGTTTTCCAAGGTGTATGGGGGCCTAATTTGGTGTTTCTTTGCCTTTCCAACCAAAGCTGTGAACATTTGCAACTCCCACACGAGTGCCATTCCCAAAGTGGTACTGCACTTGGGAGTCATTGGGCTTCATCCCTTGCACTATCCCCCATTTGTGAGAGTGTGTTTCACACTTAAACACATTTTCAGCCTCATGGGCCCTTGCATTTCACACTTTGTCACAAACCCAATGTTAGGGTTGCAACACCACAAATGTAGTGGACAATTACTTGTCATCTACTTTCTTATAACCTATTTGTTAGTTGTGGTTACTTATCTTTACTAGCCTTTAATGGGAGTACATGTGGATGTCACTTCCCTTACTATATTTCATTATGTATGTCCAAACAATGTATTGGTCTTCTAGTTATGCTACATGATGTTTAACATGTTCTGCAAAGGTCTAATGTTTTTAGGTGGTGAAGAAAATTCTCCACTTGAATTTATAGGCTTTTGGGTAATGATTTGAATTCTTCGCTTGAGTCTACTAGTTCTTAGGTAATGATAAAAAATTTCCACTTGAGTTTGTTGATTCTTAGGTAATGATCGAAATTTTCCATTCGAGTTTATAGATTCTTAAGTTATGGTCATAATTTTCCACTTGAGTCTACTAGCTCCTAGGTGATGATCAAAATTCTCCACTTGAGTCTACAAATTTTTAGGTGATGGCCATAATTTTCCACTTGAATCTACTAGATATTAAATGATGATCAAAATTCTCCACTTGAATCTACTAGTTCTTAGGTGATTGTCAGAATTCTCCACTTGAATCTAATGGTTATTATGTGATGATCTAGATTCTGCACTCAAGTCTATTGGTTCTTAATTGATGTCAAGATCCTACACTTGAATATATTGTAAGCTATTAACAACTTACTTGTGGTGGGTGATAAGTACTCCTCTACATATTGTGTCCCCTTGTATTAAATGATTATCAGTTGTTTGTACATGAGGTGTTGTAAGTGTTTATATGTATATAACATCATTTTGTAATTGTGAAATGATTTTGTCATAATTGTGGATAGGGTAACTACTATCGTAATTTGCAATTTTGTTTTGTTTGTGTTATATACAAGTTTTGTTTGCTAACCATTGCAAATGTAGTATATGCAAATGAATCTAGAGGAGCTAATGGTGCAACCACCAATTTGAGCAAGAAATCAATTTAATTGGTTGGTGAAAAATATAGCTCTATGGAATTGTTACAAACTTGCCCATCACCAAATGTGTTGCCAACCATGCTTGAGCAACAAAACCATTAAAGTGTTTTGGATTGCTTCATACATATTGGGTTCAAGGGGTGTTTGTGTAAATGCTTAGGTGTTCATTGATTGGAATGCTTGCCCCTTAATGAACAAAAAGGGGGAGAGCCATTTGCTGGGTTGATTTTTATTTGTTACAGAGGTAACAAAACATGATATAGACAAATCTTCTTAAACCTTCTTAAGGTGTAATGACTACTCCTCACTTAATGAAGCTTTGATGGTGCACATGGCTTTTCAACATTTCCCATCTTTGAAAACTTCTTGCATGAAATGGCATCTTGTATTGCATTAAAATCAACAATCTTTCATGTCGTAATGGCCATTCCATCTTTATTTCTTGTGAATGGATTTTAGAATGTATAGACTTTGACAAATTGGCTGATGTCAAAACTATCAAACTATCTTTGGAAGTGTTTGCAACATGTACACATATAGAGTTGGCAATGGTTTGTGTAGGTGGAAGCATGTGTGTGTATGACTTGTATAGTGGTTGCTACTCTCACCTTTGGAGGTTACCCAATCTTCTCCTCTTATGTGGCCAATTGCACGTGGTGTTCAAAGAACAATCTTAGGGTTACAATGCTTGATATGAAACCATGACCTTGCCCCATTAATGTAATCTAAAAATTATTTACCTTTGCAATATATTCAGTTACACTTAATTAAATGGAGGGTCTCAAGTGGAGGTGTTCTTGAAATGGGGAACTTTGATGTTTTATTGACACACTCCCAACTCCTTGTAAGACTCAAAAGTGAGTCCAAGTACAAAACAACAAAAGGGGGAGGAGTCGGGGCACGTTCCCTAGCTCATAACACTTGGAGGGGTAAAGGGGTGTGTTGGAGCTCCAAGATGGGACTAGGAAGAGTTGACAAGCTTCATTCACTCACACGGGCCTGCACACAACCCACACAAGGTGGTTAGTGCATAGTTGGAACACCTTTGGTGCTAAGACGAACCATGGGCAACACAGACACATAAGACTCACCACGGCCTGGACTTGGGGGAAGCCACCACCTTCTCCCTTATAGTATACTCTGCACTTCTCCACGGGGTCCACATCCAAATGGCTTTTCTCTCTCGGGACTCCCGAGTGGGAGTCCCGAAATCGCCTAAGTTGGGACTCCCGCAACTTTGGAGCCCCATAACTTTGCGAGCAGACCTCGAATCGAGGTGTGGTCTAAAGCAAAGTTATAGCTCTTGTCGAGAGCTTTTCAACGGTATGTTGCACGTCATCTACAGACAAGTAAATCGGGTTGATTCCCGACTTTTTTTAGTCGGGAGTCAAATTGGCAATTTGATTGCCGACCCTTCTTTTGGCCATAACTTGTGTTTTAGATATCCAAATGAGCAATGCGAACCCATTTTAGTCATCTAAGTTTCAAAAGCTTTCCAATGATATAAAGTATGCAACAAGAAATTGAGTTTTGACCCCTGAAATTGCTCTTTGAAGTTTCGGAAGTTCACCGAGACTCCATCTCCCAAAGTGGGAGTTGCCTTGGGAGTGTGAGGGTTCACTCCCTCACACTTTCTTACACTCTCGGGAGTATGTGATGTAACTCCTGGGCTTCCTCTTGGCTCGCAACCTTGCAACCCCTTTGCTTTGGTCGCAAGCCCAAGGCTAAGGTTGCGACAACTTTGCTTCAAACTTCATCTCAATCAAAGGTTTGCATGCAAAGTTATGGAGCCCCAAAGTCGTAGGAGTCCGAGTTATGGGAATTTAGGGTCCAGGCCATGGTGAGTTTTGTGAATATGAATTTGCTTGTGGTTCATCCTAGCACCAAAAGTGTTCAAACTATGCACTAACAAAGTTGTTGTTTGGTTTTGTGTAGGTCCATGGGAGTGATTAAGTGCTTGTCATTCTTCCTAGTCCCATCCTGGAGTTCCAGCATCCCCTCCTACCCCTAAAGTGCTACAAGCCAAGGAACATGTCCCCAACTCCTTGCTCTTCCATTGTTTTCACCTCAAACTCCCATTTGAGTCTATCAAGGAGCTTGGGAGTGCATCGTCATCAATACTTGATGAGACCCATAAATTATGGCCGTTGGATATAATTCATTAAATATGAAATAAATATGTTCTTCACCCATGCCATGTAAACACATGGCATGTAAACACATGGTATAAAGGCTAAAAATCCAACTTATATGTTACGAATGTAGGTTAATAAGCAGCTAACAAGCTAAACTAGTTAGGTTAGTTCATTAAGTTGTTAGTGTGAAAACTTGAACCCCACACCTCCACATTCAAGGAAAAAGTCTTTAACCCCCACATAACCATTGCACCACATGATTTTTACATGATACAAATCATCACTATATTGTTATAAACATGTTTTTCTAACTTATTTTATAAGCTAAGTACCTAAGTACTTATTCAACAACTTAGAATCTACCTAGTAACCTAAAAGGTACCTAGTTTGGTAGGTAATAGATAAGTGTACAGAGAGGTAGTAGTAAGTAGGTAGTAGGTAGGTACCTATTCGTAAGTAGGTAGGCATGTGCCTAATAGTAGGTACATATACATATTACCTATTTAATATGTAGGTAGGTAGGTAGGTAAGTAGGTAAATAAGCATGTAAGTGCCTACTAGTAGGTACATATGTAGTACCAATCTAGGTACCAATCTAGTAGGTAGGTAAATACATATGTATTACATAGTAGGTAGGTAGATAACAAATAATATTAACTCATAAGTACTAGCTACTTTATAGGTAGCTAGTGAATGGCTAGTACAAGTAACTAACACCTAATTAAACTACTTACATAGGTAGGTTATTAATGTATGTAGGTTAGTCATGTAATTGCAATTCAATCACAAAATAATCTTAATCTAATCATGTAGCCATAATGCAATTGTAATGTAGTCACAATTTTGAGTGAAAGTACATGACTAAGGACATATGACTATATGACTAGATTAGGACAATAGTTGTAAATGTTCAAGTCATGAAAGACATGTTAAATGGCATTGTGATCCGAAATAGAAGAACCTTAAAATAATTTCTACTTTTGTTGGTAAGGAATTATGAATTGTTGAAGATTATATATATATCTATATACATATATCCAATTTGGATAAATATTTTTGGTTGGATATCCTGATTTGGTGGATATCACATAAAGGTGTTATCGACCCAACATTGGTATTTACCAAATGTAGTTCAATAGGATATATCTTCAATAACTTTTAGGTTTCTTGAGCGGTTACACAATCAAATTAAATATACAAATTTGATGATTTTTACATTATTGGTTAACAAATGTTAAACCTAGTTACATTGTGTTTAAATTGGCCAAAGGTAGGGTATTGTGACAAGAACCATTTTAAAGTATTTTAATGTAATTAGGTGATTATGTAGTAGGGTTTCCTTTTTGAAGTCATATGAAAATTAGATTTTGACAAATGAAAGGCCTTAGAGTTTACATTTTTCACTTGAGTGAAAATATTTATTTTCATATTTACATAAGCATTCATCCATTGGAGGATGGTTTTGAAAATTTTAAATTAGTTGGTCACAATTTTCATTTTAATAATTTTTGTTTTGTAGCCAAAATGATTATCATCCAAATTGGCAATCATCTCTAGGAAGATTTGTCCAAATTTGGCCATAAATCAAATATTTACAAATATTTCATTATGCTTCTATATTTGAACTACACATTGAAAACAAAGTATAGAAACTTGATTATTTTTACTAGTTTTTCCTCGCATTTTTGACAATTGAAAACCTTTTAAAAAAATTGAATTATTGAATTGTTGAATTTCTATGTCTCTTTTTGGAAAAAAAATTTGCTAGTAAAAAAAGAGTTGGTTATCATGACTTTTGCAAATCAACCCTAAACAAAAAATTGGCATTTTTGTCCATCAATGAATTTTTTTTTGTGAAATGTGCTTTAAATAATTGTAAGTGTAGGCCTTTCATAGATATGTGTTCAATTTTTATTTATTTTAAATTCTTGGTAGGGCCATTATGTGACATATATCTTGTTATTGATGTAATATATTTTTTGGGTAATAACAATTTGTTATGCATAAGGGCCCATTATCAACTAACCTCATGTGATATCCATGTTGATATTGGTCAAGTAATTGTTTAGGTTCAGAATTTAGAATTTTCCAAATTGAAAAAATTAGGGTCTCCAAAA
>Ga0209208_10002168_pt1 | contig 28074 bp, 18 predicted proteins | sample S1TSphfallax_3_FD_187694 | JGI IMG/M metagenome (GOLD analysis project Ga0209208, IMG submission 187694) | Host-associated microbial communities from peat moss isolated from Minnesota, USA - S1T2_Fd - Sphagnum fallax MG (SPAdes) (version 2) | ecosystem: Host-associated > Plants > Peat moss >...
TGTAAAATGACGGTTAGTTAAATGCCACTACATGGCTCTATCATTGTGATTGACCAATCAAAGTGAAAATTGTATTTCTTTGCTGACACTTTTGGAGAACACTGTATCCAGTCCTTTTTTTAAAAATTGTGATGTAACCACACTGGCTCTCATCTACAAGGTGAATTAGCAAAATTTGACAACAGGTCAGAGAGGAAAGTAGGAATTTTAAGAATCTGCTATGTTTTGATGACTTGCTGGATCGCGTTGTTTAAAAATGACAAATTTTGATGACATGTTGGACTGTATTGTCTAAAGATGACAAATTTTGATGACATGTTGGAACATACTGTCTAAAATGACAATTTCAGAAAATATTCCTCAAAATCTGGTGATTTTTGTGGTGCAAAAGTCCTTTGTATGACTATTGTATCTTGTGCATATGTATAGTTTCGAAATTCAGTTTAAAAATATTTAAAGCTTGAACTGCATCCAAATTATTGTTTACAGGCCAAGATACTACTGCTGGTGGACTTGCTCTGAGTTGTTGAGCTGGGTTTCTTTTTGACAAAGTCTACAGCACATCTGAGGCTCAAAAATGTCTTTTGTCATACAAACAGAAGTCCAGAAACAAATTTCAAATGTTCCATTGTTGAAATGCACTTTGATAAAAGAATGTCAAGTTTTGACACAATAGGTTCTTTCTTGAATTGTAGAATATATATATACTTCCTACATAGGCACCAAATTTTCTTGTAAGTGCTGCTGCTACAGACAAACTATAAATGCACATGGGCTGCTGGTTGAAGCAGCTCACAAGAACTACCTTGAATCCATTCCTTCAGGCTTAAGCCATAGAATGCAGTTTACTGCAACCCTCACCAAAGTGGGAATTTCTACAGTACACCTCAAGCCTCAGTAGATCACAACTTCCAATTCTACCCTCTGATGATCGGTGTTTTTTTCTTTTCAAATTTGTGAGGTTGGTGGGCTGGTGATCATCCACAAGGGGACTTAGCAAAAAATTTGGCTACATGTTAGAGAGGAAAGTAAAAAAGTTTAGGAATCATCCTATATTTTGGCAGCATGGCTATATTCATGACAAGGGTAGAACCGCTCATCATTGAACAATGTCCAATATTTTCCTCATTCCTTAACCAAATTGAGTGATTTTTGTGTCATTGGACATGCAAATTGGATTGTAACAAATGTTTTTTCAACATCAAAAATAAATTAGCAAAGTAGAAAACACAAGAGGATCCATATTTTTTAATGTATATCAAAATCGTGTCACAATGTCATTTTTTTTTAAACCTTTTTTATCTAGTCTTTTTTTATTATGTAAAGACACATTTATAGATGATTATGATGGAATCTATAAGTTTAATGGTTTAAAATATGATCCTTTTGAAATATTTGATAATCTTTGATTCATTATTTTTTACAAAGATCAAAATATAAGATAAAAAAGAACTACAATAAGGACTAGGTCCTTTTCATTCTGTGTGGTACATTTCAAAGATTTTCACCCATGAAGAGGATGAGTGATAGTTTGCTTTTATTTTTTTGAAAAAATTGCTCTATCCATTTTGAATGATTTGAAATTTGATGGGTGCACCAACTAGTGCTTTATAAAACTTCTTTCTATTCCAAAGACAAAGATGCAACAATTAAAGATTTTAAGCTCGAAGTCCGAATTTGTTTTAATTCACCAGTCACCAAACACTGAACCCCCTTACACCAAACAACTCATATCTTAACCATTCCTTTACCAAATTGAGCAATGTTTGTGATATTGGAAGCAGTAAGTGGAAGGCTACAAATGTTGTTTGAGCTTCAGAAGCTCAAACACAATGTGTGAAGATTCAACCTTCTCTAAGTTCTTATGTGCTTGGTCACCAACCTATCTACCCTATATTGTCTAAATATAGTGGCTACAAATTTTGTTTCCTTCATAATATGGTGATAGTGGACCATTTTTTCCAAAAAAAAACCTTTGGAATTGTAGCAAGGGCCTTCTTATTGCTGCTGGGTTGAGATTGTACAGATGGGTGGCTTATGGAAGCCTACGTCATCTGTGTTACATCATACTAGTATGTCATACTAGTATGAGCTAGTGCTTAAAAAATCAAGCTCTTCACCACCAAAGTTTTGCACAATATCTCAACTTTTGAATTGGTGCCAAGCATGTGATCATATCATGCGGTTAGGTTAGGCACACTAGGCAGTACCATTTTTCCTCTGCAAGCTTGATCTCTTGGTAACTGGAAAAGGCTATCTATTTAGAGCAGCTCCACTAGTGTTCAGTATGTGGCCCTGCACTGGAAATGTTGGATCAGGTGTAATAGTCATATCCCGTGGGTCTACTCACCCACTGAAAAGTTATTCTGACCCTCAAAAAAAAAGTACACATCTTCCGAGAGCATGGAAGAGCCTTGAATCTAATAAATAACTAGTGCTCCTTATTTTCTGATTGGCTAGATAGCTTAATTAATCTTGGTGAGTTGCTATTAGTAATCTCCCATGTATTTGCCATCCCAGTTTTAGTTTTATGGAATGGGGTTAGAAACAAGTAAATAACTAAAACTAGTAAATTAGAGGATGTGAGAAATATTTTTGTGGGGGTCACATACGGAGGAGCACTGCTGGAGATGCTCTCATGTTAGTTATATGTAGCCTGTAACTTTAATAAGATTTTGTGTTGAGTGTAAATGACTTTGAGCTGATAGCCTAAACACCCTTTTTGGACAAATTATTAGGACACATATTTGCTCCCAACAAATGCACTATACAATTTCAACTGTTTCAATTTTCATCATCAAATTGCTCCTGTAATAAAATGTAAACAGAACTATTAGTAGACTTTCAATCATTGAACAAAAACTACATGTCCCAAATTTGAGCTCATGAGAACTTTATGCACAACCTTCAATTTTGAAGCAAGCCTTGAATCCAAACCAGAAAAGCAAGTTTTTGATGTTCCTGTTGTTCAGGATCCAATCCTCTTGTGTCTTGCTTTTCCTCCTCTTCTGTCCTGTTCCAGGACCTACTCATTCAAGTCAAATGCATTTTCATCAAGGATCGATCCCCAGTGCCCTGGACACATGGCAGGTGCACTCAATCCATGCCTGATATTTTCCTCTTTAGTGAGTTTGCTTCTATTTAAATTCTGGACAACCTGTAAATTAGTCAATGCCTTTTATCTATTGAAAAACAGATGTTTTTCATTTACTGATGAAATCAAACACACAACCAGCAAAGGAATCCAAGACAAATAGAGCCAAAAATAAAATACAATATTCATATTGACACATCTTTAGGTTTGTTAAGTGGTATCAGGGATATAAGAATTTGTTGATTCTCAAATTGGAAATGAAATGTACATTTAGGACACATTATTTTAGCTTTGACCAAAAAAATGAGGTTAGGATAAACTCACAAAATTAAATTGAAATTGAAATCAATTTGCACCTTAACAAGTTCATTACCATTTTATTCCAAATATGTGCAAATAAAAATAAAAAATAATTCATATATATAATTTATTTCAATATAAATAAAGTGTTTAGAATTCATTATGAAAAGAATATTTTTAAATATATCTAAAATATACAAAGAATGACCTCCTATGATTTGCACAAACCAAGAAACAACACAATTAGTACAAATTGAAATCAAAATGGTGGATGAATGAAATCACGGAAAGACATTCACATGATTCACCATGGTTAGGACTTCAAAAAAAGAATTCCTTCCTCTAGAATAATTTGTAAATGGTGATAGGAATTACATTGAAATGCCATAAATTTTTTATATTCCCAAGTGAAAGTCCCCAAAACTACCTAATATGAATTTTTAGCAGTCCTTGAAAACAAAGTTATAGCCTTTCAAAGAAGAAATCAACACCATATTGCACATTCTAATTAGAGGTGATTTGACCCCGTTTATTAGACATTTTAATAGTTAGAAGTCAAACTACCAATTTGAATTCTAACCATTTAAAATGGTTATAACTTGTGTTTCAAATTTTCAAATAATGAATGCACCCCCACTTTAGATATATAATTTTCAAGACTTTTCTAATAATCTAAAGAAGGCCCAATTTGAATAAGGTTTAATCCCTACATTCATAATACGAGAGATAAAAACTTAAATGGTTTTGGAATACCTACATGGCTAAAGTTTGGTCTTTATGTGGTCTACACCCAATGGGGAGCTCATCACACCTAATTAAAGACCTACCTTTATGGGGATTATTCACCAAAAACATGTAAATTTTATTTTGTGAAAGTTTTTTCTATAATTAAAATGACATATATGTTTATTATGATATGGGTCGATTACATAGAAGGTGTATCCCAAGATTTAATAAAAAGCTAACATGAAATCATGAAAAAAAAATTGAGTTCAAATCTCCAACCATAAACCTTTAAATACTTGAAGGGAAGAATGGATATATTATCAACCCTATTCATCTACGTGTAACAACAATTGTTTAACACATATGTAATTTTGTCAAGTGATATCAAGGGTAATGTCAATTCCCAAGTTTGTAACGAAATGCAAGCTTAGGGCACATTCCCTAATTCTTAAAAAAAATAAAGTTGGGAGTTTTAGGATGGGTTTAGGCTGAATTCACAAGAGAGAATTCAAGGTGTGATCAATTTGCACAAACCAAAAAAAGGGCAATTAGCACAAATTAGAGCCAAAGTGTTAGATGAACAAGACATGGGCAACAACTTTCACAAAACCCAAACTTGAAAAGGAACCACCACCTCCTTTTCCTAACCTCTTCTTATATAATATATTTTGTGACCAATAGCAAGGTATTAAAGTGAGAAAAACTCCCAAGAATTTTAAGAGTACTAATTTTTTTTGGTTTTGCTCGTGTTATGAATTCCACATTTTTATGAACTCATAACTCCCACATAAAAAAATTGATTAAAAAGTTCTCAAAGGAAAAGTTGTAGCCCTTGAATAAACCTTTCCAATTTCATATCACATGTTTAATTTAAAGCCATAGCCTATTTTATAAAAAATTAGTGGTTAAAAATAATGGTGCTAATTTGATTCTTTGCCATTTTTTTGACCATAACTCCTAGTTCACAACTCCAAATGGAAAATATCTACACGTCAAGAAATTTGTACTAGTATACTAAAGGCCCAATTTGGACAACTTTTACTACTTGCATTTTTCCTCAAAGATTTGGGAGTTAGCAGGATTTCAATTTTCGATACAATAAATGCATGGCTTTTCAAGTTGTCCAACTTGATTGTCTTGTTTGTTTTGACTAAAAATTTGGTCAATTTGATTAAAATCTTTAGCTTTTGAAATGACATGTTTATTTTGATTGCTTCAATAAATTAAAATGACATTTCTTTACTAATAATTAAATGTGACATTTAGTCACCTTGAACAAAACATGAACATCATAGTAAAAAAAAGACATAGTTGTTGTCAAATGGGACATTCAATTTTGTTTAGACTAGATTCATAATTACATGAATACAAATTTTAATTATATTGGGTTATATTGATTGGTCAACTTGACCGATTGTCATTTGATTATTAGTCAAAATGAACATTGTCATTCAATAGGTAGATAGGATAGGTAAACTAAGTAGATAAGTAAGTTATGTAGGTTAGGTAGGTAGGCTAAATGGACTAGGTAGGCTAGTTAGGTGGGTAAGTAACTAGGTAGGTGTTTAAGTAAGTAAATAGGTGGGTTAAGAAGGCTAAATAGGATGTAGTTAAATAGGTGGGTTAAATAAGTTAGGTAGGTGGGTATGTAGGCACAAAACCCTTCATTTCTTGCCCCTTAGCGCTTCATGAAACACCTTTGCGCACTAGGACTTGGTACGTGACCTCTAACGACAATGGCACCACATCATCCTTCGATTCGACGTCCTCTTCTTCCACACCCCCTCTTTCACCTCCAACTTGTCCTATTTCATACAAGTTTATTCTTTGGAGTTGATCCATGATTATCCACTCTACAAACACAACCTAGTTTATAGGGCAATTTTTCCTTTCACAAACAATGCTTCGAACTAAGGCTTTGTTGATTATTCATGTGGTTGGCATTTTTGTGTGTTGATGGGCAATCATCCATAGTTTTTCAATGTGCTTCATCAACTTTGGATTGTTGTTTGAATTATAGTGATAGCCATTTTTGTTAGTAAGAGGTCCAACAACTCCAAAACCTCCTCCTTTGTATAATCTAACCCAAGCTTCAAGTTTTTGGGAAATGGCTTGATGCTACACAACCCATAAGCATCAACAAATTGTTTACATGTTAATGGAATCTTCCTGTCAAAAATAATCTTGGGTGGATTTATAAATAATGCGTGTACATAAAGAGATATGGTGCTCTCTACCTTCATTTTCTTTTTTAGGTTTTTTCTTCCTACTGTTGCAACCCTAGCCTTGGGCTTGCGACCAAGGCAAAGGGGTTGCAAGGTTGCGGGCCAAGAGGAAGCCCGGGAGTCACATCACATACTCCCGGGAATGTAAGAAAGTGTGAGGGAGTGAACTCTCACACTCCTAAGGCAACTCCCACTTTGGGAGATGGAGTCCCGGTGGACTCCTGAAATTTCATAGAACAATTTTGGGGGTCAAAGCTCAATGGCTTGTGGCGTTCTTTATATCATTGGAAAGCTCTTGGAACGTAGATATCTAAAATGGGCTCTCATTTCTCATTTGGACATCTCAAACACAAGTTATGGCCAAAAGAAGGGTTGGGAGTCAAATTGGCAATTTGACTCCTGACCAGAAAAAGTCAGGAATCAACCCGATTTACTTGTCTATAGACGACGTGCCACATACCGTTGAAAAGCTCTCAACGAGGGTTACAACTTTGCTTCAGACTACACTTCGATCCAAGGTCTGCTCGCAAAGTTATGGGGCTCCAAAGTAGCAGGAGTCCCAATTGGCGCGATTTCGAAACTCCCACTCGGGAGTCCTGGGAGAGAAAAGCCATTTGGATGTGGGCCCTGTGAAGAGGTGCAGAGTATACTATAAGGGGGAAGGTGGTGGCTTCCCCTAAGTCCGGGCCGTGGTGAGTCTTGTGTGTCCGTGTTGCTCGTGGCTCGTCCTAGCACTAAAGGTGCTTCAACTATGCACTAACCACCTTGTGTGGGTTGTGTGTAGGCCCATGTGAGTGAGTGAAGCTTGTCAACTCTTCCTACTCCCATCCCAGAGCTCCAACACGCCCCTCTACCCCTCAAAATGTTATGAGCTATAGGAACGTGCCCCGACTCTTTCCCCTTTCGATGTCTTGTACTTGGACTCACTTTTGAATCCTTCAAGGAATTGGGAGTGCGTCACCTACGCTACATATTTGTTGAGACATTTTCTTGTCCAAAATACACTTTATGACAATTGTGTCCTTTCAATGTCTAATGATCACACACATGTTAGGTTTTAACATAGAACAAGCTTGCTCTACTACTAATTTCGAAATGATTAAAATAAGACAGAGGTCGTGTGTGACAAATCACATCGGTCCAAGTAGGCTTGTCCTATAACTCTATGTCTACGTGCATGTAAATTATCTTTAATGAAAATTTGAAAATGCCGCATAAATTGGCCAATCCCACTTATAATGACATCATCTTATCATCATCATGTGTCAACATTATACACAGTGTAAATCTTGCAAAATGGACTTTGGGCCAAGTTTGTTTTTGTTGGGTTTTGGTCCACCTTACTTTGCTAAAACCCTCAAGATAAGTTTGGAGACACTTCAAATTATTAAGAGTTTTCCAATTGAGTTGATTGAGTTTGGCATATTCTTGCTGTAAGTTTTTTGTTTTCCTCTAGGGTCCGGTTTGCAGTCAGGTTTATTTGTTTCAATTTACCTACGATGTTTGAGGGCAAAACTAGCCAGTTCTAATTATGGATCCTTACAAAAGGCATTATCCTTTGGATTAAGATGAAGTCTCTTCTTATATTCTGCTAACACAGGATGCATATCCCCTACAATGTATTTGGGTATTAGTATGTTTTCGATATAGCAGTCTAATTTATATAATAAAATATTGGCATGAAGCTAACAATTTATTTTGCCTTTTTCAACTTGTTGGACATGAATTGGACCTTATTTAATTGCCCCTTGACTATGATTAGTTTTTTGTCACGATTCTTCAAAGTTTTTTGCATTGTCTCTAGCTCCAAACTACAAGTTTAAAAGTAGTTGTGGGTCTCAAACATGTTTTCTTTGGCTTATTCATATTCAACTCTGAGGTTTAAAAGTTCTTACAATGTCCTTGACCAAGTTGTGGCATTTTGAGCAGCTTGCTCTAAAAACATACTAATATGTCTTAGTTTTTTTGTAGAATGACCAAAAACTAAAATAGGTTGGGATATATAAAACTATGGGTTTTTTACATGAACAAGTTCCACTATAAGTTGAATAGGTTGTGATGATTCTTCAGCTACAACTATAAGTTGTGTGGTTTCTACAATTGGTACTATAGGTTCAATAGATTCAATAGGTTCAACTTGGATGCTATTAATTACCTAGTTTAGATTAGGCTCAAGTTCTTCCTCCAAGTTGCCTTGTGTAATTGTTGCTTGAAACTCTTCTCCACCTCCACCCCCCACCTCATCTAAACAAGTTTGATCCTCATCCTCCTCTAAGTCAACAACCTATGACCTAAAAGTAGTTCTAGACTTCTTTCTTGGTGGTGAAGTAATTTAGGTTGTTAACTTAATTTTTTAGTATGTATATAGTAATTGGTTAAACAAACTGGTAATCAATTTGTTGTAGTAACCAATTGTTAACATAGCAAGTTGATTTAAACTTGTGACCAATAAGTTTGATATTTTGATTTTGAAGTTTATAATGGTTAGTGATTGTTTAAGTTAAAACAACACTACGAGTTGATATAAATAGGAAGACTTAGAACTAGATCAAGAGATCTTTATTTTTTGTAACTCTTGGAGAGTTTTTGAATTCTGAACTAGTTTACTTGGATTTTCTTTTGAAGCTTTTCCTTTCTGTTTCTGAAATGCAAGATGTAGAATAGTTTGTTCTTGATGAATAAACAAGAGTTTCCTATGTTTCTTTTGTTTTGATACATCAAATTTGGAGAAAAAAACATCATGCATGTTAATAATTTCAATAAACCAAAATTAAAAAATAGAAGAAAGCATGTAAGTTTTTTTAAAAATAGAAAACACCTTTAACATTTGGTGACCACACAATGGAACAAAAGTGTGAATAATCACATTTACAATCTTTAGTTTTTAGCAATTGTTTTGATCTAATATTTTAGGTTTGGATTTGTATTAAGTTTTAGTAATTTTCTAGGAATCTTTTTGTGTTCATACTTTTTTGTTTTCTTTACAAACCAATAATAAAATATTTTTTAAGATTTACATGTTGGTCCTTGATTTTTTTTCTTAACAACTTGTTGACCAAAAGAAATCTAAATTACTAATTTTTGTGAGATGTCAAAAGTAGTCACAAGGGGCCTTAAAAGGCAATTAGAATTAGAATCATTACAACAACCTACTCATGAGGTGGTTCAACCATAAAAACAACCATGTTTTCAAGCCAAAAGAACACAACCAGTTGAATCTCCCAGCAATGAACCTCAACAACCTGTTATAGTAGACATACCTTTTCATCATATACTAGTAGAGCAAGAGGAAAGACGAGAATCACATGTATTGGCAATTGGTTGATTTTTGACACCCTAAAAGTCATCCCAACAACGGAGGTCAAATGCACAATCGAGTGGGCAAAAGGCCAAACTTGTTCAACATGCTAATGAAGTAATTAATTTTTGTAGGATAGAGATGGCAGTCTGTGACACCCGGTTATTATATTCCTAAAGCCATTATGCCATCTCGATCAACACCGATTGTTGGTTACTATACATCTGAATTGATTCCTATTTTGAATCCAACTACAGCAAATTCAGAATTGGAATGCAACCAGCTTTTAACCCAATTGGAACAGCTATGTAACTTGGAGCAAAGACCTTCACATAGATCTAGTTCTCAACAGCCTATAGAACTAATGGAAGAATTTGTGGCCCCTATTGGTGTTCAACAAACATAACCACTTCATCAAATTGTTTGACCGAATGTACCTGTCATGGGAATTGTTGAACGACCATTTGTTCAATGAAATATACTAGTTATAGCCACCCAACCCACTATTGAAGTTGCATTAACACATGCATAGTATCAATAGGTTGGACATGAGTTCAAGAATTATCCTTTTGTAGACAATAAATTGAAAAGATTGATGAGAAAAAAAGTCAGAACTTTACAACTTGTGGTACTGAACACACCAACGACACATGTTGGTGTACATGTGCAACAAATTTGACCACAACTGAATTTTTTTACCAACCCAATATTAATTAGTCAACATTTAAATTGGTCACAACCTGTTATATACCATTGCTAGTAGGGCAACCTAGAAATGTATTATACTTGATGTGGTATAATACAATTCCATCTTTTGTACCTATGGATCCTAACATGTACTTTATGTATTATCCGAGAATCAAAGGACTTGATCCATTGATTTTTGGAAGAAAGAAGGCATATGCAACTAGTGTTATTCAATTGGATTCAATGCCACTTGTTGAGCAATTGGTGCAAAATCAATATCTTGTTAGAATTCCAACTTTTGGACTAGAACAACTAGTTCTCATCATGAAAGGTGTACATGTTCAACAAACAATGGCAACAACTCTACCTATTACCACTAGACTACTTGTCTATGGTAATGGTGTTCTAATCCAATAGCCCAGAAAGGTTAATTCATATCCATAGCCAAGTGGAGAATCGCCTAGAGGTTCGCCTAATGGAGGATCGCTAAAAGGAGGATCACATGATCGAGACCCACTTGGAGGATTGCCACTTGATCCACATGTTGGATTTTATGGATGGTAGGCACCCAATCCAAGGATATTCATGCCACCATGGTATTAACTGATTCCAATTTGATTTAAACCAACCAATAAATTGCCATATCGAAAGCTTCAATATCCCACATACATGAAGGATATTAATCCTGATGCTCACATTAAAGTTTTCAAGAAAACAATCAAAGCCAATGGTGAGACTGTGGAGGTCAATATCATCAACCTATTTGGTTTCACTTTACGATGCAACATCTCAAAGTGGGGTGAAAAATTCGTACAAGACCATCCTAACTGCACATTTGATGAGTTGGAATAAACATTTTGCAAGTGCTTTCAGACTATGAAAATAAACAAAAAAGTCTATATGCAGTTGAAGAATCTCCAACAACAAGTTACTAAACATGTAGAGGTCTATTACGAACATTTACTTGAACTGACCAATTGCTTATAAATGAAAGCTACTAATGTTTTCATTACTATTATTTTCAAAGCAGGTTTACAACCATACCTTAAATTGGCAACATCAAGTATGACGAAAGATACCCTTATCAAACATAAGGAGACTATAATGATTTGTGAGAAAAGTGAATCGGTCATAGCAAATTACAATGCTTTGATAACTCAACAAAAGTCCAAACCGGTTGCATAGCCCATAGTCACTTATACCACTGTTAAGCAAAAAATAACTTGTTCAAATTGTGGTAAAATAGGTCATGGGAAAGAAACTTGCATAATCGGAAGAGAGAAGAACCATCAATTTTTGTTGTACCCACTAAAGTTGTTGAACCAATGGCTGAAGTAATTACACAACCTATTAAACCAACTAGAGTGCCATTAAGACATCCTTATCTTATATATTCTAACTTTGAACATCATGCACCTAATTGTCTTCGAAAGACAAAAGTTCAAAACATGTTTCGAACTAAACCAACTACTACTGCCATTGTGGTAACAAAAAACCTTAAATCTAATAATGTACCAATCAATGTAGTTGATGTTGTCATGACACATAGCCAAATACTAGAGCAATAAGCTCTTAAAGAATGTGAACCAATGAAGGCAAAAGTAGTAGTTGATTAGCAAATAGAAGAACAATTGCGTGATTATTTGTTCATATTATCAAGGAGTTACAAGGAAGTGACTTAACATCACAAACATCCATCAATTTAAATGGACCACTTCATTCATATTGGGCTAATCTACTTGAATTAATAAGTCAACGACTACTAGCAAACAACCTATTCAGTTGATTCCATAAACAATATCACCAAAGAATACTTTGGAGGAAATTTTGAGAAACATCAGTACTCAAGTTTTGGAAACTAAGTATGTTATCAATTTAAGGCAAATCTTGAAGATTGTGTCGGACATCAAACAATACATTCTCAAATTGGTTAAATATGTTCAATTGGTCCAACTTCAACCTACTTGTGTAGCAATGACTATCGATCATTAAATGGTTGTGACTCAAGTCCAAGTTGGTAAGAACTTCATTGATGATGTGCTAATTGATGGAGGATCTAAAATAAACATCATTACTAAAAACCTGAGAATATAATTAAATTTGTCAAAACCCAATCCAACGCCTTACAATTTGCATATGGCAAATCAAACTATAGTGAAACCACTCGGTCTTATTAGGGATTTGAAGATATTTGTTCATGGAATTCCTTATACGGTTACACTTACCATTATCAACAACAATGTTCTAGATTATAACTTTACTCAATGTTACTAAGACGCCCATGGTTGAGAGATGTAAAAGTATCCCATGATTGGGGAACTAATATTGTTACCATATAAAATAACCCATACAATAATAACCATACCTATTACTAAAAAACTTGGTGTTCAAACCAAAAGACTATAAGTCCTAGTTTGTTATGATTTCCATTCTGGAATATTTGATGAAGAAGAGGATGTGATGTTTGCCATAAAGTTAGACTTGTTTTCAATAGGAACCATAGTAGTACCTACTCATACTAAACATGTTCCTAAACTAGTCTACATACCATATATTGGGATAATAGAACCAATTCAAAAATAACCTAGTGTATTATGTATAAAACTATAGGTGTATTAGTTGTAAAATTAGTTATACCACTTGATACTATCAAATGACACTTACTTGAAACTTCCTTCCATCTAGAGGTTGGAGAGATGATTATTGATGAGACACTTGTTCAAGAGTGAGTACAAGATTTGACCATAGCAGGTTAGACAATTATTGAAAAGGAACAATTAACCAAAATCAATTTGGGTACCAAGGAGAATGTGCAATAGGTGAAAGTGAACTCTACACTTGAACCAATTATCACAAATCAATTGATTGAACTTTTAAAGGAGTTCAAAGATGTATTTGGCTAAACATACAAAGACTTGGAAGGTATTCCACCAAAGATTGTTCAACACCGGATTGAATTGGATACCACAATACCACTTGCTCATCAAACAAGGTACTAGTTGAATCTTAATTATGTTGTTATTGTCAAGTAAGATATAAACAAATTACATGTTGTTGGTTTTATCAAGCCAATTGAGGAAGCAACTTGGCTGTCTCCAATAGTGGTTGTTCCTAAGAATAATGGAAAGCTAAGGATCTATGTTGATTTTAGGAAATTCAACATAGTAACAAAGAAATACCTTTACCCATTGCTTTTCATGGATGAGGTCATCAACACAGTTGTAGGGCACAAAGTTTATACCTTTTTGGATGGGTTTTAAGGATATCATTATATATCAATTGCATCAAAAGACCAGCACAAAATCACCTTTGTGATAGACTAGGGGGCTTTTGTGTGGGTTGTGATGCCATTTGGTGTAAAAAATGGACCACCCACCTATTAGAGGGTAGGTAACTAAAGCTTTTCATGAGTACATTGATGTATTCATGAAGATTTTTCTTGATGACTTTACAATTTTTAGTGACATGTCAACTCACCTTAAAAAGCTAAAAAAATGTTTTTTTATAATGCAGAGAATTTGATATTAGTTTAAACCCAGATAAGTGTGCGTTCATGGTGTTTTAAGGAACCATCTTAGGTTTCATAGTGTCCAAAGAAGGCAAAGTCATGGATCCTAAGAAGGTTGAAGCCTTAGTAAACATGCCAGTACCTACTACCCCCTAAGAAATCCAAGTTTTTAACAGGATGGCCCAGTTTTATAGGTGCTTCATCAAAAACTTTGCTTCAATCATGTCATTATCACCAAGCTACTCAAAAAGTCTAAAGTCTTTGAATGGATTGAAGAATGCAAAAATGCTTGGGAGGAGATTAAGAATCAATATATACAAGCCCCTATGTTGATAGGTCCAAATTGGGAGTTTGAGTTTCATGTTCATACAAATGCATCTTAGTTAGCAATAGGAGCCATACTTGCACAAAACCCAACTGGTAAGTTTGATCAATTGGTTATGTATGCTTCTAGATTATTAAAATCAACTGAAAAAAACTATACTAGTATTGAGAGGGAAGCCCTAGCTATGGTATATGCCTTACACAAATTTAGACATTATTTAATAAATAACTAGTTTGTATTTTATGTTGACCATATGGCCCTTTTGTATTTGGTTAATAAGCCACAAGTTTTTAGCAAAATAACTAGGTGGTTACTATTATTCTTGGAGTATGATTTCAAAAATGTTTATAAGCCTGGTAGATCCCATTTGATGGTAGACGCATTAAGTAGATTGCTTAATAAAGTAGATTTGGTTGGTGTACCTAGTCAAACCACTGATGTTCACATGTTCACTTATATCCATAGTGGTTATAGAGTGTTATGGTTACCTATAAGAAGGAATGATGCCATAAAGATTCATAATTTCATAGAGACAATATTTAATTTAGAAAGCTAAACCATTTGTGTTACACTATGGAATACTTTATAGATTTGGACAAGACAATAGGTTTCATTGTGTTTTGCAACCTGAATAGGTGCCAACTATACTACAAGAGTTATATAGTGGAGTTGGTGGAGGACATTTTTTTTCAAACATCATAGTGAAGATCCTTGATGTCGATTATTGGTGGCCAACCATGAACAAAGATGCTCATGAATTTTGTCAGACTTGTGATTTGTGCCAATGAACAGGTAATATGTTAACACAAAATATGGCAGAGTTAATTACTACTATGTGTAAAGAACCTATCCAGAAATGGGGATTGGATTCTATTGGACCTATTAAACCAAAAAGTCGTTACTCTAACAACTGATACATTCAAGTTGCCATTGATTATGCTACCAAGTGGGTGGAGGCCAGAGCTTTGAACACCAATATAACTATTATTAATGCGAAGTTCTTATATGACCATATTCTCACTCGATTTGGCTATCCACTTATTATTGCGATAGATCAAGGTACCCATTTCATTAACGATGTTATTCGTTATTTAACTGATCATTTTATCTTGAAACATACTAGTTCTACTATCTATTATCTAAAAGGGAATGGACAAGCCAAATCTACTAACAAAGTCTTTGGTACATTGTTCATGAAACTAGTGAATGAAAATTGGAATGACTAGGATGAACACATGTCCACAATTTTATTATTTTATAAAACTGTTTTTAAGGTTAGAACCAGTCATACCCCATTTCAACTTATCTACAAATTACACATGTTCCTACTTGCATAATACTTCTTACCATCCAAACCATGGTAGACCTATGATTCAAAACATGTCAAAATTATAATCAATCACATGTTAGAACTAGAAAAACTATAGGAGAACTAATCAATAGCACAAGACTTTATAACTTCTAATGAGTGGAATGAGTTGTTATGATTTTATAATTGGTACATTGACACAAAATAATAGTTTGGAGATTATGTTTTATGGTTTCTAGGAGATGTCAAAGCATATACCCTTAAGTTTTAGAGATGATGGTTTGGACCATATAGGATCCAATACAATTTACCAAACAATATGGTACTATTAATGACTATTAATAAATTCGACCTAATTCGATATTGGTTAACATTAACAAGTTGAAACCCTATAAGTTTATGGAGGATCAAACATTTCAACTTGTTTTAACTAAGCCTAGTGATTTTTTGCTAGAGGAATTAATGGAGGTAACCCATTCTAACAACCTATCCACCAAACAACATGTTGAGGAAACCCATTTTGATAACCTATCAAATGAGGAATTAGTTGAGACAACCCATTATGGTAACTTATTTGTTGAAGAACTAGTTTAGTCCAACATTTGAGGGTTGATAGCAAATAACCTAACTGAAAGAAGAATGGATAATGATTTGTCTGAACTAGAACTTGTTCAAATGGGTACTCATGACCTGTTGAAGAGGCAACTGGTTGGGAACCAACTTGTTAGCCCTAATCCCGCACAAAATAATGATATTCTAATGTGAACCATACCGATATAGCCATGGCCGGTAGTCTTAAATTTTAACAGCTGCGTTAGGGATATTTGAATGTGGTGAGGTTATTAGGGGTTTTTAACAACTTCGTGTTAAAATAGGGGTTGATGAATGTGCACAGTTGTGTGGGGGGGTTGTTTTCTTTTTTGAAATGCGGTATTGGCTAAGTTAGTTTTTTTCTTCAACAAAAAATTGGTAAACCTTAATTTTAGAACCTTAGTGGCATAATTAGGGGTGAGAAATCTTTAAAAGGTTGGGGGTAGAAACAGACACCAGAATTCATGGTGTGTAACAAAAAATTGGTTTTATTCTAATATTTGGTGAGTAGCAAGGAAATGTTGGGAATTTATGAACTAGGTGGGAGGGGATTGATGAAAGGTCCAATAGAAATAGAACATCTTCAAGCCTTATAAACATATGATTAATTCAAAACAACTTAACAATTAAATAAATAGGGGGGATAGGGTGGTAATGGCAACTTGAGTTTCATGATGAATGGAACATTTATTTAGATTATGGTTAAGCTCAACAAGGAGCTGCAATTACATGCGGAGTCCTAATGTATGCTACAATGATAGTTCATAACTATAGGAAATCTAAAATGCGTCGAATGGTGCAAACTAGGTAGTTTGCCTTGCTATTAGAAGGCAGTTGATGAATCGGACCGCGTAACCAACGATAGTGTCCAACGCCAAGAATTGAAAACCATGCGAAGATGGAGGTGTTTTCATTCTTGTAACAACGTTCACAGACGGTTTCAGGTTCATCACCAGAAACGAGGTCGACTTGCAACAAAATCACCAGGGTGTGACAATTCGGGGAAATGCAATAGTACCAAGCTCGAGGGGGATTGACTTCAAGACAAGCGCGCACTGCTCGTGATTCAGGTTCTTCATCACGAAGATGTTGTGTCAAAGTCAAATCTAAAAATGACTCCGGGGCCAGCTCTTCATTTGCTTGCGCATCTTGAGGCCCGTAAGACGTGGCCATACGCAACACCATAATTTAAAGGGAAAAAGAATAGATCTTCAACTAAATCGAATTGACAATGAATGTGTGGGAGACTTGTGACATCAAAATGTGCGATCGTAATTTATAGGCTAAGGGAAAGGGAGAAAAGACGTAAATAATGGCCTATAACCATGGTAAAGTAAAACCTTAATATTAAAGGAAAAGACGAAGGTCTAAGTAAAGTTACTTGGGGGAATAGTGGGAAGAGGTGAAAAAAAACCTTCTTCTTTTCCTTCCATTGACCTCCGAACATAAGAACCTTTTCCTTTTCCTTCCATTGGCCTCCGAGCATAAAAACCTTTTCCTTTTCCTTCCATTGACCTCTGAGCATAGGAACCTTCTCCTTCTCCTTCCATTGGCCACCAAGTGGGGATCCTCCTTCCTTCTCTTTAAAAGGGCAAAGTCAGATTATTTTGCTTTTTCTTTTTCGGACATTATTTTCAACTCAAATCTTAAGAAGACTTGCCCCCACAACTTTCTTAGGGAGGAGAAGAATGAGTAGCCCTTGGAAGATGGTAGAAAGGGGGAGAGTAGATTGGAGGGTTATAGTAGTTTGGAAAGAATGGAAGTAGGTAGGGATAGTGTTGGGAGCTTGAAATCCTAGAAAAACATTTACAGATATTTTTGGGTTTGGTAGTATAACTTACTACTAGCTTAGCTACAGAGCTTAAGATTTGGTAAAAATGTGCGCTTCGTAGTTACCGTTCTAAAGAGTTAAGGCAAGCCTGATTTAGATAACGTATGTGTTAAAAATAATGTTTTAAGTGACCATTGGTCTATAGCCAAGTTAAACTTCCTACCTTTGCAAAACCCTCTCGGGTTTGGTAGTAATAATTTACTACTAGCTTAGTTGCAGAGCTTAAGATTTGGTAGAAAGGTGCACCTCATAATTAACTTTCTAAAGAGTTAAAAAGGCAAGCCTAATTTAGATAACATATGTGTTAAAAATTATGCTTTAAGTGACTAGTGGTCTGCAACCGAGTTGAACACGGTGTTAAACTTTTAAAAGTTGGTTTAAGTGAATGACAATTTAACATAAAATTTTAGGATTTGGCATGTTGAGCTTGGAAAATGTATCTATCAGTTCTAAATCATGATTGATGCATAAGAGGCAAGCTACTCGGTTTCAACTACAAACGCAACTTAACATTGATAAATACACTTACATTTTTCTTTCACAGGTAGCATATGTATTTTCAAGTATAGTCACCTTGTAGAACCAGGAGTAGAGGGACAAAAAGTTGCCTCACATCCAGTAAACCTAATTACAAGTGTCAATTTCTTATGGCAAGTATGCCCTAAAAGTTGCATCATTCTCCAAGCACCACCACTTTTCACTTTACAACTACACTACAAAAAACCGATGTGCCCCTTGGAATGTCTTTTCATTTTTTTCATTTTAGATTCCTTTATTTTTTTGTTGCACCAAAACAAGGCAATGAGTGCCTTAGATTAGTTGAAAGAGAAAGTAAGTAAGAGGGAGGCAAAGTTGAGAAGAAAAAGAAACAAAAGAAAGAGAATTGTAGAGAATTAGGGAGGAAGCTTTTTGAGCAACCGGGGCAATTTACATTGAACCACTTGCATCAAGGTTACCTCATGTATGTCAAGAAAGTAGTGAAAGTTATGGGGAAGAAGGAGACATAGAAAGTGAAATTCTTGAAGCATTAAAACGTGTTGCTATTGTGGGAGAAGGATTTGAAGAAACATTACAAGGTTTTCGAAGACAATTTTCACCTCTTGCACCTACATTTGTACTAATTAATGATTATGAGAAGGAAGAACATGTTGAAAGAAGAGCTACATATAAAGAAGAAAAAGCCAAGCAACTTATTGAAATTAAACAACCAACATATTTTTCATTGATACCGATTGAAGGAGGATTCTTTAATGTAGAAGGTGATTCTCTTGACATACTTGTTACTATACCTACCAAGGCCCGGTCCAAGCACATGATGAGGTGCAAAAGAAAGAACAAGTGGAGGAAGGTAGTTCACGTGCCAAAGTAACTTGGAAGCGAGCACTTGTTAAAATGAGGGAAATTTAGAAAATGTTTTAGTGGATCCAGATGGGATCCAAAAAACAACAGTGGGTAGAGCAAGCCAATTTGGGTGGCTTGTTTGTTGTTCACTCAATAGTTCCATGACCAGACCTATTTGAAGAGTTATTACACACCTAGGAGTCCACAACAAATGGATGCATTCGGGTAGTTTTTTGTGGTGAAAGAATCATCATTAACCAAACCCTAATCACTAACCAATTTGGCGTCAATACTAAAGGAGCAATTGATGCAATAAACGTGTTGGTCAAAGAAGCTCAAGTTGCTCTTAAGAACATAGATGGACTTGATGCATTTGTCAACAAAAAACAGTGGAGCGTCATCCGGATGAAAAAGTACCATGTTAGGTTTGCAGCAATCTTACAAATTATTTACCAATGAGAAAGGTTAGCATATTTCAACAACCATATTACCATCACTCTAAATTTGGAAAACAAGGGAAAGAAGATCAATTGGTGTTCCATTATGTTGACACAAATGTTAATAGAATTGACCTAGTGGATTGAACACCAAAAGTAGATTACAGCAAGGTTAACAACACCTAGCAAGAAAGCAACAACCTATTACTCTGGACCAGTTTTAAAGGTTTGTTTATGATATTAGTTTTCCTTGTTAGAGGAGGATACACCTATTGATTCTCCAAAACCACAACTGGTTCAAAAAAGAGAAGAAAAGAGGATTATTACAGAGTAATTTAGAAAACCTTCTCTTGAGGTTGTGATCAAAGAGTAATTCATTAGTGACTGACGACCATTGTGCTCAACTAACATCTCGCCACAACTAATTTGGCAATCACAATGGGTGAACATACAAATTGAACCATCAACACCCAGGGACTGGTAGAATCTAAAACCAACCAATTGACCACCAAAAAAGTAACCTCGCATTTGTTAGTGAATTGTGGTTATGGAGGGAGGTGCTGAGGAGATGGAAGCTAATATCATTACACAATAAGATGATGAATCAATAAGGATGGAAAGTGACCAATTCATGGAGGATTGAAGTGAACCTAACTTTGAATAGGTACCAAATCAAGAACCTTTACCTATTCAAGAAAATTCTATTCCTACAAAACAAGCTAGCAACCTATTATCAACAAGTATATAACTAATTCAACTTAGACTTGTTGAACCAATTTAGCCTAGCCTGTTTATATTTTTCTTAAGATATCACCAACCTATGTTCAACATGAAATCCTAAAACAATTTACACTTTTCTTTGAGTAAGCAACCCTAGTTGCCCAAACTTGGTCTCACACAGTAGACAACTTAGTTGATTTGAGAACCAAATACAATATTGTTGAAAACCTATTAAAGGACACCAACGACCAATTATAAGCCCATTGCTTAGAACTACTTAGTCATAAACAAGCCCTACATAACATAGATAAGGACATAACCACTATAAAACTCCAGCTCTTTAAACTACAGGTAGAGAACAAACATTTGGTTGCTAAAAGTGTTGAAGTTGAAAGGGCAATCAAAAAGGTTGAAACTTTACAATTGAAGTACAATGAATTAACTCGGGCTCATTTCAAAACCCATAATGACATAAAGACCCTACAGACTGATCTTGATTGGTTAACAAGGGACTATGGCAAGATGGAGGTCATTAATGTACAACAAGAAAAGACTTTGTTGGAGCTAGAGAATACATGTTTTTAGCAAAAGGAACACTTGACAAAAGTCAACATTGACATGGAGAATTATACCCATGAACTTTAGGTATAAATATAAGAATTGAAGGGCAAATTGGAGACACTTCATAAAGCATCAAGTAAAGTTTCTCAAACCACCTCCATGGATAATCGATTAAAGGAGTTTGACAAATTACTTTTGGATAATGCTTTCTTTAAGGTACAAAACCAGGCATTGGTTGATAAAAACCCGAAATGGAAAGAATGGTGGCAAACTATATAGGAGATTACAAAAGAACAGATCTAAGACAGTTTGGAAATTGCTTGTATAGATGAAAAAGCCTACTTGAATGAACCGGTTGCATATCGGTTACATTTTGAAGGCTATAAATATAACTAGCTTACTAGTAAATTGTTGAGGTACATGTTAATGTTTTCCACAAATTTTCACCTATGTAAGCAACAATTATAACTACAAGTTCTCGGAATGAACTTGTTGCCACTACTACTGAAGAACTTGAGCCCATCAGAGGAGCAGAGTTGGCCATTGTTTCTTGTACTTTACCTTTGCCCATAAAACCTATGGAGGTACTTGTTGTAGTTGTTAGTACTTAGGTAGAAGTATTGGAAGAACTTGTCACTCCAAAACCCATACCATTAGTTATACTAGAGATTAGAGTAGGTGCAAAGGTTACTTTGATTGACAATATTACCCATGCTTTTGAAGTTTTAAAGATTCTAGATATGATACTGAAGGACACACCTGTTGCAAAAGGACAAGGATCTCAACTGGTTCCTTTGGTTGAACCTGTTGATACCACATGTGAATAACCTATTGATGACTTAGTTGGAGGTGTTAGATAAGTAGTTATAGGTGACTGATTTTGAGGACAAAATTTGGTTTTCAAGGGGTGGGTAATGTTGACCTAATTTGTGTGTGTGTATACAATAATTAGTTAAACCAACTAGTAACTAGTGAGGCAATATAATCTAAGACTATTTTAGTTTTTGCTTAACAGGTCTTAAATAATCGGACATTATATCAACCAATAACCAATATGTTGTATTAACTAGTTGTTAACAGAACAAGTTGATTTCAATGCATGAAAAATATGTTTGTTATTTTGATTTTTAAGTTTATAATGGTTAGTGAATGTTTAAGTTGAAACAACACTATGAATTGCTATAAATAGGAGGACTTGGAGTTAGATCAAGAGTTCTTTATTTTTTGTAACTTTTGGAAAGTTTTTGGATTCTAAACCAATTTACTTGGATTTTCTTTTCAAGCTTTTCCTTTCTATTTTTGAAGTGCAAGATGTAGAATAGTTTGTTCTTGATGAATAAGTAAGAGACTCTTATGCTTCTCGTGTTTTGATATTTTAGATTTGGAGGAAAAAACACCATACTTGTTGATAATTTCAATAAACTAGAATTAGGAAAATAAAAGAGAGCATGTAAAATTAAAAAGGAATAGAAAACAACCTTAACATAGGTTTAGGACTTAACTTGTCCCTTGGTGTAGGTGATTCTATGCGTGTCTTTAGTTGATGAAATTGACATACTAGTAAAGGCGATGCAATTGTTGAACTTGTTGGTCTTCTTTCCTTCAAAAGTTGTTCCCTTATAACAAGTTCAAGTGAAACCTATTGTTGTTGACCAACCTATTACTTTTGGCTGATTGGTGATAGAGGTTTTTCTAGGGTTGTTGTTCTTAGTGAAGGCACCTCAAATAAAAGGAACCACTTCTTAAACAAAATATTTAGGATAAGCCTTGAATATCAATTATTTTCCTTAGTTTTATTAAAGATTGGGTTAGTTGTTGCTTTCTTTTGACGTTTTATCCAATGAGTTAACCCAACCAATAATTGAGTCAACATTATAAAGCACCACTTAACAAGTTGCCCCTTATCGGCTAGGTCAAAAGTAATAGCAATCATGTTGTTAAAATACACTAATCATTCTCTTTGATAAAGAATTTGCAAAATGGTTGGAAATTTGGCATGAAATTAGTCTTTCATGTGAATTACACACCATTGTTCATTTTCAACAAAGGCATGTCGGCTTGGAATTTTTCTTTAAAACAATTTTTGCTTTGTCAAATGTTGCATTTACAACATTTACTGCTCCTTGCATGGAAATCCCAAGTTGTTCATGAATAAGTACATGATCAATCAAAATAATTATAAATATTATTTTAAATTGTAATTAAAATATGTAAACTAAATGTACAAATCAACTTAATATGACTAATATAAAAAAATATTACATATAACAAATTAAATATCATAATTGATTTATGATTTAGTTATAAATATTTTATGTGGATAAATTTTATGGACTCATATGTCCAAATTAAAAGTTATTAATAAAATTATGATATATTGGAAAAAAAATTGTATAATATAAATTCATAAATCAAATGAAGGTTCAAGATATGAAAGATATATTTTATTTATTCTTGTACTACCCACAAAGGTTTTTCCATTTACAAATCATGTGTTTGAATTTTTTTTCCCCTAAGAATGGTCATTGAAATATTATTCAATACAAAAAATTCAATTTCTTTCTTTTGTTATAATTCACATTTACACACACACACACACACACACATATAATAATTTGTGTACATTATTGAAGGAAATTTATCAATACGATATGAATCATCAAATTTGAGGTTTTGTGTAATGTTTAAATGAAGTATGGTCTAAATAAAATTAACATTAGATTGGTTACACAACAAGTGGGGTGGCTTGGTGATAAAGGAGTTCAATTCCATCCTTAGGGTCCAAGGATCAAACTTCACAAATGACATTGTTGTGGTCAATGATGAAATATTGACCAAATATTCCATACCTAATTAGATTAGGTGGTTTACTTAGCCATGTAAATTAATTTTAAAGCTAGCTTAGGTGGTGACACATGGCAACAAAATGATAGGATGAAAATAATGAAATTAAAAATAATGGAATTACAAATATATCTTATTATTTACATTTAATATTATTAATTATTGTAATTTGTCATAATAATAAAATTACAAAATGATTAAATTATGATTAATGATTTCACATATGTCTTTTATGACTAATGAATGAAATATGCCACATCAGTGACACATCATAATTCCACATCATGTCCTAAATGACTATTGTCCTCAACAATTCATCCGTAATGACTTTAGGGTTATTAATCATTTCAATCCTTTATGATTGGAATACTAGTCATAAATTCAATCATATATTTGAAGATTTTTTCTAGTGTTGTGATTGCTTTTGGGGAAATATTTTAAGAATATTCTTGGAATATCCTTGAAAAATCTTCCAAAAAATCTTAATTTTTTTTTTCATACTATTTTATTGAGGTTTATGTTAAAAATTTGGCAAAACTTGTCATTTAAAAAAAAATACAAATCCATTTACAAGTTCTTTTACTATTTAAAAGCAAACATTATAGTGTTTAATGAATGTTTTTGTTAATTTTTTACTCATTCAATTAATTTCAAATTGATTCACATGTTCCCATGATATATTTGAAATACAACTATATAAACAAATCTTATAATTTCAACATTAAATTAAATTACAACTTTAAAACATGAAAAAATTAAACAACAATCGCACTTGTGATGGTACATGTTATTGACACGCTCCCAAGTTCCTTGTTAGACCCAAAATGGGTCCAACTATATTAAAGAGCGGAAGTAGTTGGAACTTGGTGCCGCTCCTAGTTTCCAGCACTAAAGGGGGTGAGAGGGGCGTGCTGAAAGCTCCGGGATTAGACTAGGAAGAGGGACAACTATTTAGTTACTCGGTCCTGCATCAAAACCAACCACAAGAGGGTTAGTTCACCTTCAAAAACACCCTTGGTGTTGGGACAAGCCACGGGCAACACGGACTCACTTTACTCACCACGGCCTGGACTCGGGGGGAAGCCACCACCTTCCCCCATATAGTATTCTCTGCGTTGCTCCGCCACACCCGCATCCAAGTGGCTTTTATTCTCGGGACTTCGAAGGAGGAGTCCTGAAACTGTCCCGATTTGGACTCTCGGGACTTTGGGAGCTCATAACTCCCGGCTCAGACTTCAGATTGGGATGAGGTCTAAAGCAATCTTGTAGCTCTCCTTAAGAGCTTTCCAACGGTGTCTTGCACTCCATCTACACACACCGGCATTAGGTTGATTCCTGACTTTTTGTGGTCGGGAGTCAAACTGCCAGTTTGATTCTTGGCCCTTCTTTCGACTATAACTTGTGTTGCAGATGTCTGAATGGCTCATGCAAGGCCATTTTCGACATCTACACTTCAAGGCCTTTCCAACGGTATAAAGAACACCTCAAGGTAAGGTGTTTTGACCTCTGCAATTGAGCTCTAAAGTTGCGGGAGTCCCGGAGGACTCCAAGTTCCCACTTTTGGGAGTGTGAGCCTCATCCTCACACTTGTCTCAAAGTGGGGTTGCGACAGTTATTATGACTACACCCATCAGCGATCAAGGTTATTAGTATCTAGTGGCCACCAAATCATCTCCTCTATTTTTTATTGTTTTAACAGTTCCTTCATCCATGGAGCAATGATTTTCATATTCACATGTTTAACAAAATCCTTAGGGAGAAATTGGGGTACAACGAGGACTACGAAAATGTAGATGTCAACATTTAGATGTTAGACAAAAATGTGGACAAATGGGGTATAGAGAACTGAAGATGGAAACCCCACAAATTGAATGGTGCTTCCAATTCAAGAAATGGAAGGACCTTGACAATGTGAGATACATGCATGTTGTGAACCTCAAGGCCTACAAGGATGATCCGCAATAGATGGTGGTCTTTCTTTTAATCTCATTCGCAATGTTGTAAGTTGGGATTGTGTGCGCTATTTCAAAGATGGATGATAGTTTGCACTTGAGGAGTTTTGAAAAGAGGAAGGTTCGGGGTAACAAAGTTCCCTAACATAACATTGAAGTTTATCCACCAAATGTGGGATGAGATGGTGACCATGATAGTCATCGAGAAGGATAATAAAATGGATTTTTTTTTAAAAGCAGCTCAAACAAATGTTGAGGGTTCATTTCTTGCTTATTTCAATTAATTATTAAATATTTTTTGGATCTTTATAAGCTTAATGTTTCTATGAGAAATCACATTCATTGAAACCACACTACCTTACAACTACAACTCAAAAAACAATTCATATACAATTGTTATGCAACTATCCCTTGGGTATTACAACTATTATGCAACTATCCCCTTACAAATATAATTAATAAATAAATTGCCATGTTAGAAAATCAGTTAGTTGTATTATAATTATAAGTGAGTTGAAAATGGGTATTCTATATGGTAATTTATACACATCGTACATAACATGTAGTCAACCATGTTTGATTTTTTCAGGAGTTTCATTGTAGTTACATGTGGCAACTATTTTAGAATTATTATAAATGTGTCACTAAGGCAACAACTATGTTGTAACTAATGTACAATGTGCATACATGTAATCATGCCACATGTCCACATTTCCACCACCCATTATGGGATATATTTGCAACTAGTTTTTTATTATGATTCCCATTGATACAATTAGTATGGCCACTATTAAAGTACTATTGTTCAGCTATGTTATGACTATAATACAACTATTTATAACTTAATAATGATACATATTCATCAGTTATTTATATTTTCATATTATGTGTTTCATTTTGAGTGATTTAAAATGTTATGGGAGTGCTACCTCAAGTTTTAGAAATCATTTTTGAAGTGTAAAGGAAAATGAGTAATGAAAAAATAATAAGAAGAGAGATAAGCTTTCCAATTTATAAAACACGTTTTCTTTTTCCTTTTTTTCTTTTTGGACCCCTCCTATTTTCAAACCTCATAACTTTTTTATTTTTTATTCATTTTAAATTGTTTAAAATGTTATAGGAGCGTCACTTAAAGTTCTAAAAATCATCTTTGAACTCTAATAACAACATACAAGGAGTTTTGTTGGTGTTTGGCGAACCGATTTTGTAGCATTTGGTGGTTTCATTACTACAAAGGTGGGGTGCAATTTACTAGCCTAAATCATTATGGGACCTTAAAAATGAAATAACTTCATTGCATTTTATTAATTTCACCCTCGTGAAAGTTATTTCACTATAATATCACTATGTAGACATCATGTTTCATTACTAGTTAACATAATTCACTATTATAATTTATTATAGTAAATAGGTTGATTTCCATGATTTCTAAAATATTCTATTTATGTTACTTTATGATATACTCTATATTATTTTAAATTATTTAAATTATTCTAACTTACATTCTATGTTATTATAGGCTATTATAAATTATTGTACCCTAAAATATTATATGTTATTTTACCTTAAGGTATCTTCATTAGTTTATTATAAATTTTTAACTAATTTAAAATTAAATTACTCAACTAACTTTAGGCTATACCTTAGGTTATTTTATTTTAAATTGATATATGTTATTTCAAGTTGTACTTTAAGTTATTCAAGGTCATTCTACTTTATGTTATTACAAATTATTTTATCATAAGTATAATAACTTAAAATAATCTAAAATAAAATATAATGACCTAAGGTAAAACTAACTTGGAATAAAAAATAATAACCTATGAAATATAATTAAAAATACCTTACAATATAATAACTACCAATAGCCTATGATATTATAACATAGATTATCCAACAATAATTTATAATACAATAACCATTAACAAAATAACCATTAATAGAATAACTACCAATAACCACTAATATAATAACATTAATAACCACCAATATCCATAATAGAATATTCATCAATAACCATTAATAAAATAACCACCAATAGTCACTAATATAATAACCATTAATAACCACAATATTCAATAACAAAATATCCACCAATGGAATAACCACCAATAATCACTAATATAATAGCCATTAATAACCACAATATTCAATAACAAAATATCCACCAATGGAATAACCACCAATAGTCACTAATATAATAGCCATTAATAACCACAATATTCAATAACAAAATATCCACCAATGGAATAACCACCAATAGTCACTAATATAATAACCATTAATAATCACAATATTCAATAACAAAATATCCACCAATGGAAT
>Ga0209208_10002169_pt1 | contig 28042 bp, 14 predicted proteins | sample S1TSphfallax_3_FD_187694 | JGI IMG/M metagenome (GOLD analysis project Ga0209208, IMG submission 187694) | Host-associated microbial communities from peat moss isolated from Minnesota, USA - S1T2_Fd - Sphagnum fallax MG (SPAdes) (version 2) | ecosystem: Host-associated > Plants > Peat moss >...
GTCATTACTTACATGGATAAATGTTGTAACAACTTTGTGTTTGTTTGTAAAAAGTTTTATGTTTCTTCTGTTTTCTCTGAGCTTAATTCTCCTGTTGGTGCATATGTGGTCTCCAATCTTGCCCAATCTGATATTCTGAAATTTCATCTCTCTTTTAATAAGGCTCATAATTTTAAAGGTGTTAAGTGTGGCCCTCATCTCCTGTTTCTTTGTGCAGTTTGGAAGTTTCATAAAAACCCAATTAGACCTAGATTTATCTGTGCAGCCAGCTCTACTTCTCTGACTGATGTTTCTAAGTGGCTGTGTTCTTTCTTCAAAGCTATGTTTCCTACGGTCAATGATCTTTGGGTGTCTAACCTCAAAAAAGCAGATGTTCCTTGTGATAGTAGTTGGATTCTCAATGACTCTACAGGAGTGGTGGAGGTAATAAATGATCTTAATCGTTCAAGATCTGAAATTGATAAAGCCTCCCCACTTCTGTTGCAGTCTTTTGATTTCTCAACTCAATACACTAAAATTGACCTAGTGGATCTAAAAGCTCGTATGAGAGTTCTGATAAATAAAGTGTTTAATCAGATGCTGAAGCTTCATCATTTTAAGTTTTTGATGGTTCAAAAAACAGCTTTGAACTTTAGGTTTTTACGGCTGAAAAATAAAGCAGAGATGAATTTGTTTGAAAATCTTCATAGCTTCAAAGTTGTGGAGGCTTCAGATTTGATCTCTTGGCTGGATTTCTTATTAGACAATTTGTTTCTTGTTTTGGTCAGGGTGTTTATAGACAATGCATTGGTATCCCCATGGGTACAAATTGTGCGGTCTATTTGGCTTATTTCTATCTCTTCACCTATGAGTTTGATTTCATTAGGCGTCTCTTGAAGAGTAACACATGTCCTGTTGTGCTTCATAATTTGTCCTTGGTTCACAGGTTTGTGGATGATCTTTTTGTTCCTGATTTTCCAGAATTTGAGAACTTCATGTACCTTAACCAAGACTCTTTTGGTAGCGGCATATACCCAAAAACCTCTTGTGAGTTGAATTGTACATCTAAAGGCTTCTCTTGTAATTTCTTGGATCTAACTGTGAGACAGAGTACTCAAGGTTTATCCTGTGACATTTTTGACAAGCGCTCTCAACCAGAGTATGCAGGTATTGAAATGATTAGAATGCCTCATGTTCATTCCAATATCTCAAGCTGGGGGTTATCAATAGTCAGTTTTACAGATTCTTGAGACTTTGTAGTTGTAAGAAGTTTTTTTGTCTTCCAGATGGTCAGTCTGAAGGCAAAAGGCTACCCTTTAAAAGTTCTTCTAAAGAAAACTAGAGGGTTGGTTCTTAAAGATAAATTCCTGTTTGGAATTTCTGCTTTTGGCATTTTCAGAATGATTTTGCTTCGGGTCATGTAAGTGGGGAGCTTCCTGTAAGCCCACTTGTTCTTAGTCTTTCCCTGTTCTTTTCCCTTTCTGTCTTTTTTTGTTTCTTTGTCTGGTCTTTGTTGTGGGGTCTGTTGCTAGCCAGTAGTATGGCTGAGTCCTCCCGTTGCTTCCAGAATTGCAGCAGAAACTCAGTTTGTAGGATGGTGCTTGTCACCGGCCTTTACCCACTGTAGGGAGCTGATGAAGTCGGTGGGGAAGTTGTGATAGTTAAGTCACTATCATACATACTACTGTTGATGGTCCCTGAACAGGTGTGAGACTGGCACTTTTGTTCATACCAGTGTGTGTTTTTTGTTTTTTGTTTGTTTTTTGTCTCCCCTTGTTTGGTTCTTTCTGTGGCTTCCTGAGGAAGTGTTAGCCTTGCTGTTTCTTCTTCATCATGAGAATGGAGATTTCTCTATTCTTATGAAAGATATTCTTCTGGATAGGTTCTAATTTGAGTTCAAGAGTTGTGGGATGAGGGTTTTGTGAAGTCCCTGCTATTTGTGGTACAATTTTGTCTTGATTTTGCACTCTGTTGGATGGCAGTTTCAAGCTTTGAGGACAATGGTTCAGTCCAACCCTCAAATATTGCAGGTTTGCTTGCAGCATTCACTTGTGTTGAAAGTTGATTCTTGTTTACATGTATTGAATTTGGTGTGGATACAAAATGCAAAATGCCATGTTAAAATGTGTCTGTTGACTTGGTTTTATAGTCCTTAGTCAAACATTTGCCCTTTCTGTATGTAACTAGTGTCTTACCTGAGTTGATGTTGGGTCCATCACAACAGCCTATGCTCCAGGAGTTAGGGAAGCAGAATCCTGCCCTGCTGGGGCTCATCAATGAGAACCAGGCTGACTTTTTGCACCTTATTAATGAGGCTGGCAGTGAAGGTGGGGAAGGGTAAGTCACTTGCCATAGGCAATCAGCCATTTTAGTGGTGCAATGAGTGGCTTACTCAAATAGTCCATCATGGTTTTGTTAAGACTATCAAGATGTTTGTTAGTAGGTGGTGGTCATGTTGAATATCCATGCTAATAGGCCTGTGCAAGTTTTGACTTTACACCTTTATCCAATCATTGTTGTTGAGCCGTGGAGTGGAAATTGCAGAGATGTTTTGGGGCAGATGGGGGGAGCGATGCCACAGTCAATTAATGTAACCCCAGAGGAGAGAGATGCAATTGAAAGGGTACTGGCTATTTCCTGTTCCTGATGTCTTATCAGTTCCTAATATGCACCTACCTTGACAGAAGTGCAAAGAACTTAGCATTGAAAACCTAGAAAATGTCTATTATGTATTGCTATTAGTGCTTATGTACTGGTCATCCATGCAGCTGGAGGGGATGGGTTTCGAACGGGCACTGGTGATTGAGGCATTTCTGGCATGTGATAAGAATGAACAACTGGCTGCTAACTATCTGTTGGAGCATGCTGGTGATTATGAAGATATATAACTAGTAACATGCAATTTTGTAGAGGCATTACTGCACAACAGGTACCTGCAATGTACCTGTGTATTTCAGGCTCTCCCTTTTCTTACTCTGCTGTACCAGGCACAATGTGCTTTTGGTCTTGCTGGAGACTTTTGGCTTGGGGAAGGATATACTGAGGTACATGTTAGGGATTCTATGCAGTTGGTTACTAGCTTCTTATCACCAACCTGTGTTGTATGGTTCTTTAGTACAATGTGTAACGGAACAATGTACATGGCTGTTAGACTTTTGCTTTTATGAGTGGAAAAGTGCTTCATGTGGCATATGTGCAATTATGGTGGCATAGAAATTTTTGCTTATGGCAGCAATCACATTAATCCTTGTCTTCCATTCTACTGTTATATGCAGAGTTTTGGCCAGGTCTTTTTCATTGTGCCTCTTGCTGAAAGAGGATAGGCATTGATCCTCTTGCTGAAATAGCGGCATATATATTTTTGCTTATGGCAGCAATCACATCACTCCTTGCCTTCCATTCTACTGTTGTTATAGAGTCTTGGCCAGCTCTTTTTCATTGTGGCTCTTGCTGAAATAGGGTAGGCATTGATCCTCTTGCTGAAATTCCACAGCATGCGTTCTCCCATCCGGCATCCTCTCTTCATGTTTTCCACAACTGATGATGAAGTTAAATATAGGCAGGAAAATGTTGACAGGGCTTTCTTGTATACTACTGGTATGGCAGGAAGTTTCATCAGTGCCACTTAATTTCTGTAGTTTAGAGGTTTTCTCAAATTATGGGTTGGAGAAGAGCTCTTTGCGACAGTGTTAATGTTGAGTTGAGATGGCTGACAAGTTTTTGCACTTGTAGAGCAACTCTTTATCCCTCAAGTTCTGCTTCATTGGAAAGAACTGGTAGATTTTTTCCAAGTGTACTTGGAGGGTGCTTTACATTCAGTAAAATTTCTGTTTCAACAGAGGATGTCACCAACAAAATGAGGAACCAAATCTGGTAGTCCTTTAAAGGTTTACTAGAATTTTATGTTGGGCAAGGACCTCAAATGTGGCTGTTTTTGGAATTTGATTGCTACACAGGCACCTGTTTCATGTCCAGCCCTCATTCTTGGCCCCATTCTTGTTCTTCTCTACACTTAATAGTTGCAATTGAGGTGTCATTAATTCTAATCAATATTACTTTCATAATATTAAGGTTCTCATTGGAACATGGCTTCAGTAAGCACTTATTTCAGAAGTGTAATATCTATTTGGAATAGCGGCTTTGGTAGCCATTGTTTACTAGAATGCACTCAGCACTTGAAAACATATTCAAATTTTCTTTTAGAAAAACAATAAGAAGATTCAGGTATGAATTTCAAATAATGAAAAAAAAAAAATTCATTGTAATCCAACGTTATTGTCTTCCACAAATTGTTGACAAGCTCTATTGCCTAAGTACTATCCAATATTGTACTAGTATGTCCATTTTTAAATACCATACTGGTCACAGCATCAAAGGTTCCACCCCTTGTTACATACCACATGGTAGTGGAATCTTGATATGAATACCCTATATTTTGGGCTGCATATGACTATGGTATTGGTCATGGGGTGTCTTTTTTGGGTAGAGGGATTGGAGAGAAAGGTGGGTTGGTAGGGTATATGAGCTCCTACATGATATCAGTACAACAAGCACAGCCACAAGTATACAACAGCATGAAATATAAATCACAATTAAACACTAGGGTAAAACTCAAAGTAACATGAAATAGTTAAAGGCAAATGAAGTCTAAATTGCAGAAATGGGCCTTTAATTAGCAAAATGCCAGCATAATGAGACCCCATGGTAGATGCATGAATGATTGTTTGTTGACTCACAACAACAGCAAGATCAAGCAATTCTAATTGATGTTACTCAAATTATTTAGTCCTGTGTTCAGTATGCAATTTTGCCTTTCCAAACTATAACTCTCCAACTATATTCAATACAGGCCACCTGAGCTTGCATCAACTAGTGAATTTTTATAAATCATGACTAAAGAGTCTAAATTGTTGATTCCAAGTTGACAACACAATGTAGTTGGTGATGTGACTCAACTGCCAATTTTTTGAGAAAATACTTCGAATTTTCTGATCATATAGGTCTAATGACCAGTTTGGTGACAGTTTAGTGATGTGTCACCAAACCTTTATAGTTTAGAATTAATCATCTTTTCTCTTGCCCCTTCCAATAATTTGGCCACTTCGGTAGTCACATTGGCGTCATAGTATATGCCATTGTGAAAGCAATGAGTCCAATTTTAACTATGGAGTCATATAGTCATGTGTAGATCACATATGATTACAAATTTAGTTATATACACAGTCGTAGGTTCATATTTTTGGTGCACATTGAGAGTTGGGACTCTTAATGGGTCAAGCACAGTCATAGTTGGGGTATTACTTTTTTGACAGTTACAAGATTTTAACATTTGGGTCCAAAACCAAAAAGACGCTCCAATAATCTTCTATAGACAACTTTTTGTTTTTGTTTTCTGCTTGATTACTTCTTGCACATCTGATCAATACAATTTCGTCAACCTCAGGACGTGTCAATATGCACATGACTAAGATGCCCTCACCACCATTGCTTAGACTTGCTTCATTGTTTGGATTCTAGGGCCTAACATCTTGTTTATTCATTCCTTTGTGACTAATTATGAACAGTGTGCCGATTAAACTTTGCCCTTTGGGCCTCATATATTCATGATTTTTTGGCCCTTCAGCCCACAAGGTTGGTCAATTCATTTAGCCAGCACCATGAATTACTACTACAGCAATTAACCTCTCATCATTTAAACTGACCTTTCATTAATTTCATGATGCAATTGTCCCAAAACATTCACCATTCATTTGAAGGGCTCTAATATTTAACATGTCTAGTCTAACTATCAAGGAAGGTAGCTGTTTGTTTTGAATGTTTTTCTTGTTTATTATGTTGAGATCTTCCAAATCATGGCACCCCACCACACTCTTGGTACCATTAAAAATAAGCCCTTGATGAATAGGGGCGTGCCAGGATGGTTTTGTAATGTTTAGACCTAGATGGTGCAAGAGTTATTATATATCAAACAATTTTTCCCTTGAAAATTCAATAATATCAAAACTAAAAGTTTTAGGAAAATTAGGGTGTCCTCATGGCTGATGGTACCATTGGAAAGCCCTTGACATAGACAACTGGGATTTTACAAAGGTGATTTCATAATTTTTAGACCTTAGGTGCAGGAGATATTGAATTTTTGATAATCTTTGTCATTAGAAAGTCAATTAAATTACAAAATTGAAGAAGAAATCAGTTAAGTAATGAGTCACACTTGGGCTTACCACGTAGGTCACACTAGTAGGATTAATTGCAAGGTGAAGGGCATTACAAAATTCCAGCACTGAATTGTGTTGCACTTTAACATGGTAATGAAACCTGGGCTTTTACATTTTTGAAAATTTTAGTTGGGGTAGGAAATTATTGTGAAGGCTAAAATACCTATAATACAGGCCCAACTTTAAAGCTATCCCAACAGTAGTTGTTCCCAAAGGGCTCTCTTATCTATTATACGAATTCATCCTAGAACACTAATTTTACACTACAATAACAAGTTTGCCTTGGTATGTTTGCCTGTCATTTTATTGATATATTGCACATGGGGCGGCAGCAGCATTGAATTACTCACATTGGCACTTATGATTAACAGCATGGTCTTTGTTCACTTGTACAACCAGCAAGTGATGAGAGGGTTGGACAAGACTAAGTTTATATTGATGTAAATAGGGATCTCAACAAGTGTGCCATGGACAAACCTCCACTGTTTCATGTGTCCCAGTTTGGCCGACCAGTTACTGCACCACAATCAAAGTGGACCATGCAGACTTCAGTTACTCTTGGCCCCATCAGATGATGATTATATTCATTTCTGGATCTCTAGTTGTGGTAGTAGGCTGGCAAGAAGTTGATAAGGTCCCCAGGCACAAAGATGTTACATACAAGATCCCTTGTTGAAGAACAGTGCCCTATGCCCTTCCTCACTGCCCCCGGTGCAGCCACTTGCTCTTTGTCTCCTCCTATGGTGGACCACTCCTTGCAACATTGGCATGCTCTTTCTCCCCCAAATCCACGTTAGTCCCACCTTATAAAATCCTATGAAGTTCAGGCGTTTGCTTTTGGACACAATTTAATCATATCCTTCAACTGAATGACAAAATCCTGCACATGCTTGACCACCTAAACTGTAGACAAATCACAAACAAACATAGAGCCCATAAATGCGATGTCTACTATGTCTGCAGATGGATTCACTAGTTATATTTCAGCCGGTAAAGTCAGCGCTAATCGGGGTCCAGTGCCTATTATGTCTGCGGATAGCTACACTAATTAAGTGTAGCTAGTAATGCGGCCCTAGCCCTAGACAACAGCACGGGCTTTGATTTTGGGGACTAACTTATCATATCTTCACACAAAAGGACAATACGACAAACTCCCCAGTCCCCACATGGTTAACAACATAAAGCACACAACAATCCAGAAACCAACACAGAGATCATAAACGTGTAGATGGCTAGCCTGATTCATTTCAGCTGGTGCATCACTGCATTCCCACATCATTGGAAATTGGAATATGCAACAAGAACCCATTTCTTCCAGCGGTTTATGAGGAGCTTTGAATGCATTGAGAGGTTTAAGAGACAACTTGCAATCTGTAGTCTTTTCCCTGAACCTGTACCTCATGCCTTGGATGAAGCAGCAACTACACTGGTACTATGGTAACTTCCCGGAATTTTCTTGAGGTTGCATGTCACCATGGTAAATTTCCCATCATAAGACTACATTAGGTTTCCGAGTCTAAATTTAACATTTCTTGGGTTAAAGACAGCAACTAGAAAACCTCACTCAAGAAGCTGATGGTACCAGTGTAGGTGCTGCTTCACCCTGGCCTTCTCTCACCAACAGTCTCGTCTTGGAACCTGCAATAGACAACCGCCTTGGAAGTTAACGTACATTATAGTGTAAGGGTAAAATGGGTTTTGGATATCAGTGGATGAAGCACTTCATATTCTCTTGCAACATACATACATACATTCATCCACTGTCAGCAGTCTGCTCAACACAGGCACACAAGTTTTCCATGTCACCGACCATGAGGTGAAGTCAATGACGGGCCCACTTCTGGGTAAACGTGAGGTGGGGACCAGGTGGGCGGAACAGAATGGCAGACAAGGTGCCTCTCGTGAGCGAGCTGTTGCCACTTAAACCGACCAAGCCACTGGACTATTGCCCAGGACTCCGGCAAATTGCAAAGTTGTTTTCCATTCATTATTCTGCCACTAGCAACTACCAGGAACTTAATGTGTATCATTGGTGGCTTAGCATTGTGCGTGAATCATACTTAGTCAAGTGGATCTAGCCTAGAACCTGACTTGTTATCAAGTAAATTTCAATTGTAAAGTGTCCATTACAGTAATTTTAAGCTGGTAACAACAATCTTAAAGCTCGCCACAAAGTTGGCTATGGAATAGTTCTACGGTTAGTAGCTTTTGGGTGTATAGTCTCTCCAACCCAACCTAGCTAAATTGTTCTTTCACTAAGACTTTCCCCCTAAATTTTCAAACTATAAAATAAAATAAAAATAATAAACACTAAACATATGACCTAGAATATAAACATATGACCCACTACAAAAACATATGACTCAAAAAGACAGCATTAACATATGAGACAAAACATATACATATGACTTAGAAAACCAAAAACAATATATCCTAGATTCTCGAACATATAAATGGAGTTTGACAAGTGGCAAGTTCCAACAACAATAATCAAGAAACTTCATGATTAGTTACACTTTACAATAACAAATTAAAATCTTGGGAGCATGTGCCATGAATTGAAGTTTGGTGATGGTGTTTAAAAGTTTGGCCATGAGAATGTGGAACTCTATAATCTTTTTGACAACAAAGGAGGGTGAAGATGAAGCTTGGTGGCTTCAAGACCTACAATGTACACTTCCAATGTAACCACATGGCAATGTTAAGAATAGTTGGTGGCAACAAATGCCATTGTTTGTGTCATAATGTGGCTCTCACCATAAAAATGACAAGGGTGATCTAGGTTTTTTCTTTTCAGCATTTTTTTTCCTTCATGTTTTAATTTAATTGTTTCCCTTTGGCGATTATGCCATACATATCGTGTACAAGAAGACTAGCCCACACCAATGGGGCAAGCTTCCATATGAACATGGAGTCAAAACATAGAGTTTAAAGTTAGAACTTGGAGTGTGGAGAAAACATTTTCCATATAACCATGCAAAGTTAAACCTATACTTTAATGCTAATATGAATCATTATAGGGATATACTTAGAGGCAAGCCTTAGGATGAATTTATATATTCATCAAATCAATAGATAAATTATTTGATAAATATTTTGATGAAACTTTAAACGTTTTATATAACTTTTCAATAAATAGACAATGCACAAATTATCAATAAGTATAAACATGATTTAATATTCTATGAATCTAGTGCACATAAATTAATTTAAATTACAATTACATATGTTATGTACTATAAGCTACACATTTTTTTTTAAAAATTAATTCATGTAATGTAAAAATGTATGAAAAGTTATCTTAAATTGGCTAGTTTTTCAAGAATTCCAAAATACTTTTACAAATCTATGATAGATTATGACTATAATATGAAAAATTGGAACTACATTAGTACATATTAAGCTTCTATCAACTTGAACATATAAAGTTTCCAATTGAAGTCCTACTTTCATGTACTTGTATCCTTATTTTGCATAAATGGGACAAGTTCTTTCTTGTATTTTCATTTTTTATAAAGTACTTAAATGCATATTAAAAATTGTGATTTTCCCAACATATGCAATGAAATAAGAAAACTAGTTCTTTATTGATCATTGAAATCAATAATATTGATAAGTTCAACATATTCAAGTTTAATTTATGGATAATTTCCAACAAAATAGAAAGTGTCTCCACATCACATATTTTATTGTGCTTGCACCCTTATGTCAACTTGAAAATCATGATTTAAAAAACATGTACCATGAATAAGCAATCAAATTATGCCATGTCATTTTGACCAATTAACCCATTATTTTAAGCAAAACAACAAGGAAGTGAATGTGTGTCCTATAATAACATGTTTGCAACTTGTATTAGTCTTTTGACTTTGTTGATATACCCATTGTAGGTTGGTCGATGAAATCATTCACTGTCTTCTGATTGCAAAAGCATCCTAGTTCTATAAATGAAATTATTTTGTAATTAGATTTTTCATAGACCTCCACCTACTTTTGTGATCCTTTCCAAGTGAAACATGATGCACATTATTTTTTTGTTATTATGCTTCAAAATTGGAATATCATCTACATCTAGGGGTTTTCAACCCCAGCCTTTGCTTGTTCACACCTAAATAGACAAAATCTAACCTCCTTTTAACAAGGATGCCACCTTCATTCACATGAGTCTTGTATTAATGAAAAATGGTGACACTTCTAGAATTTGAGGTTTTCCTTTTGAATAATCATGAACATGATCCCTTATGCATATTGGTCCTTATCATTAGGAAAACCCACACCACATTTTCTTTGTTTGTTATAGGTTCAAACCATCCCCAATACACATGAAGGGATGTGAAATAAGCCTTCTATTATTTTGGCCTAATATTTGCACCATTTAAATTGGATGCCAATTGAACATTGTATTTGTGAATTTGCAATCATCTTTGTGGTGTGGATAATATTTATTCAATTGCATCTGTTTTCAAGAATATTTAAGGCTTCATAACCATGGCTAGCTAACCTTGATTGATTTCCATATCATACATGTGGGATTCCAAAAATTCATGGAAATTTTTCCTAGGGTGATAGCATGGTTAGGTGTCTCAAAAGTGGCATTTGAAAGTCCATAATCTAACACTAACAACTTTTTTTCATTTTTAACAATTATCAAACCATAAATCCTATAATTATCCCCTATGTTTTTAATCATAAATATTAATAAGTCAACCTATGAATATCCCTAAACATGTGATTGATCAAAAAAATCCATGCAAAAGATTAAAAAATTTAATGTGAAATGGACTCCCAAGGATAAAATTTATAACAATCACATCATTTAAAACTTTAAGAAATTATATATATATAAGGAAAGTTTCAATGCACTTCACTAATCAATTCTTCGTTTGTTGATGTTTATTTTATTTTATTTTATTTTGACACTACTTTGATGTATTTTTTGAGTCCACATTTTTCATTTTCTCTATGTGACAAACAGAGTTGTCATTTCAAAAGTCCATTACAAGTCCATAATCTTCTTAAAATTCATCCAAATTTTTTATGATGATTCCCATTAAAGTCTATGACAACATGAATAATTAAAAATTTGATAATGTTAATTTTGAAGATGGCTTTAAATTTTACATTTGTATGTAATCCAGAATAATTACAAATGTGACAGTCCAAACAGCCCCCCTATTCGTGCTTTCACCCATTATACCTTCATAAAATTTAACTATCATGGTATTAAAAATATTATAAGTTGCTAGAGCAATGTGTGTCTTGAAGGGAACCATTCATAGTGTTAAATGTTTTCATGTGGGACCCAAATATCTCTTTGCCTTTTAAGCCTTGAATAGCTTACCATGCATAAGAGGTCTACTAAACAAAATAGTTCTTGCACTATCTTCTTAAGGTTATTGAATTTACGTGAAGTTTTTCAATGCAATTCAATTTGATCTAGTCCCATTCCTTGAGTCTTGCCATCAAGTCTACATCCTATAATGGCTCTATTGTTTAAAAGCCCTAATATGATCATCAACTATTACAATGTACATAAAAAAGGTCAAGTTGCTTCTTTTGCAAATTATTCCAAATAAGTGTTGTGAATAGTTTCGCATGGGTTCAAATGTTTGTGGACCAAAGATCAGTTGGTCCTTTTGGTGAATTTTTTTAAAGTAATGGGTTTGTGTGCTAAGATGATGTGGCAAATGGGGATTGCTTACAAAAGGTGATGGATTAGAACTTCATGATTTTTGTAATGGCCAAAAATACATTGACACTTTAACATAATATTATGGTTTGATTATATTATGCTAAAGTGTTGTGCATATTTTTCCATTGTAAAAATCATGGATTTCTAGTCATTTACCATAATTTTGAAAGCATTTCAAGTCCTTTAGAAAAATGAAAAAGTGGTATTCATGCATGTTGGTTGTAGTGCAAGCTAGAATTTTTTTTCCTTACTTTATATTAATTAAATTCATGTAAAATTGTTTCATATTTTCCATAATAGACTTGGGCTTTGTGTTGTTATGCACTACTTATTCATGACAATGAAATGATTAAAAAAACAAGTTGATTTTGTGCAAATCAAGTTCCATTCAAATGAATATTGAATGACAATTTGTGCAATTTGAATTGAATTCAAATTCAAGTGAATTCAATGATTGAATTCTAATTCAATTAAATTGAATTTAAATTGTGCAAAATCATAACTAATCATGATGAACTACAAGAACTACAAACATATTTTTGAGAGTTTTGGAGACATTTTGACATATAATTTTTTAGAATAACCTCCTAGACAAGTCTAAACTAAAATAATTCTATGAAAAATTCCACTTTTTGGAATTGTCCAAAAGACAACTTATGAAACCTAAATTTGTCTTACTTAAACCAACTTTGATGAATCATTATCACTAGAATTAAAACATTTTCATCTAAACATATTAAAGATTTACAACATTAATGTTGTTCTACACTAAAACATGAAAAACGAAGCAAGTTAGATATTTTTTTCATGGTCCCTCATCTTAGTGTGGTTGCACCCACATCCTTTTTCCATTATTAAACCCTACACATGAAGAAGTTTAAATTTCAAACACAAGATATTTGCATGGGTATATAGGACTCATAACATTGAATATGCTAAGTTACCAACATGGTTTGTGAACAATGAGGTGAAGGGATGGAAGTCCATGTACCTCTTAAATAATCCATAATTCTTTAAATTTAAGTAAACTAAAAATTTACTTCCTAATTAATTAGTTGCACCCTATATGTTTTGCATGTCATTTGCAAAAACATGGAATGACTTCCCCCAATCCTTGTGCAAGGGGTGAAAACATGGTAAAGTTAACACAAATAATTGACATCTCCATTTGAATCCTATGTCATGCATATAACTATTAAAATAACCATAAAATTGGGTGAAAATATGTGTCAACAAAACATGTCTTTTACATTGGTTACTGAAATTTCAATTGTAACAAATAAGGAAAAATTATGCCTTTAGTCAAAATAGTCAACTTGTCATTTCAAACAATGACTTGCCTAAATTTTTTAACTAATGTATGAGCGTGTCTAACTTGATTGAATTGATTGATGTGCTAAATGATGAGTACAATGCCACATGTTGTGTTTGTTATGACTAAAAAATGACTTTAATGCAATTATTGAATATTTGTTCAAAATGCCTATGATTTGAATTATGTGCTAGCTAATGTGGCATGATTAATTTTTTATCAAAAACATTGCTTCAATAATTGTAATTATTGCTCACTATTAATTAGTACATATGCAAGCCAACAATTTGGCCATGTGACTTACCTACTTACACATGCCTAATTTCAACCTACTTGATAATCCAAAAAACAATTATATGCTACTTACCTCACCTTCCGCATGTATGTAATTATGATTTTTTTTACCACAATGTCATCATGACTATTAAAGTCATGATCATAAAATGTTTGAAGTGACCTTTGAACCCTCACCTATTCACATCATTTTGATTTGGTTATTTGTACCTACATACACAAGTACCTACTTATGTACATATTTCCTTGTGTATGTAAATTAGTACATGCCCACATTGATACCTATATCCTACCTACTTGCATGCATATTTATGTTTTTTGTAAGTTCCTTGAATAAGTAGGTAGATAGATAGGTACCTACCTATATATTTGGTAAGTTGTGTGAATAGGTAGGTATTCACATATAAGTACCTATATAGCTAAACATAGTTGTACCTAATAGGTAGGTAGATAAGTTTGTAGTAAGGTTGGTACTTACCAATGTGAAGGGCGCATATTTGTTTTTTTTTTCATAATAGTTAGGTCCACACATATAAATACCTATTTACATAGGTGTACTTAGTAGGTAGGTAGATAGGTATGTAGTAAGATTGGTTGGTACTTCCCGATGTGAAGCTACTATTTGTTTTCTTCATAATAATTAGGTCTAGTTTCTAGAAAAAAATAAATTATCACAATCATTTGGGTTTGGTTGTTTTGCAAAACCCCTTTTACATACATCACCTATATGTTAAAGTTCTTTGACAAATACTAACACGTGTACATCTCTAAATATTTGGGGGTTCATTTATTGAACCCCGATTCTTTAAGGTTTTTATTATAAAACCTTAATATGGGTTTCAAACTATCAAAATATCTATACTATACCAAGTACCAACACCTAAAGACACAAGATCATAGAAGAGCATGGCAAAAGCATGGTGAAGTAAAAAATTGTTGTTCCTTGTTATAAAAAATGATAAGTAGCCATAAGTAAGCTTTGATGTATTAAAAATATACATATTATTTTATTCATTGATTAATATAAGAATAATATTTTATTTTATCATAATATTTTCAAGAAGTTCCACATTTTTAATATGCATCTAAGTAGATTTCAAAAAAATGAATCTACTTGCATAGACATTTAGGTTTTACAAAATTGGTTGCAAGTAGATGAAAATAGATGAAATATTGAATTTTCTTTACTTTCAAGTTAATCTGAAATACTTAGAACATACTTATGCACATTCTCAAATTGTACATATTATAGTCATAATATATCAAAAAAATTATGTAAATATTATTTTGAACACCATATTGATTACTAAATTTCAAAGCTACTTGTTACCTACTTTTATTATAAAAAAGTTATTGAAAGTTTATATTCAACTTACCACAAATCTAATGGAGGTTATTATGGTTTCTATACAAATCTTTTTAATCTACTTAATGTGTATGTCACAAATTGCTTCAATTATAAATTGGATTTTAGGCAAACTATTTTTTTGGTCTAGTTTACCATGCTTTTGCCCAACAAAAAACAAAGTAAAGAGTCTAGGCTGGTTGTTACCTAATAAAAAGCCTAGGTGACCAAATTGCGATTGTGCAGCTTCCATGCCACACCTTGTTTTTTCAAATTTGTGATGTTGCCTTTCTAAAGCACAATGCTCCTCAATTGCATCATTTTCAACCTTTGCAACCTCACCTTCAATGTTGTTGTTAACAAAACCTACAAAAACCTATGAAGGATTAAAAGTAGGATCTGCAACTGGACCATTTGGAGATTCCATGCTAACCAAGAAAGGAAGATCAAAAGCACAAAAACAAGATTTTTGGAATTTTGGAAGGTGCAAGGTTTAGGGAAGCCAAGGAAAAGCCTTGATGAATTAATTGTTGCATACTACAATGCAATGATGAGCTTGCTAAAAAAATGGAGCTCAAGAAAAAATCTCAAGGTGACATCACAAGCTTGCTAAGAATTGAGCTCAAGAAGGAAAACCAAAGATCAAAAGTCAAAAGACAAGGTTTATTGTGAAATGAAAAAGTTTTGGAGAGCCCAAAGTCCTAATGAACATGTTGTAGCCTACAACTTTTACAACAATTGACGAAGCAAATGAGCACACAAGACACACAAACAAAGTTGAACTTGAAGCTCATTTGAGAATCAATTTTCAAAATAGATAAACACACAACACACAAACTTGAAAATCAAGATCCAAATTCAAACTAAGGCATTTGACAAAAAAATGTTCAAGAATGAACAATGAACTTGTAAAAAACTTGAAGGGGGTAGTGCAAAACATAAATATTGCAAACTTGTGTTCTTTGGATGACCTTAAGATAAAAATCACGCTAGAATGCATAATTTCAAACTTCATAATCCATCAACCTCATACCTCAAAAGACAAGCATTTACATGTTTTTTGTTGACTCATTTTCTTTTTTTTAAAATGTTGTTTGCAACTTGCAAAAAAGTGGACTCCAACATTGATCCTTTGTCACCAATCACCAACAATTTCATTAAGTGTCGTTGCTTATGTTCATTGATGTGAGAATTGTTAATAGTGCACTCAACACTCATTAATGTAATTGCGTAATCGAAAAGAGAGGCCTTTTCTTGAGTCCTAAATTTTTCAAATGTTTTTTCTCATCTTCAAACCCTAAACCTAAAACTAAAACCCTAAATTCATACCCCTCTCAAATATTAACTAGGATTAAGCTGATTGTTTTACAAATATTCAACCATGTACTTTATCACATGTTTGGTACGATTATGAGAATGTCCAATTATTACACAAATACTTGTGCATGCATTTTTTGTGGGTTAAGGTAAGTCTATGAATTTTAAAATAACCACTATGAGAAAAAGGGGTGTTTTGCAACTATCCTTGCAATTCAATTTTTGAATTGCAATGAGCATTTGGGAGAAAACATGAAATAAGGAGCTAGCCGTGCTAAGGTTAAAGTCCTTTCTAAAGACTACATTTTCCATGTGGCAAATTTCTATTGGTTTATATTGTATTTTTCACACATTTTTCAAACTAAATATCAAATTTGAAGCCAAATATGACATATAACATGATAAAAACTCAATTTTTTTTGCATCAAGGTTCATTACATTATAGTCAAATTTATATTTTTACTTTGAACCATGATTACAAATTTAAACTATAATAGTGCTTAAAGGTGTTTGAGTATCAAAATCTAAAAAGGTACAGGTATTTTATTTTTTGAATGTTTTGAACACATGGATCCCTTTTTGTGGAATATATTAAAGTTCACAATTTGGTGAACATTTGATAAGGAAAAAATATTTTTGAAACAAAAAAACCACTTGTCCACATGTTGTTTTTTAATGCTTTAAACATATAAAAGGACTCTTGAAACACGATGAATTTTCGTGAAAATTTGTAGTCACAACTTTGAAAGTATAAGAATTTATTTCAAAATTTTAATGAATTTTTTTATATATAGTGTTCCCATGGTGATTTTTCAAAAATTTGAAAAATAATTTCTAAGAATCGTCCACACAATTTGTGGCTCTTTATTTCATACTTTCACCCACTTGCAACTCACTGTATTTTTACATTGTGAATATTATTGAACAAGTTGCATGAATTGCAAAAGTTGTATATATGGTGGAACTCATTGCAATTCAATTACAACTCAATTGTAACTTTGTGAAACAACTCATTTTCAACTATTATGCAACTCACTGTATTTTTACACTATGAATATTATAGAACAAATTGCATGAATTGCAAAAGTTGTATATATGGTGCAATTCATTGCAATTCAATTACAACTCAATTGTAACTTTGTCAAAACAACTCATTTTCAACTATTATGCAACTCCACTACAACTATAGCCATAACATCATGTTAATGTTATTAATTTCATCCATCAATTAAAATTTGACACTTCGCATTATGAGGATTTTTGGATTTAAAAATTATTTCTTTTGAAGTATTGATCTCCATCGTCTATTATGATTGTTAATGACGATCCAAGATTTTGACACGTTGCATAATAAAACAATTTGCCACATGGCATATTAATTGAATTTTGAAAAAAAATTATTTATTTTAATAGTGAGGTATGTCGATACATAGCCATAAGTAGGTAGGTTGATAGGTCCTAAGACCTATATACCTATAGTACATACCTACTTACCTACCTACCTACCTACCTAGAAAAATAGGTTCTACTTATTGACATAGGTAAACAAGTAGGTAGGAAAGTATAAGATTAAGTGAATTAAAGAATAATCATGTAAATATTTGTATTATGTTTTATGTTTTGCCTTTGGGGTTAAGCTTTTTTGAGTTCATCCCAAACCGACACATGTATTTTAATGTGAAAACATAAAAGAAGACACCATTTTAAAATAGTTTGTGATTGGGGTTCAAAAACAAAACATATGGGTTAAATCTTTTAGTTTTTTTTTAGTTAAAAATTGAATCACAACTACAAAAGGATTTTCCCAAATGCGTTGTGTTTTTTTTCATTATGTAAGTCATACAATTAAATTAATAATTATCTGATATTTATATATGTGAATTAATTATTTAATATCTAATTATCCGAAATAGTGATTTAAATTAATTAACTTAGTTAAAATAAATAATTATCTAATTAATTTATCTAATTGTATCTGAAATGTTTATCTAAAAACTAAATTTTTGAATTAAATATTTGATAATTAATTATTTGGATCAATTATTTGATTTAATTAACTAGTGAACTAATAATTTAAATTCATTAATATAAATTCAAATAAATAGTTAGTTAATAAATTTAGATAATTAGTATCAAATAATTAATTTTTATAATTAACTATATAAAAAAAACTATTCAAAGTAATCAATATAATTCATTTAATGTTTTAGTTAGTTATTTCAAATAATTAATTATTTGATTCTAGATAATTTTTTATCAGATTATTAGTTTTCTAAATTCATATGATTAATCATTTATTATCTAAATTTTAAAAAAATGTTATTAGCTATTTAAATTAACTAATTACTTGGATCAAACTGATTTTTAATTCATACTAATAGCTAATTATTCAATTTAATAATTAGTTCCTAATAATTAAGTAAATTACATATTAATTAAGGTATCCATATGCATTCAAAATGAATTTCACCAATTTCAAGTGTTTTTCCTTTTATAATCATCAATGTTAAAATCCTTTTCAATTTTGAAAAGGAATGGTGTACATTGATACTTGGAATAATGACATTTGAAAAAAAAAAAACCATTGTTCACAATTGTTTTGAACATGTAAAGAACTTTTGAAAGATCATCAATTTGCATCAAGTTTTTGATAATGAAAATTTATAAGTAATTAAATTTTTAAAGGAAAATAAATTGATAATCCAATTTATTATGCTCTTCTTTTGATTTTTCAAAGATATTAAATTACAATTTTAAACATTGTCCACACACCTTATGGTTCCTTTTATTTTGTTTGCACCCTAATAAATGTGCTAGTAGTTGGGTGCCACATGGCATGTCTATTTTGAAAAAAATGATTAAAAAATGAGCCGATATTGGAATGTCGTATGGCATTTATATTTTGACATAAATGATTAAAAAGTGGGCCAATATTGGAATGTCACATGGCATGTATATTTTGACATAAATGATTTAAAAATTGGGCCAATATTAGAATGCCACATGGCATGTCTGTATTGATTGAAATGACTAGCATTTGTGTCTATATTTGGCTAACACATGGCCCATCAATGTTGACTGGAATGATTAACAAATAAACCTATATCCAAGAGCCAAATGGCTATCTACTATGACCAATTTTTGATTGATTTGGATTATGTGCATAATTACAAGGCATCCCAAATGTCTTCAACTATTTGTGTATTCTAATTAATTAGTGTTACTTTAACAATTCATTTTGACCTATCTTGTAATTAATTTGAATCCTACATGCTATTACTACACATGATTGTAGGCCTACATCAAGCATAGATCTATTATTTAGATACTTGGAAAAAATAGATCCAAATTCCATAGACAACATAAATGGATCAATGATGAGTGAAAGCAAGATAAAATATAAACTAAAAGTAGTGTAATAATGTAAACACTAGGGTCTTTGAATCAAACATATATCAAGTACATGATGTATGGAGATAATTTAAATATTTTTGGGTACATTTTTAAAAATTAATGTTGGCTTTGAGTTCTAAGTTGAATTGGACCTTCCCATTTGTGGCAATTTGACAAGTAGATTTCAAGTATTTCAATGATTTTGCAAATCTTTTTTTTTTAAGCACCTTAATATTAATGTGATGAACACATTAATATAATTCATTTTATCAATCAAGTTTGTTTTCATAGCTAAAAACATCCCCAACCTCTAAAAAATGATGAAATTTCAAGGACACTTTTGCAGTATTTTTTCAAGTACATATTATTTGACAAAATCACTTTAGGATGCTAAAGGAAGGCTAAAGGTGTTGGATAACTTAAAATTCTGATTTCAACAATTTCATATGTTGGGTAAGCATCCATTTTCACAAGTACACAAAGTAGACTTGTGTGGTAAAGTATGTTGTTGTGTTGACATGTGTTCCTACATGCCATTTACGCTTTTTGAAACTTTTTAAAGTACAAGCCTAAACATCCACATTAACAAATTTTGTGGATTCATTGGGAATCAACAAGATTAGTTGATCTAGACCATTCATTGCCTTGCAGTGAAGCTATGTGTGATCTTGACTATGAATCTACAATTTGAAAAGAAGCATGTGCGTGAATTGTGTCACCCTTGCAAACTTGGTGTAGGTTTAGGGTATTGTGCTTCTAAGTGCCTTGGTCATGGCTATCATTCTTTCTTCAATGCCAAAAAACTCACAATGAATTCTCAATTCTTGTTTTATGATGTAAAGTTATTGACAAAGACACACATATTTCACCCATAATCAAGAACAATCAAGGTCCAATACACTAAGGGGTAGCCCATTGATGTTGGGAAAAACTATTCAAGTGTTCTAGGAAATATAACAAGAAGTAACATACACTTTAACAAAAGATTTATTTTGTTTAGGTTTGAACTTTGAAATGGTTTTTCTTTTCTTTTGTGATTATTTACAAAAGAAGGGTGTGTAGGATTTCTTAGTGCAATGTTCATGTTAGTGTTTGTTTAAGAAGGGACTCGGGCATCTCCTTTGCTTGTCTAGATTATTGTTATATTCTGTAGGGGTGTTCTGGTTGTGTTGTGGATGTGTGAACTTGGGAAGGCAATGGAACAATTTTTTGTGCAAATTGATGTACCCACATTGTAACATTTGTTTCAAGAAAGGTTTGTTGGAACATGATGCAAGATAATGATAGGTGAAATTTGAAGGTCTTGTTAATTTTAGGTTTGATGTGTTCACACTTGCCTCCAAATGGGTAATAACAAGACCAAGATGAAGAGGTTGTCTGTTACTAAAAGGAAAAAGGTGGTAGAAGAGAAAAGACTTGTAGCATAAAAAAATGCAAAAATATTTGTTATCCAAGAAAGGTTTGGTGTTTTTGTTAATTAACTTTTACTTAATTTCAATTTTTGGGATCATTGAATGGGATTGTGGCCCTCCACAAGTCTCGGTAATCTCCTTGACAAGAAGCTTGAACAATAATGGATGGCCATATCCTAGGGCCTAAAAAATGTAACCATTGTATATATATGTCCATTGCTTAGTTTTTTTTATGACCAACATGAGTACATTGGCATGGTTGGGACTTGAAAACTTGCTTTTGTGCATTACGAAGTGGAATTTATCGATCAAACATTGGTCAATTGTAAATTACTTTAAAAATTTGGTTAAATATAACTACCTTGTGGCATGGGATGCTATCTTTGAAATCATCTTGAACCTATGACCTTGTCTCCCATGTAGTTTCCATCAAATGCCATTTTAAGGTAACAAGTTGAAATATATGCATGTTGTCAAGGTTTGAAATCTGATTTTGGATGTAATATATATACATATTTGTTTGGGGGGCGGGGCTTTGCCTTGGAAACAAATGCGATATAATAAGTGAAGGAAATCATGAAAATATTTTTTAAATGGCAGGAGACATCTATAACCACTACTACAAAAAACATGTTATTTTGATTAGAGAATCTAATCAAGAAAAATCCCATTTGGATAGCTGTCAAAAATATCATCTTCTTAATCTAGACAAGTTGATTTGGACCTATCCTACATGATTGGGGCAGTCTTTATGACTAGTATACTATTAAATTATTTGACTAATCATTTTGACTACTAGATGGTGGACCATTTGACTAGTCAAACTTTTACCCAATTTGTTTTGGGATTATTACCCAAAAAAATTTGTGTAGGTAGGTCATTTATTATATTTTTAATATATCTTAAATATGATTTTAATCCATAAATAACATTATACCTTGTATTATATTGCACCATATATACCTCTACGGGTGTGACAAACTTGGTGACTATTGTAATTAATGGGACACATAAGATTATTCATGGATGAAGATAAACTTGAAAACCATCTAGCTCATAGGATGAAGGCATAACATACTCATAACATAGTCACATCAAATTACTACAACAAAAGGTGTCCCTGTGCGCCAAATGATTTCATTGGATTTTGAATGAATTCACTAGTCATAGTGAATGGGACATAATGGGGATGCAGTGCATCACTAGTCTAGTGAATGAGGACTAGTGAAGTACACCCACATTTTGTTGTAGTGAAAGTTGTAGGAATCATCAAAAGTTTAAATTTTGATCATATAGTTGCAAATACTTTCAAAGCTAGTTGCAAAGGACTAAAAATCACATGTAATTGCAAATATAATGGCTATACATTTTGGCTAATTTCCATTAATGTGGATTTTTGTAAATCCTATAATTAATGTCAATGGTTAGGAACATTCACAACACAAAATTGGGTGAAACTAATGATTATTTTACCACATGAACCATTCATAAAATGGAGATTATATTGTATTGGACCAATTAAATCAATGGGTTGATACATTTGAAATTGGTACATACTATTAAAAACCAATTGTGTGACCAAGTGGGCAGAAACAAAAGAGTTTCAAACCAATACCACAATTGTTATAATTAACTTTATGTACATATGCATTTTAACTCATTTGGGATTTTTGCATTAGATAGTAATAAGTCAAGGTACACATTTCATTAACAAGGTTATTCAATATTGGGTGAACATTTTTTGTTCAAACATAACAATTCTACTACTTAAATTATGCTCAAAGTAATAAACATGCTGAATCAATGAACAAAATAATTGGTACCCGTTTGACCTAACGTTTTGTTGGTGAAAAACATACATATTGGGATGAATATTTATTTAATATATTGTTTTAATCTTACCAAATAACCTATAAAGCTGATATATGATATGCACCATTTCAATTGGTGTATGGATTTCATTTGTTATTACCAAGTAAAAATTTACTATTTATTTGCCTTGATTTTCAGATTGATTCAAACCCGATTAGGGTATTATCCAATTATTTGACCAATTTGGAAAAATTATAGGAACACAAATTGGAAGCACAAGAACATGTAATAACTAATTAGTGGAATAGGGCCTTGTGGTCTTATCATGAAAACCTAAGAAACAATTTTAGTTTGGAAATTATGTTTTGTGGTTTCCAAAAATTATAGATGTTCATTTAAGGAAATTTAAACATTGTTGGTTTGGTCCATACCAAATTCAATATTATCTATTGAATAATATTGTTTTATTAGTTTTAGTAAATTGATTTGATTTAAACTTTATATTCATAAATATTAACAAGATTAAACATATCGTTTTCCAAAAACCACAAATCCATTAAATTTTTTACCAATAACAATTTATTTTATTAAAAAAAAATTTTACCTACTAAAAACTTACCACAAGCATTTCTCATTTTTCTTCAAATTATTATACAATGGTACTTACCCATGAACATTGATTTAGGACATCACATTGTACTTACTAATCATTTTATTAATTGTTTGTTATCAACTTCAACTATCATTTTCAACACAATTCAAGTGACATCTTTGAAGCATACAATTAATGAGAGCCTTCAAAATAGTAACAGGTAGTACATTATAACACATATTTCATACTCTATTTTAGGAATAGACATAGTTCTTTAGTTTTGACATTATCACTTAATTATTCTTTCATTTTTTTGTTTCAATTTAATGCAACATGAGTGACAAAAAAATTTATCAAAATGTCTCGATGTTGAACTTGAAAGTGCAAGAATAATAGAAAGAAATAAAAAAGGAGTTGAATTGAAGAAAAAAATTGGCACATTGTTAGTGTTTTAGCAAGATTTGTCGAAAAAACAAGTTTTAAACATTCAACATGTTGTTTCATGATTTCCATAATTAGAACAAAGTAGATTTGAGAAAAAGATTTATAGTATGATAGATCATTCATAAAATAAATGAAAAGCTATCATAATTACAATATTTGATGTGAACAAAAAGTTACAAAAATTAGTGTCAATTTTGTAAGAGTAAAATTTTTGCAACATCAAATTGTAAGGCATGAATTACAACTCATGGCAATTTGACTAGATGCCAAAATGAAGGAACTCCAACGCATTTTGGATGCAATTCACAAGGATCAAATGAATATAAATGGGCAACAAAAGTTGGCTTAAATGGATTATTTAAGATAGAATGGTTTTTTCCACATAATGAATTGATCTTTACATTTCTCTATACATATAGGAAATCTAATGACAACAAGATCTTCAAGGGAATTGTTCACATGACAAATCGATTATGATTGATATATAGTCCTTTGATGAAATGTTTCCAATTTCACATACAAAAATGATGGACAAAGAGAACATTTGATTCCAAAAACAAAAATTAAGAATCTATTAGAAGGCATTGTTAGAAATAGTGCCTATGCCAACACATATAAGTGGAAGTTGATAGATTTTGTTGAACCATGACCATTATGTGTTGATGCCATTTTGTAATGAGTCTATCAAATAGAATGATTGGAAAATGTTAGTAATGAGATTCTTTACACCATCTTGAAGACATGTATCACAATTCAAACTAAATACTATAACATTATGTGTATCCAATTTGTTGGTTAAATATATCAATGGACATTGCATCGAAATAAGGACCAAGTTTTCCAAGGGCCTTGTGTTGAGGACCAAAAAGGTAGGTATTTTCTATGTTGAACCAATTTTGGACATAGTTTTCCACAACTATTTTCCAATGAATGTAGCATTGGAACGAACTATAGCCAAAGTTCATGTATAGATTTGATATGTGCCATCAAATGTACAATAGGTAGAACAAGACCAATCAATATAAGTAGTTTTTATAAAAGAATTTAACTTTGAACCAATTTTTATAAGAATGCAAAGAACACATCTTATATATTAATTTAGTAAGTCTATCAGTCTGTCTGGGACGGTATATTTTGAATCCGTGTGAACAGGGTGTGGTTTTTGTGTTCAACGTGCCTTCTTGGACGTGTCTGTCTGTCTGTCTGTGTGGACAAAAATTGGGCAGTGCTTGGAAGATTCTTTCAGTCACTGCCCGTTCCCTGTGAAGCATCTGGTCATGATTTTTATTTTTTTTGTAGAGGGGGGAGGGGGTGGGGGTGGGGTTCTAGGGGTCTTAATAAGTGGAAGTGAGAAAGAACACATTGTAATATTATGTTGGGGAACACATTGGGAACCAAAGAAAAATGAAAAGAAACCCTCCCCCCACCCCCCCACCCCTGGCCCGTCCTCCCAAAATTTAAAAGGAATAAAAGCAAACACCTTGAGTGCACCCTTGGGCCTTCCATTGGCTGCATGAAATTTCTATTCCCAAAAGAGTTCGTCACCGTTTAGAACTGGAGTGGGAAATGCGAAGGACCGGGTGGGGGGGATCAACGGGGTGCATTATGCACCGGGTTCACACTAGTAATGAATAAAATTCACCAATAATTAGATGTATGTATATTAAATATCAGATTCAATTAAAGGAATAACTTAATACTAAAGCCAAAAAGTGAAGGAATTCAAAGGCATTGTTTAAACATGAAAGGCACAAATTCACAACTTACATGTAGAAGTTCAAAAACATGTTCAATAACTTCAACAATTTATTCAACAAGTTAATTAACATGAACAAGTCACTATTTAATGCCAAACCATGATTGTAATTCATGAACAAATTCAAGAGTGAAATGCAACACTATTATTAGTGATTTGGAATAAATTATTATACACATGAGAATTTAAACTAAGAGTATAACTAAGCAATTGACAACCTTGCTCTTCAAGGGAATGACATTATGCAATTCAACATTCAATGTGTTTATTTGTTAGAACAAATCAAGACCTTAAAGATTAAAATTGACCAATTGGAGAATAATTTTGTTCTTATGGTAACACAAAAAGATGTACAAACTCAACAACTACAACAACAAGTGATTCATTTATAGAATTTTGCTCCTATCATTGTAGTCAATAGAATGTAAGAATATGACAAAATGATTTTAGAGAAGAAACTTGAATCAACCTACAAATTTGCCATGACATAGCCTATGAGCACAACTCAAAAATACTATAACACCATCATGCCATTATGTATTGTTAAAATTAAGGAACAAATGTTGATTCATAAAGTAGAAGAGGAATTGTATTTGCATAAATTGTAGGCTTATCAAGCTTTTTTAGATTTTATTTACATGCCCTCTAGTCAACCTACATATTCACTTCAATGCAAATTATCACCATTATAAACTATAGATCTAGGTCCAAGTCACCAATCTATAAGTTTTCATGTTAAACAAAATTTGACATCATCACCAACCAAACTCATAAGGAAGAGTAGAACAACTAACCCATTCACAATTTTCTTTTTCCATCTATCACATTTGTACGTTTAAAAATTCAATTCATTTTTCAAAAATTTCATGTTTTCCATCTATCACATTTGTACGTTTAAAAATTCAATTCATTTTTCAAAAATTTCATGTTTTTGAAACCAATCTAAAATCAATTCAAGTTTTTGTTGAATAGACTTTTGATATGAAACAAATTGATTCACGATTACAACAATACTTTTTAAAAATTGGAATTAGCAAATTCTGATCAATAATGTTTTCTTACAAGATTCAATAGAAAGAACAATTTTGTATTTTTCATTATTATCCCAACTTTTATGGATTTTAAGGATGAAACCCAATGTACAAAAGGGGTAATGTTAATTGATATTTTTGATTATGGTTGTTTATGTGTATAGTTCATATATGAACTTCTATTAGTTAGGGATCCAACCACACTATTAGGAGCCACACATGCCCCCTTATACCATTGATTTATTCTTAGAATATTTTTTAAAAAATTTAATGCGTCTTTCAAAAAAAAAATTAATTTGAAAATTTCTTAATACTATTATGTTAAGGTGTATATTAAAAAAAATCCCAAAATGTGTCATTAAAAAATATTTTCAAATTGTGCTTTCAGTGTTAAAATTGTTTTTAAACTACTTTTATGCAACTTTTAAGTAGTGGTTACAAGAGGTTAAAAGTCCTTATATGCGTATTTTCACTCATTAGATTGATTCCAATTTTTTATGATATGTACATAATGTATTGACAATAAATTTTTATAAAAAATTAATTATTTATTTATTTTACAATCCAAAGTTCAAAAAATTAAACAGGGGTTACGACTACTTTTAGTACACGTTAGTATGATTGCACCCTTATATTAGTTATTGGTTATATTATATTGGTCAATTACTAATCACATACTAATTAGTTTTTTAATTTTTGAATTATTTTAAACAAATACAATTTTGGAGATTGATGAAAAGCAAAACATAGAATATGGAGAATGTAAGAAAACATGTGTGTTTTACAAAACTTAATTATGAGGTTTTCTCATGTGAATTATTTTATTTTTTCATTCTTTGATGTTTTGTAATAAAAATGATTAAAAACATAGAAAACTAAAACATAACGTAATTAGAATAAGAGAAGAATATTAAAATATGAAATATATTGTATTGTTGTTGGTTAATCAAAACATAGTTACATAGGAAACGTAAAAACTTTACATGAGAAAGAACATAACATAATAGAAAAAAAAGAAAATAAACCTTTCCAAAGGGTGTTCCCCTTGCCACCCTCTACACATCACAATGCACACCCTCCTTTTAAAAAAGCTTGCACACAATGTAAAATATTGAGATTGCATATGGGTGCATTCACAATAAAAGGAGCCAATCGACCTTAGGTGCAAGTCATTTTTAAAGACTATGTTTTTTCAAGTTTGAAACATGGCTTTCATGTTTTGGATAGGGCCCATTATTGGATGATAGTGTCAACTTCAAAAATTTAATCACTAAAAGAAAACTATGTATTTTCGACTAGTGTTTGTAATTAAATTTTAATCATAAGAGACATTTTGCAACTAAATCCCTGTAGTCGCCTAAGACAAGTCGCATGTGATAAATTAGTCGCAAATGACAAAAGGTATTGTATGAAAAAAAAGTCAACAAATACATTTCATCCTTTGACTA
>Ga0209208_10002170_pt1 | contig 28037 bp, 30 predicted proteins | sample S1TSphfallax_3_FD_187694 | JGI IMG/M metagenome (GOLD analysis project Ga0209208, IMG submission 187694) | Host-associated microbial communities from peat moss isolated from Minnesota, USA - S1T2_Fd - Sphagnum fallax MG (SPAdes) (version 2) | ecosystem: Host-associated > Plants > Peat moss >...
AAAACGTTTTTTTTTTTTTTGCTTTGGTCTCCTCCTACTTTCAAACCTCATAACTTTCTTATTACTTGTTCATTTTAAACGATTTAAAGTGCTATAGGAGCGCCACCTGAAGTCCTACAAATCACATTGAAACTCTAATAGCAAAAAAACAACATAAAATGAACTTTCTGGATGCTTAAGAACTGGCCTTTGTAGTGTTCAATAGTTTTTTTTTTTGAGTTTTTGACCCCCTTTACTTTGGGGGGCAATAAATTTCTCATTTCTAATTTGTTTTCAATGATTCTTAGTTTGTTAGATGCGCCAAGAGGAGGGCTTCAAGTTTTCTTTGGACACCAAATGCAATAGAACCCTGCCCTGGCTGATATAATCTAATACAGTAGTTGCATGTAATGTGCAACTAGGTTTATTCATGAGGTTTGCAATGGAATGTTTTAACCCATATCCTTTGGCTTCAAATTCTATTTGGCTTAGCATATAAGTATGAGCGATAGCTATGTATTATCCAAATATCAAGTGCCATTGGGGATGAGCAAATGAAAAATGCTTGACCCTTATGAAACGGTTAAACCTAAAAATAATTGGATTATTTTAAACCTACCTATATAACCTTAAGCCTAGCTACTTTTTAACCTACTTGCATACCTAAGTAAACCTATTTAGTAGGGTTTAATTATTACCTACCTACCTATGCACCACGTGTCAATATTTTATTAGCCATATATTGGATGATTTAGATTTCATTGATTAATATTTAAATTTTTAAAAATAGGTGGGTTTTGATTGCCACATGTCACCATATAATTGGTGTTACATGAACACGTGTCAAATGGTCAATGAACGTTCCATGGTGTGCCACGACGTGTCATCATCCTAGTGGCAGAAACTTCAATGATTGAGATTAATCCAATGAATTTTTAATTTTGAGAACACAAAAAATTTAAATAGTGACACATGTCCATAAGTTAGTTGTTTAATTTTTAAACATGTGTCATATTTTGATTAGTTGCATTGTAGTTGCAAGGAGAGTTGCACATAAGGTGCAACTACATTTGGATTTGTATGTATGTATGAACATGTACATTAAGACTGTATATACATGTTGCATATGTAATGTCGCATGCAACTGGATGTCATGTGCAACTTGTATTATGCAACTACATAAATTTGCAGTTGCATGTGTCGCATGCAATTGAATTTTAGTTGCAAAAGATAGTTGCAAAACCCAAAATTTCTAGTAATGTAAAACGCCCACAATGAGGAAAAAAGAAAGAAAAAAAGACGGGCCCATCATTAGATGTCTACATGTTAGGGTATCATGCGAAGAAATGTAGACATCTAATGATGGGGCCCACCTTTTTGCTTTTTTTTCCCTTTACCTTAACATGTTTTATAACCATGTTTTTCCTTGCCCTATCAAGCTTTATGATGTGCCAATAATTTGTATTGCACCTATTGCATCCTTGTTCTCAAATTTTTCAAAAAAATTTGAATTGTGAAGCTTCGGTTGGAATTATCGGAAAGTTAAGCTCTAGTGCAACAATAGTAGTAGGAATAATTTTAACGTGCTTGCTTTGCTTCTCCGCTCGACAACAAAAAATGAGTTATAGTTCGTTTATCTAGACCACCGGAGGAGGACGGTGCTTTGTTTGGTGTTGTTGTGTCAAAAGTGACAAAGGTGAACGAAGTTGAAGAATTGGAGCAAGAAGCTGCATTACAAGAAGAAGGGGATCGACCTCGTGTGAAAAAAAATGGAGGAGCAACACAAGTGCAATGTGAGATGTTCTTATATTGTTGTTATTCATGGTTACATCTAGTTTGAGTCTATCATTGGATGGTATAAAAGTAAGTTGTGAGCCATATGGATTTATTGGTCTTGTAGTAGTGGCAAACTAAATGCAGTTGCTCTTGAAGTTTGATATGTTGTTAGGTATTGTGTAGATTTAAATGAACATGAGGACACACAAAGGAAGTTCCTTGATAGGAATGATTGGCCCAAGTATGTGCTCATGCGTTACACTTGGTACTCTACTGCTTCTCTCTAATGGGATCCTAAACCAAGGATGGAAATTAAGCTTTAGATAAGATGTTTACCTTGGTTGATTGAGTAGAGGAAATTTGTAACCACTAGATGCATTAGAGTCCTATGTTCTTCCAACTACTCCTAGGGTCAAAACTTCCCCACAGTTATTGAAACATGGATATGTTAGGTTAAAAGGTTAACAATAGTATAAATTCAATTGGTGAGCATCACCATGTCAAGTTTTCTACATTTCTGGCTGATGTGATTGTGGAGTGGAGAGTCCTCCTTTATTCCATCCATGAATGATGGGATTAGAAATCTAGTGGATCCAGAACTTAGTTGCATAGAAGATCACACCCAAATCCATATTTAAATGAACATCTAGAACTGTTTTTGGGCATGTAGGTGTTATGATTTATTTTATGAATAACCTTTGCAATAGGCATGTGTGTTGGATCAAAGTTTAGAGTGCTTGAAAAACTAAATTTTTTTGTCCATTTGAGTAATGGGACATGTGCTTGTGCTACATGTACAAATATGTGCAGTTGCTTGTGCTTTCCACAATCTACATGACTCCAACAGTGACATAGTGCATTTTATTTCATTTATGCAGGGTGGGAAAGTCAAAAATCGATGTGGCGGGGGGCCTCTTTGTTCTCTTTGGGTCTGGTAAGTGGATAAACATCCGATGGATTGTTCTTCACACTTTAAACTTTGTATCACCATGGAAACTTGTAACTTCTCATGATTATGTTGTTGCAATGGCATAAATCTTGTTATATGCATGAGAATTTTGAGATTAGTTATGCTTGCAACATCATAGTTGAGTTTTTTGGTACTTTTGTAATGTGGACAACTCAGGGCAAAGGGTTTTGTAATGTGTTCAGATGAATGTCATGGAACAAGGAAATTGATTGGTTCCTTATTTTCATAAAAGAAAAAAAATATTCCACAAAAAATGTTGAACTTGTTATGTGGGTATGGGTAGTGTGGAAAAAATGTGGAAAAAAATTATGTGGGGAAACTATGGAAAACAATAACATGGGAAATGTGTGGAAATTTTGTGAAAAGAATAGTGTGGAAAAAATGTGGACAAGAATATTTTGAAAAAAGTGTGAAATACAATAACATGGGAAAATTATGGAAATTTTGTGAAAAGAATAGTGTGGAACAAATGTGGAAAGAATATTGTGAATAGAATGTGGAAAAAATGTGGAAAAGAATACTATGAGAAAAGTGTGAAAAATATGTGGAAAGCAATAACATGGGAAAATTGTGAAAAAAATAGTGTGGAAAAAAATAGCATGGTAAAAGTGTGGAAAACAATAACACGTGGGAAAAGTGTGGAAAAGCTATGAAAAAAATGTGGAAAAAATAGAAAAGGGAAAAGTGTGGAAAATATTTGGAAAAAATGTGAGAAAAACTTGGTAAAAAAAAGGGGAAAAAATGAGGAAACAAAGTGTGGGAAAATGTGAAAAATTCAGGTGGAAATTTTTTGGGAAAGAATGTGGGAAAAATTTGCGTTGAAAAAACGTGGATAAATGACTTGGAGGAGGTGAAAAGGGTGGAAAAATGTCGGTGTGGAAAAAAACATGAAAAAATTCAGCAGAAAAATATTACATATCTAGTTGTGTTGGTGAATGCCTTGGAGCTTTTGGAAGTGAGAATAGGCCCATATGGCTACACTAACAAACCCTGAGGACGTTGAGTTAATCATCTAGCTATGTCTTTTACTAATTCTCATTAGAAGACACCCCAAGACATTCCACATGAAAGGAATCATTAATTTCGCATCTCAAGTTAACATGTTAAAGAGAGTTAATTATAGTGCGATCCAATTATGTGTTGCCTCCAAGAAATGTAATGTTGGATCTTTTGACATTAACTTTTGTTTTGTTGGACATTGCCCCTCAAAAAAATCTTTAGTCTGACCTTGTTGATTTAACAAGTCTTCAATTGCATCATAACAGTTGATGGCTACATTCCAGAATATCTAAAATTTAATCTACCAAATTACTGGCTCGGAATATTGCTAAATGTTATGAAAACTAGTGAAAATTAATCTAGGATGTGCATGTAGCACTTGCTATTGAGGAGATAAAGTCAAGTTACAACCTTATGGATTGGACTGGTGATCCATGTGTTCCAATTCCGCATGCCTGGGTTACCTGCAACTTTGGTAGCAATTCCAACCCTTCAATTACAGAAGTGTACATGATTAATTCTCTTGTTCAACTATATAGCCATTTTATAGACTTTATAAAAGATCTTAAATGATGCATCTAACTTTCATTCACAATATTTGTGTCAGGTTAGTTCATCTTTTTTTCATTTAAATATGGAAACAATGACAGGGTTCACTATTAAATTTTAATTTATCAGACCTAGAGTTTAGGTTGGACAATTACATAATCTCATAGTATTTCATCCTACTTAATTTTAGCTTGAAATTTGTATAGCCCATTTCCAAGGAAAGGGCCATGGAATGATGTCTTCTCAAATTTGTGTTTAATTTATTTTTTCAACACCATAATCACAAGCAGATTATCAATACCTTCTTTGTCAATTTGCATCCCAATTTTTAAAATTTTAATTTGAATTCAATTTAACTGTATCTCAATCTAATTATTGAGTTCAATTTAGTTCAATTGGAATTCAACTTTAACTCAATTGAATCAAATTTTAATTCAATTCAAAGTGCATGCAATGTCATTCAATATTTTCATTTGAATGCAACTTAATTTTCACAAAATCAATTCATTTTTTCATCAATTGATTAGTTAATCGTCACTAGTAGTGCATACCAATGTGGAGCCCCAAGTTTGATAAATAGAATCATCTGTGAAATACCTCAAATTGGGGCTTTAGGCCTAGTTTTGCCAAAATTGGGCACTAAATGAAAAATCAGGATGAAGATAGGTTAACAGGAAAAACCTAGGGGACAAAACTAGTTTCTCACCTAAATTGGTCCTTAGGGAAGTTTCACCCTCAATTTTGAATTTGCACTACATGCCCCTTGACTAGTCATATTTTGTATGGAATTAGCCCTTGGTAGAATGGCATCATGCAAATCTTCTAAACTAATACCTTGTTTAAAGAAATGGTACTCAATTTCATTCACATGTTTTATATATGCACAAATTGAGTATGAAGTAAGGGTTAGAGGGTTGAATCGGAGTGTGGCTTTACATAATGAATAAAAATCAAGATTATTATCATGTGACAAGACATTTTGAGAACTTCAAATCACCCAAATTTCCCAAATTTCAAGAATTATTTTTTCCAAATCACTAGATTTTTATGATAAGTTCCAATAGGTAGCCATCTTGAATATAGAATAATCTTTATATTATTTTATTTTCATATTTGGTTTGTAGCCAAATTTAGCTAAATTGACTTATGGATTATCACTTTGGTAACATCACAAAATGGAAAAAGAAAACATTGATTGTGGTTGAAGGCCAAAATTTAAATAGTCAATTTCATGTTAATATGATATTGTTATTTTTTATTAAACAAAAGAGCAATCAAAGCATTATTCATTGTGATGTTAAAAGTAGTAACATTCTACTTTCTAGTAATATGGAACTTGCAAAAGTTGCAGATTTTGGTTTATCAAGACTAATATATGGAGAAGATGATTTTATGCATATCACAACAGATGTCAAGGGAACTATAGGGTATCTTGATCCAAAGTGAGTACTTGACCACATACATCATGGTCCAATTTATTATAATATGTGGCATAGATTACAAAATCAATAGTTTGATGATTAAATATTATGCATTAAATTACATGATTTCATCTTATAGAAAGTAACTTGATAATTTCAAGATGTCGTATTACTAGGATGCATACTTAACCACATACATCATGGTCCAATTTATTGTAATGTGTGACATAAATTGCAAAATCCATAGTTTGATGATTAAATATTATGCATTAAATGATTTCATCTTATAGAAAGTAACTTGATAATTTCAAGACGTCTTATTACATATTGCAATTTGCATTAACAATTGGTGTGCATGGATTTCCTCATTGATAGATATTTTACAACAAAATATTTATTGCCAAAAAGTGATGTCTATGGCTTTGGTGTTGTACTTTTGGAAATAATATCTAGACGCATGCCTACAAATCTAACATTACCAAATGGTGATGCTTGAAATTTGTGTGAGTGGGTAAGTTATAAATTATAGTCCTTTGAAGTTTTTATAATTTTGCTTCTATTTTATTTACCTTTTTCTTGTAATGAGAAAAAATGTATACAATATTGGAAGTATGTTCTTGTTATGTTGTTTCACCCAAGATCTACTCACATATGTGCTATAAAATGCAATTAGATGTGTATATCAATCATATATTTAAAATACTCAACCCATGGAAACATTACACATGATAACAATAAAAGTAAAGTATCAAGTTTTAATTAAGCAAGAATGAATGTCTATTAAACATTCACCTAAAAGTCTTTTTGCAAATGACATCAAAAGGTAAAATAATATGTGTATGTGTTGAATAGGTGCAATCCGATCTTCAAGCATGAAATATTGACAAGATTATGGACCCTATTGTGAAAGCTTAAAATCCCCAACTTGATGCTTTATGGAAAGTTGTGGAGATTGCCATCCAATGTGTGGAACCCAAATCTATTCATAGACCAACAATGACCAAGGTAGTTGAAGAACTATGAGTTGCACTAGTCTTGCAAGAAGGCTTGAACCCATCATTATCTGAATATTCACCAAATGATACATATGAAATTCAAGATGAATACAAATCTCAAATAGACACATTTGATCCCAAATGATCAATAGAGTTTTTTGGACATCAACTCTAAATATATGAACTATAAAACTTTAATGTCACATTTAGTTACTTTTTAGATCAAATATATGTGGACAAACTTAAGAGGTTAGAACGACATCCATTTACGTTCTAATGACACTTCAAATTCAAGTTTTAATGTTCATTTGTGTAGTATTTTCAATTTCTTTTTTTCTATCACTATTACAATATTTGGATAACAAATGATCTAATGTAACTATTCATAATACATTTGATGTTTTCATAGTCATGAGACTTTATTAAAAAATCAGCCAAAAATTGCAATATATAAAGTTTGAATTTATGATCTGATGTTTTCTATGTGATTCAATTATCTTCATTCATAAAGAAGATATTTTTTCATTAGTGAACATCACATGTCATAAATGCTTCTTTTGACAAGAATTTTCATAACTTTATTGAAAAAAACCAATGTACTTCTAGAATCAATATACATTAAACCAACCTAACTATTAAGGAAATTGAATCTTGAATCTATTTAACATTAAATGCATTTTGCATCATTAAAACTTGGATGAATGTTGTGATAAAATATATCAATGATCATTTCCATACCTTTGATTAAAGTTTGGTGAACTAAATAATTCTTCAAAGGGAGAGTTGAAAAACAAAAAATCAAGAAATCACATAGTCCTACCAAAAAACCTAAGAATTTAAAGAATTTAAACTCATGACCTTTTGATTAATAGAAATGTCCTTGCCATCAATCTACCATCTTTTATTTTGAAAACTATGTGCATCTCTTGTATTTAGAAATTGATTGTCAAAATTTTGGAAATTTAAAATCAAGCTATCAAACCTTTTTTTGTTGAAAGTTTTAATATTTTGACAATTTTTATCAAATGTTGATTGTCGATATAATAGTAGATATAAGATGCCTTTGAGGTGGATCAGTTGATAATGCCTATTTTAATTCACTATCAAATCATGTTAGATGTTGACCATATGAACAAACATAGTTATAATTGTGGGTTCATTGTGTGAATTGGTTATTCCAAAATTTTGGGACAAAAAAATTCTAGATTTTATAAGGTGGCCATTGACACTATGGATCCTCTACTTGTATTTAAAATGGGGAATAGATATATCTTGGTTGCTACAAACCATTATTCCAAATAGTGTAAAGCCAAAGTAATTTTTCATCATGGTGCAAAGACAACTACCAAGTTTCTTGAAGATGACATCATTTGTCAATATGTTGTTCCTAAATTTATTCTCACAAATAGTGGAGGAAAGTGCTCAACAAAATTTGACATCAAGTACAAAAACTATGGTATCACCCATCAACATACAACTTTTCAATGGCCTCGATGCAATTATGGGATGGCTGAATGCTTGATCAAGATAATCAAGCATAAAATTACAATGCTTTCTACAACACTAAAGCATGTTGATTGCTGGGATGAGCCATTAACCAAAGTAATGTTTGGGTATTGTCGTGGAATCCAAGCTAACACTAGATTCTTTCCTTTTATGATATTAATTGGGCAAGCACTATGACTTAAAGCCAACAACTACTTGCAATAAAATAGATTGTAGTAATGGATTACATTGTTGATGTTAAAACTATTGCAAAACACTTCATCAAGAAGATGAAACTTGTGGCCAACATTCATGAAAATGTGATGTTCAATGTTGAGCTAGTGCAAAAGAAACAAAAGAAAGCATATGTCATTAGGAAGGGAAAACATATTTTTGAAGGATCTCAAAAAAATCCATGGTTAAAATGAAAAAGCCAAGAAAGAAAAAGTTTTTAACTTCAAGTTGGGGAGGACCATACTTGTTTGTAGGGTATTCTAACAAAAATGGAGATGTTGAATTTGATGAGGGGAACAAGTTGTGCATAGTTAGAGATGCTAATGAACATCAATGGGAGCGTTAATGAAGGGATCTACAAGTTTATCATCTTGAACAAACTTAAATGAAGATAAGGGATTTAGTTTTTTAAGGAATGGAGTGGTCACATATGTAAATATATATGGAGTAGCTATTGAATGTGCATAGTGTGAACAAGTAGGGTTTAAGGGTTTGGTTTGTCCTAATCTATTTTCTACACGAAGACATCAAAAATTATCTAGTCGTTGTTTCGTTTTCCATATTATCCATCGTTATAAGGGACTTCATGAGGGCAAGTGAGGGAAAGAAAACTTGTTTATTGTTTATGTGTAATGCAAGGCTTATTTCAATGAAGCTTCCAATGGAGGAGAATGCAAATACATTTATGATGGAGCTTCGTATGAAGGAGTTGATAGAGTGGTGTTTGGAGAATATATCGAAGTTGAAGATGAGCTAAGTCATCAACATTGTTGTAGTGCATTTTTGTTTTTTGCTTTCTTGCATGTAGTTGTTGTACTTTCTTTTGTTGTGCCAATAGTTGTTTAGTGAAAATGAGTAATGTACTTAGAAATTTTTATAAGGGGTCGAAGTTGAGATGTGATGACAAAATTCAGAAGATCCGAGCTATAGTTAGTTGGGCATGTAGAAAATTATGGAACTATGCATTTGTTGGGGTGACATGTAAGAAACTAGAACCAATTGGATGGGTGATCCTATTGAAATTTAGAACATGAGAAACCTCTTTTTTTTGGGTATCCTTGAATTGGAGTGAACTGTTATGATTGAAGTCAGACTTTAGGTTGTCCTGCACGAGATGAATCCATACACTGAGGTTGTGTTTGTGAAATCTGCCCATACTTTTAGTGGTTTTTGAACAAAACCTCATGTCCCTATCAAACTAGATTGGGAGAGTGTGCATTGTTGAGGGTATAAGGGGATGGGAATTCAAGAATTCTGTTATTGCCATTGAGAGCAGTAATTGATGCATTGCATAGTAGAAATGAGTTTAGCAGCTCTATGAATCCAGTGAACAATGAGGGGTCTGATCTCCGACTAGACCTCAATAAAGTTAGATTGATGTATTTGAAATATGATGTTGGCACAATAGATAGTTGTTGAATAATGCTGAACATGTGCTTGCTAAGAACATTCTGTAGCCAATTGAGGACTTTGTTTAATTATGATTTTCATAACCTGTGAAGGAGTTAGAGGGATTGTTGCTATGTTAGTGATCTAGGAGTAAACAAAGGATCTTCTGTTTGGTGTTGAAGGAAAATATATGTACTGTTGTATTCACAGTTCAGTCACAGCTTCTTTTGGTCACAATGGATCTAAATTTTGATCTCCTGTGGTAGCTGAAGTACCATATTATAAGTTCTTATGAGGTTCAAGTTCCCCTAGCGGGATCTAGAAGTAATTTTACAAACTTCCTACTCACTTAACTTGCACATCCTAATTCCAAATTTGCATTTGTAAATTGGAATTGGTGAAACATATTTTGTGCATGTTCTATGTTTTTCTCCCCCAAATAGTTCATGGAATTTCCAGACAGAAGGATTTTCAATTTTTATCTTGATCAATCATTGTCCCTTTTTGGGTTCAAATGCACAAGCAACAAGATTGTTGGCATGGTTTAGGGTTCATGGCTCTATATGGCAGAATCAGCCTTTGAAGATCGGATTGTAGATTTTAAAGAGGACTTGCGGCTGAGTGACATAGAGTTCTTTCACTTCATTATCAACAACATTATGTATAATACCCATGATGTTGCCCATTAGATCAACCAATGATATTGATCTGTTTCCATTGAATGGTAAATTGAAGGCAGAAATCTTAATTGCAACCCATAACCACAAAATTTACACAAGCCAAGTTAGTTGTGCCCACATAACAATTTTTCAAAATTTTGCAAGCAAATCAAACAGCATTCTACAATATTAGCATACAACATGTAAATAAGACTTTTAGAAATGAATGAATGAAAACTCCAGCATTTGCAACTTCACACCATCTTTAATTGTTCTATTTTCCACCCCAATGTTCCCTGCTATCAGACCTAGGGTGGATCCAAATAGAACCTCAAGTTATAACAAAACTTTTGCAAGGAATCAAGTGTCTTAAAAAGCAATGCATAATATATTCATTTGGTTTTACCGACTAGAAAAAACACTTCAAAACTGCTGACAGTACTATCAAAAACATATAAATCCATGTATAGCTCATCCATATCTTACAATCTCACATGAGCATTATGATTTGAACTTGCTGTGTACAGTGTACACCTCAATAAATTCACCAAACCAGTGAATTCAAGGAACTAGGTCTACCTTAAAAAGATCAACTGTAAATAGGACTGAGCAAGTCTGGGTCTACAATTAAATGCATAAACCTAAACTGAACCACTTTGTAACTGGTGCAAAGCCCATTTCAAAACAGAAAAAGTAGACAGGTTGAAGTCATCGAATTCCACTCTCTGAAAAATTGCTTCAACTTTAGTTGCTGAGGATAGAAAATTGGTCTAAGGACTTTTCTGGATCATATTGACTTTCATGCCATTTGCCATGTATAAGATCAGCATCATGGAGTAGTTAAGGTTTTGGCCTTTTGCCAACTCAAAATTGAAGAACTGCAGAAGAAGAATTGTTGTCATCTTCATCTGCACATATGCAGAATCCTTCCCTATACACATCCTTGGACCAGCCTGTTTTGTTCATCAATCCAAGCAAGACTGTCATGAGATCCTTTGAACACAAAAATCCTCTAATAAGATCTGTTTCCATTGAAGTCCACAATCAGGTCAATCAATTTTTCAAGGTCATAAACTATAGCTTTAGTAGTTACTATACATATATTTAGCAAATAAGAATTACCTCGTTCAAAACCTCATGAACCCTGTTGATGGGTTTAGGGTTTAGGGTCATGGGATAGAACCTGACCTGGAATGCAGTAAGCTTAAATGGAGATGGTGGTTGAAATATGCCACCCTTCAACCAGCGCTCAGGCTTGAATTCAAACACATCAGCACCCCATAGACATTCCAACCGGCCCATCGCATATGGCGAAAAACTAACAAAATTTCCCCCTTTGATGACCATGCCATCTGGGAATACATCATCATTTTTTGCTTGTTTGGTCTCCTGTAATTTGCAAACCCAGGAACACATGTTATGTGTACACTATCCCATTATAACACAAGATACAAACCTGGCCCAACAATGTCATACTACTGCCCAATACACACACTTGGCCCAGTTTAATCGATCTATTGTAATCTCACTTCAGTGTGAAGCTATGCTATGGGTGGAGAAGTTTACCAAAGGAACAGCAGGATAGAGCCGGAGGGCCTCTGTTAGGGCTGCATGCAGATAATGCATTTTGGTGAGGCTTTGGTAGGTCAGTCTCTGTGCAAACCCTTGATAGTCTTTTCCATTGCCATTCAAATTATTTTTTGGGTCATTTTGGGTTGATTCCTGCTCACTATGGAGGACTTGAGAAACCTCAGCCAGAATGTTTTTCACAATCTCTGGGTGTTTGCAAAGCTCAGAAAAGAACCATGAGAGTGTAACAGCAGTTGTGTCACGTCCTGCTATAATAAAATTGATGCACACATCCCGGAGTCTCTTTTTGTCACCAACCTCCCCGTCACAAGCCACATCTTTCATCATAAATCTTGACAGTAAGTCATTTCTAACCTGCAGGAAATACATACAGGAATGAGATAAAACATTCCTTGTTCCACCTGCTACAAGGCTGGATAGCCTGATCAAGGCTTCTGAGGAAGATCACATGAGTTTGTCATACAGAGGAAGCTCTGATTACCTCACTTTGGCCGAGTGCCTTAGCAGCATTCATATCAGCACGTCGGGTTTCAATAATATTGTACAAAAAAGAATCCAAAACATGAATCTTTTTCCGCAGCTGAGCCTCTGCACCAATGTTCAGTGCCCTTTTGACCTTCCAGAATGTATCAATGTAGCGTCGAATGATAAGGCGACTACATTCATCAAAGGCTTTTGCAAATGGCACCTCCTGGAGCAATGGTGATAAGGATCCCACGTTGACACCAAACCCAATCTTGCAAATTGTGTCCAGTGTCAATCTCATGAACAAATCCTGCATCCCAAGCAATCTTGAACAAGTAGTCAGTTTGGGCAAACCTCATGTGCCTTTGAAGAAACTGTCCTTGGTCTTAAGAACAGACAATATACCTGGAGGTCTACAGTTTGATGGTTCTTAGCAGCAATGGAAAGGACTTGGACCAGCTTCAAGGCTTCACTGCGGTAGACATGCACACTGAAGTCCCTTAACTTTGATGAGGCAAACTCTGCTGTGGCCACTTTCCTTTGATGCTTCCATTCCTCACCATCCACATTGAAGATCCCATGCCCTACCCAATCCTCAAACCGCTCCTGAATCAACTTCCCCTACACATGTATCCATGCAACATGGTTCAATATTCATAGCAGCATAGCCCCTGTATCCACACAGCATTTTTCAATGTCCAAGTTAAGTTGTCCATGGACCTTTACACCTAATGCCCAAAACCAATTTATTGAGGGACCTTGGGTTCAATAAATCTGCATGCAAGTCACCCCCAAAAGTGATAATCTGCCTGAGAAAACTGTCACAATTACTGGCTCTTGGAGGAGGAGACATGTAGGAGCAAGACTTTCCCATGTGCCCAAATACCGTGTTAACCCCCGTTCCCAGAAATAAAGCTGATTGGCAGTGTAGTGAAACATGAAATTTGCAATTGAGAAATCAATATAGAGTTCTTATTTCATTCCTTATGTTAGGGCCATCATTAGTACCACTACAAAGTTCTCTGGTAAGGTGCTCCAGCTCTCGAAAAAGGTGTAATCTGGTGTGATCTTTTGACCATAATGACTCATTTGCTATTTCCATAACATACCCTTGGCAAAAGTATGTGAGCTCATTCATCCAGAGTGTCAGGATCCCTAGTGTCTGGAGATGATGGGGATGTGAAGGGGCTGGGAACTTTGATGAAAATTACTGACCCAATCCACACCCTCTAGGCATCAAATCCACCCTCACCACCTGCATACTCTGGACCCACTCCATACAAACATTTTGTATAATGCACAAAAGATTTTCAACAGGCAGAGAAAGGCCCAGTTTGCCAATGGATTTGAGCAAAACATCCCACACTACCCAGTCTTCTCCAAATGTCTCCCAAGGAATTGCAGCATACACAACCTGGCCTAGCAAGGAAAGCATTTTCTGATCTAAAGCATTTTCAGTCGCTGGTCGGGAGCCACTGAAAACGACGGGAAATTGGAAAACTACAGGCACAAGCATGGATTTAGGAAGAGCAGTGAAGAGAGAATGGATTCATGGGAAACATCAATGAGAGCATGAATGAATGGGGGGGATACAGTTGTGGTGAAGGAGGAAGTTAGTAGTCATAAGAACCTTTGGGTAGTTGTCGAAGTTGGTTTTGAGAATCCATTCCACATTGGCAGGGTTTGCTGTGAAAGTGTTGTTGATGTGCATCATGGGCACGGAGTAGGTCAAGAGGCTCTTGAAGTAGTGCAGCAGCCAGTCATGCAGCACATCGAAATGTGCCGCCTGCTCCAAGATGCAGCCAAGAACTGGCCAGGTCTTGGGTCCTAGGTAGTGACGCTGCTTCATTCTATGCAGCATCACCCACCATGCCACTGCTACTAGAGTCGTCAACACCCATATCACGCTCGCAGGCACTGCCGCTGCTACTTGATGATCCCCCATGAAAAGATTTCCTACCAGGAGCTGAGATTCTGCTGTTGTTATCACTTTCCAGCTCTTGGATCTCCACGTGTCTGAAGATAGATGATGTCTACAGATTCTCCAAGCCTCTGCAGTGTTGTTGTTACATCACTACGGTGATACACGCGGCGGAGATGGTTGCTGCATTGGCAGACTTTAGCTCAAAGCTAAAAGATGACGACACTGCAAAGACTCCAAGACAACAATAAGAGCTGCTGGAATCAATAACAGTTATACCTTCAGGCTTGAATCTCCGAGCTAGCTGCAAGAGGAGTTATGTGAAAACAAATGGGAAGCAGCTAGAGTTCACTTCTACACTGGGCAAATGCGAATAGTGTCAAATACTGCAGGTCTTCTACGCGTGAGCTGGCAACGCCTTTAGATATTTTGGTGAAAAATGTTATAAGCAGCTGTGCTTGGACACTGGCAAAATGCGAACAGTGCCAATGCTTGGAGGATTGGGTAGACCAGCAACGCAACAATGAGCTCACATATCAGTCAACACGATCTTCTGGAGAAACGCAGCTGAGCAGAACAACAATAGAACCAGAATAGAAACGAAACAATAGTACGAAGATAGAATTGTGAAAATCGAGTAGACAAAAATATGATATCTTCGCCGCAGCAGAAAGATTTAGAGCTCCACGGATCATCACGATTGACCCACCTTCCTTGCAACTCCTGTACGAAACTACCTGAGTCAGCAGAAAATTGAGGGCAGTAAAGCGCAGTGGCGGAAGCAAAAACGCGGAACACGACTACGCATGAACAACAAAGAGTAGTCAAGAGTAACATCGAGTACCCGCAATAAAAACCACTTAATTGCACAACAGATAACAGACAAAGAGTACATGGTAGTGCCAGTCAACAAAATCCTCAAAAAATCGTCAATCGCCTCTAACCTTCTTAACTCCTACGCGTCTATCATCAATGCACATTGCCGCCACTATTCACATACCATTTGCTTGTTATAAACTCGTTTATCTCAGTTCCAATGCTCTGCAATGGATCGAATTTAATCCGAATCTATAGCTGCATTAGTTACTGGAATTTATTTTTCGTACTCGGGATGAAGAAAAATGGTCTCAATTCTCGGTAGTTTTTAGATTGCGTATGATTGCTCGAAATCATACAAGTAAAATTATTAAGTCATCATTCCCAGAAGACTGTACCTGCAGCACCAACTGCATCAGCTGGCACTAGGGCTGCTCTATTCCAACATACGCACAACAGAGTATTGTTATGGGGAAACAAGATTCAATACTTCTTCTCTGAAACCTTCAGCAGTTTACTTTTTCAGGTACACATGAGAGAGAATCTGTAGCTGGTAATCAATAAGATTTATCAATTTTTTTCAGGAGATTCTTAGCGTCATACTGCTAAGAGACTTGTACCTTTTCTGAAAACTTCAGCACTTTCCATTATTGGGTACACATGAGAGAGATTCTGTAGCTGGAAATCAATGAGATTTATCAACTTTTTTCAGGAGATTCTTAGCGTCATACTACAAGACTTGTACTCTGGAATCACCTGCCAAACAAGTTTTTGTGTACCCCCCCCCCAATCAACCACTTGTACTCTGGGTAATTTTACTGTCACAGACAACTTTGCAGTTGGAAACATCTTTACACATAACTGAGCTTCTTGGACAAGAGAAAGGATATGCACAACAGCAACAAGAGACGCCAGAGATCATTCAACAGAGTGTATAGTAGTACACTGTACTAATACTCAATGATCAACAATCACTGAAGCATACTATATTATAAAACATCCACTGCTTCTACTCAGATTGCAGTCAAGCATATATTTCTAGGAACTGGCAGGACAGTATTGTACAGCCTATCTTCTCAAATACTTGTGAGTTGCAAATGCCTACCAGACTTGCCATATCTTTGATGAACCACTGCAAACTACCGTATGAAGGAAAGCAGTTGCCCACCCAGTCACCATGTACCAAGACAGGAATCACCCTGAAGGTAGAATCTCACAAGTTAATTTGCACAATATGGACTTCTTCTACCTAGAGAGAATCCCTTCATGACCTTCCTTCAAAGAAGTGAACAAGCCACCAACAAAGTCAAGTTCAAATGCACCACAACATAGGCAAGCCTGTAAAGTGAAGAGAAACCAATAATGTATGCAAACCTCAAGACATTATGCACACAGGAAGGTACATCATACCTTCAGGCCCTATAACAAAGACACCCTGTGAACTATCTGGTTGCCGAAGAACTGGACATATTCCTTGAACCTGGAACAAGTACCGGACTTGCTCTGATCCCTTTTCCCAGCAACAGTTGACTACAAATTTTGCAGCCACCCAGTAGGACAGCCCAGAAGGGGCTTCCCACTAGCATCAAACAATGAGGAAATGCAGGATATGCCCAAGACTTGTTTCTGTGATAAGCTAAAGCTACAGACATCACAACCTGATACATTATGTGCGAGCCCTCTTATTGCTGCAAGAGGGACACTTGTACTGCTTTATGTGTTCAGCTCTTGCAGGTGTGATTTTGACACACTTCCCATGAAACCACTTCTCACAAATGTCACACCCTATCCAAAACTCATCAGCAGTATAGTTCCCTCCACAGCTTCCACAGTAGGTATCACCATGCTCCTCCTCATCCTCATCATCAAGATTGTCTTCTTCATCCTTAGGAGGAGGGGGAGGTGGCTTTGAGAGTTTGGACTGTTGTTCAGGCGCATGCTGCTGAATTTACACACAACAACACTGGACTTCAGAATGTGGAGGAGACCAACAGAGTATTTAATAGGATGAGTTTATTTTGGTTTCAGATCCTATAACAAATCAAAGAATAACATAAGGAAAAAGGGATATCCCACCCTAAGAAACAAGACAGAGTGAGGATAGTTTGAAGATTGAATGACAGCATGAGTCACATGCATGTGCTGATGTCAACAGCAACATCTATGGCAGTGACCAGCTACCGCCACATCCCTACTGACTTCATTGCCTCCCAGCAGTGGGTGGAGGAGGACGCTGCCTTAAAATAACCAATATAATAAGTTTTTCTCACAAGACCAGAAGCCATCATGCTGGTGAGCTCAAAAGAACATAAAGAGAGGAGCAACCAAAGAAACCAGGAATGAAGAGGAACAAAGAGAAAATTAAAGCCAAGGAAGAAACCTTGAGTGAAGAGTAAGAGAAGAGAGAAAAAACATGGAGAACTTTCAGAGGATAATCTTTTGAGAACACACTGGGCTTCTGAAAACTCCCCACTCATGAATCAGAAGCACCGAACATAATCAATTTGAAATTCTAAAGACAGAAAAATCAAACAGTAATCTTTCCTTGTTAGGCAAACCTCCAGTTCTTTAAAATAGAGACCTTGACGAGTAACATTTTCCCTTCAGGAGAAAATTTAAGCTTGCCATCTTAGCTATCAAAAACTCAACAGAAGAGAATGCCTCACCACTTTTCCTGTAGCCTTGGATTTGTTCCCAGCAGTGTTGTTCACAACAGGTTTTTCCTTCACAGGCTTCTTTCCAGTCACAACATCAAATACAGTTGGTAGTTCATTAATCATGTTGAAGAGTCGCTTCCTGTTTCAATGCCACATGGAGTCTGCTGTGAGAAAAATGGCATAACAGACAGTTGTTGTCTGCCAGATCATACTCTCTCCAACAATGTGGTTCACCCATAAGAATCACTTATGCAAACGAGCTCAAGGTTCATCATTTTAATAGAAAGGAATACTAACACCCCAATTTGTTCATAGTACTAATGTGTGCTTATTGATCCTTCTTGAGCTTGATACTCTCTGGTCTCATGCCTTAGCAGAAGCACTATCACTTCAAGGCCATTCCTTGAACATCCCTAAATTGCACAGTACACATTACTTCACACCTGTTACATTACAAATGAAGGAGACATTGATAACAGAGCACAAGAGCTGGGCAACACCACTGAATTACCTCTCATTTTTGTCAAACCGAGCACCATAGTAGAATGCAACGGCTAGAAGCCAGGCATCACTGTGCACTGCAACTAAAGACAACCAATCCTTGCGTTGCATGCCATCTCTTGCAAAGTTGATCCCCAGTGCAGGTTCAGGAAGCTCTGGAGGGACTTCCTCTGCTGGTAGGTTTACCTCCCAAGTTTCATCAGAAAAGCCATACAGACACAAGTTCTCCTTCTCTGCAAGTTCCAGTTCGAATTTTAAAATACCACATCAAAGACAGCATGGTATCACTACACCTGTAAAGGTATTTCCACTACCATGTCTTGTGCAAGTATGTTTCCAACAATATGCTACTTGAATGCCACCTTATTCAACAGCTTGGAAGCCATTTATAGGGCATCCTGTCGTGCAACATACAGAAAATTGGACCATGTTTCTTGAAATTCATCGCTTGTCATGACCAGAGTGCTTAGAGGAACATTCTCCTTTTCTACAAACGTCCAAGCACCATCCCTACAAAGTCTTTCAAGCACCATGGCTTCAAAGACTTTAAGTACTGATGGTCCTCGTTTAGTGCTTTCAGCTCTTACACTACTAGCAAGAACCTCTGCATTCTCTTACAAACTCTGTACAGCGCCCTACTATAAGCCCTCGTCGCCGCAGTGAAGCAACTAGTGCAAAAACTAAACGCGTAAGACTTCAAACCCTACTGGACACCAGAAAAAACAGCAAAGAAATAGAAAATAACCCTTCGAGACATATGTGCCGAGAATCAATCTTACCTGGATCGCACTGCCGGTAAAATTCTTCGACATCTGCGGCCACAAGAAGAAGACAAAGTAAGGAGGAAGGCCATGGCACTTTATGCAGAAATAGGTCATTGTGGTCCACAATGACCTAGAGACAGTGTGTTGAAGGCTTGGTTGTAATCTGCAAGAAAAGCAAAGCAGAATAGACATGCAGACTTTGCGAGTCGCAAAAATCACGCGAAATGTCATCACCCCACGCAAGCTTTACCGACATTTACACTGGCTATTTAGCAGCTAAAGTCTGCAGCAACGAACTATAAACAGAAAAATCGAAGCCTACTCCAGCATTACCAGAGGTCAGCGCCTTCAGCATCCCCGCTCGGCGACCCTTGAAATCCTTGAAGACTTCCTCAACGGTTCGAGGATTAGTCGACACGGAAGCCCCTTCCATGGTTTCCGACAAAGCGTCGCCCCGTATAACGTCAACCAAAATAACGGAAATGTGGAAAACAACGGAAAACCTGCACCGTCGTCCCCGCGCCCCACTTCTTTTCCCAAATCTGCCACCAAACGAACTACCAAATTTCAGACGCCAAGTTGGTGACTCGAAAAGTAGGGAAGCAGATCTGGGTAGCCGCAGGCTGAAGACGCATACAAAAGCTCCCTGCGACTCCGCATCATGAGGAAAAGTATGACGGAAGCTAAGCTTGAAACCCCACCGATCTGCAAAGGAACAAGAGCCGAAGAAGACGAGAAGGAAACCGCGGCGCTTAGTTTGGTGAGAAGATTGCCACGGCTGCTGATGGCCCAAGCTCTTGTTCCGAAGCCGTGGCAATCTAGAATCGGAACAGAGACGATGGGGAAGGCAGTGTACCGCTCTGCCACTTCACCGCTCAGAGTCTTTACCACCCTGCGGCTTTACGGCTTAAAACGGTCATTTCCACCCTGCAAAGTGGGGGCGGGAATTACAGTCCTGCGATGGTGGGCTAAATGTCGGAGTTGCGAGAGGTCGTGGGTTCAAAGTTGGAAAGAGTTTGTGGGTGGTTATGTGACGTGGAGCAAATGCTATATGAAAAGGGTTTATGGCAAAGATAACATCAACTTTCAGGTGTTGGCTTTTGATCATCGTGAGGGGGGGGGATGGATGCATTGTCTGCAATGTGCATTATAGGTGTGATGAATAAAGGTTACATAAATGCTTTAAGAAGATGTTCTTCTATTTTGGGATTGTCATGGTGCCTTGAATATTGTTGGTCAGGAGCATGGCAAAGGAGCTAGAATGGCAGGAAATAAAGATGGATACAAGGGTAAGAGGAGAGAGACAGTGCCCTTCAACACCATGGAGATGAACTAAGTTCCACACAGTGTTGAAATGTGGTTGTTGTTAGTAGTAGCATAATGTGTGATAAGTTGCAGAGCAAAGGAGATGGCCTTCTTGTCACAAATGTGTTTTTTACAAGTGTGGAAGCTCTGTTAGGTCACTGAGAAATTTTCGCTCCGCATTGGTGATAATTAACATTTAAATCATGTTAAATTAGGGTGGGAAGGGAGATATGATGAAGATCCATAGAGAAAAGGTAATCTAATATGAGAAAATGACATGAGATGACGAGAAGTAAAATTGCATTAGCCTTTGGGAAGTCAAAATTGAAAGATTAGAGTTTTTTCATGAAATTATGAAATTGGTGTTTTGAAGAATCAACCATGGGATGCAACTATAATATACCATATATGTTGGGAAATGGACTGTTTTCAACATTGGATAGAGGGAAAACCAAACGTCAAAAGGATTTTCTTGTAGCCCTAAGATAGAAAAACATTATAATGTACATATCATGAGAACGAACCAGGGAAGAGCATTGCAATTTAATGTCTATCTGGGATTCTAAGTGACTTATGGGAAATAACCAATGTTCAGCAGTTTTCACTGGGACCTCAATTGTTAGATTTGTTCTTAAACCAGTTCTCACAATGAGAATTGACTTGTTTAACATTTCGTGATAATCAGTTTGAATTTCAAACTGGGTGAAAACTAGGTTATTGAGAATCAATTCCTTCTTTTTTTTTAATTTGAAGAGAATCGGGCTAGTTCTATGAGATAATTAGAATTTAGTTATCAGGTTAGTAGTTAGACAAGGTTAGTTTAAAGTTTATGTTAATAATTAGATTAGGTTAATCGTTAGGCAAGAAGCCAAGCAACACCCATTAATATTAAAATTCTTTTGAGGTTGGTCATTTTTAATCATGAATAAGAGTTTCAATTTATTTCACATTGATCATTTGTGTTGTTCTCTTGCGTTGTTTTTTTGTGTTGTTCTTTCATGCTATTTTGTTATGTTATTAGTTTTGTTGTTAGTTCATTGCATTGTTGGTATTACTATTAGTTTGTCATATAGTTGATGTTGGTTTATTACATTGTTGGTGTTATTGACGGTTCATCGCATTGTAATTTGCTTGTTATTTGTCATGTTGATGATGGCGTTGGTTCATTGTGTTGCTAGTGTTGTTATTGGTTTGTTCGAATATTGGTGCTACTTGTGTTTCATCATGTTACTTGTGTTGTTGGTTCATCATGTTATTGGTGTTGGTAATCTATTGTGATGTCATTAATACGCACCTAAACCATTCTCCCTATGTTGTTGTTTTTTTTTTTGTTAATAATTGTTACTTCCATTGAATGTGCGTTGATAAATACTACTGCCATTGCCATCGCTCTACAAGTGGTAAATTGGTGCTCCATTATGTTGTTGTACACCTCCCGTTACCAAGTACCCTCCATCACCATTTACCCCCTCTAATGTTATTGTTATTCCATCATGTTGATGGTGTTGCTACTAGTTCAATTATGTTGCATGTGCCACAATGAAGTACTACCCTTGCCCATTGCCTTGTGTAGGTTGGTGGAGCTCTTCTATGATCGGAAATAAAGGGAAAAACAATTTGAAAGTTTCAAATTGTTTGTTTTTTATTATAATTTTTTTTTTGTCTTTTTTTCCTTTTTTTTAAGGATTTTTTAAGAAATTCAACATTAACAAAACCATATTTTATTTACAATGCTTACAAAAAAGGTTGAATTTTTTTTTGAATAATTTGTAAATATTTTTGTAAATGCTTACATTTTAGGTTATAGGGAAAGTTCGATTCTTTTGGTTTATCATACATTTGTTTGGGTTTTTTTCCCTCTTAGAGTTGTATTCTTGTGAAAATTGAAAATGGCCTCATCTTTTAAAAATGAAAATATGATAAGTGAAAAGACTTGTAAAGTATTCATGAATGATGTGATGGAGGAAGAATGTTTATAAGACTATGAAATAAACCCTAATTTCCAAATTTAAAAAAACCAAAATCTATAAAATGAAAAAAATAAAATAAAATAGTATGTTCCAAAAACAATTTGAAAGTCACATGGTAAAAAAAAAATGTTTAGTTGTTTTTTACATGAATAATAACAAGGATGTTGATGTGAACTACCCTCAAATCATCAGATGTATTCTTTGTTATAATAATCAAGTCTTGTTTTGTAACCCTAAAATTCAAACAAATAAAGGTATAATCATATACAATATAACAAATGGAAGAACATCATTGGAAAACCATGTGAATGTAGACCATTTTATGAAGAATAAGTAAATAGTCCATTGAAAGGAAAAATGGAAAAATATTTTACTATAAAACAATCAAACCCATCTAACAATGTAATTGTTAAATTTTTTTCTACCAAAGATCTTTTTTAGAAAGATCATATGCAACAAAAAAATCTTGAAAATATGGGTTGGTTGATTGTTAAAAATCATCTACCCATGAAATTTGTGGAAGTTTATGGATGAAGCACCTATGTTTGCATTTGTGTCCAAGACTTATTTTTCCTTCCATAAAATAGTTTTCAGAAGAAATGTTCCTTATGTTGGTGGAAATAATTAAACAATTATATGTTTTACCAACTTTGGTCAAATGTAATTATGCAAGAGCAAGTTTTGATCTTTGGATATCAAAAGGTGCCCATAAACATATTTGGCCTTGTGATTAGCTATTTGGGAACTAATTGGTAGCCAAAACATGTTATAATTAATTTTTTTGTTGTTATACATACATTTGGGAAGCCAGAAACTTGATTTAATTATTTAAAAATATAACTTGAAAAATTATTTATTTATGTGAAAATTGAGGGTTCTAATTTTAACACGATGATTATTGCATTAAATGCATTTGTAAGTTGTGACATTTTAGGTCTGGAGGAAAGTTATCAAGGCTTTGCTTTGGGTGTGCATTTTCCAAGTTTAGTTATAACAAAAGAGGAATTGAGTTGGGCTTGGTTCCATTTTTAGAACCAAGCCCAAGTTCGACTCATTTTTTAGTTTCCATCTTAAACTCTAATGGAACTCGAGGTTTTATTTTTAGCAATTGAGCTACTATTAATGCCGAAAGTAGTTCAACATCCTTCTAAAATTTAAGCTTGAGCTTGAACTTGGATTCAAGCTCAAATCTTGTTTAGGTCAATCTTGGATTCAAACTCAAATCTTGTTGAATTGGAATCCTAATTCGAGCTCAATTTTTTATAACTTTGACAAAACAAAAAAAAATTAAGTTGGGAAGATTTCATACCTTGAAATTGTGTCTTTGTTGTTGTGGTGTGTTCAAAATTTGGGATCTCTTAGCCTTCTCTTTTTTCTTGCACAAATAATTCGACAAAAATAAAAGTTTTAACAATGAACATTATATATATATATATATTTATTTATTTATTTATTTATTTATTTATGTTTGGACTTAAGTCCTAACACTATTTTTCCTTGGTCCCTAAAAATAATAAAATGAATAAATATTTTTAAAAACATGTGGCTCCTTTGGGTGTATTCATGATCAGGTCATCCAAAAGGACTATCACATTCAAAGAATTCATGGGGTCATGTATTTCCATACATTTTTAGGATTCAAAATGTTGATTATTTGTTCTATTTCAAGATGGTCTTTTTAAAAATACCTTCACATGATTTGAAATTTGTGAGCCAATCACAAAAGTGATTTAAATATAATGTCCATTTGAATCATGATACAAAAAATACATGACTAATAACATTAGTAGTACAAGGATTTAGGACATTAAAGGATTAACAAATGTAGATAAATGGTGGTTTTATTTAACTCACAAAATGAATAAAAAGGATGGTACATAAGGCCTTCATTAAATGGATTGATAGATCAAATGCTTGGAAGAAAAGGACTCCTTGATGTTAGAACTTTTCAGGAAAGTTAGCCATTAAGGATAGAACAATGAAAATACATCATTTAAAGGTTTTAAAGGGCTTTTATTGCTTCAAATCATTAATGCTACTACCCCATGTAAAATAAATGTAAAAAACATATTTCTAGGGTATAACATTTTAGAAAATAGGAATTACACAACACCAAGACTTTGGTCATGGATTCCAAGTCATGGGATCATGTTATGGCGAAAAGTGTATTCTATTGGATTAATCATAGTCGTTGATTTCAAGATTATGTTCATCTTATGGACCAATTACTATTCACAAAAATTGTTTTTTTGGTGTTGACAAGGTTCACATGCCCCAAATGGGGTTCTTTTTTGTTTTATGTGTAGTCACCGTTGGGAAGGACAATGAAACACATGTCGTTGCTCAAACTTTGGAAGACACATTGGTGGTGATGAACATGTTGTGTTGTGCACAAGTTTTACAACAAATCAAAGCTTCTTTAAATCATGATATCTTTTGTAATTATGAGCTACACATTATGTACAACATCAACACTAACCTTAGTATTAAACTATTTTGACTTTTCACACTATTCGTGAAACCAATGGTCTTGAAAATATTTGGGTTTGGGCAAGGAGATGAGGAGAATTGACATTGTGAAGGATATTAACAGTTTGTCGATCACTAGAAACACATATCATGCAAAAAAATGTTGCAACACAGCCACCTCATTTTGAGATAGAACCTTTGCCTGAATACTACATTGATCGTCCAAATATTGAAGACCTCATTGTGTATGAGGTTCCCACAAGAATGCATCCTTGGGGTGTCAACTTCATTCTTGTTACTCCAAAAATTTGAAGTTGCAATTTCAAGGATTTCTCCTTGTGTGTTAGAAAAGTAAATTGGATGTTGCATACCTATGTTGTTATTGGAGGTTGGTGGATTTTGGCAACATTGGATGGGTAAAAATTGTCCAAGATTGATCAAGTATTTGCTTTCGTCTTCCTTTGCTTATTTTGATCCTTATTTATTACTTGTGATGGCAATGATGTTAAAGAAAAAACTTGGAATGGTTGATGGCTGACATACATTAGGTCTTACACTTGGGAGATTTATGAAATTACTTTTTATTTGCAAGTGTTTAGTCATGTGTATTGTTGTACACCTTGAAGTATGTTTTTGAATTTTAAATTAGATTATTTCATAAATTTTTAGCAAACAAACAAAAATAGAAACCAAGTATTAAGTTTGTTGGTTTAGGTTAACTTGAACAAGTGGGGATCTCTAGATGTTCTTTTGTTGTAACCCTAGTATTTGTATATCAGCTTTATTCATATGAAGATATGTTCATATGTAGCCATTCCAAGCTACAATTTTGTGATAAGTTAGGTTTTGATAACTTTGAAATAGTTCACAACATCTTTGTGCAAGGTGTTGATTGTCATTAGGTTTTGGAAGATTTATGGGTGTTATTGGTTGAATTGTTTACACCCTACAATTTAGAACCATAATGTGTGTGTTCTCTAATATGTATGTTCTTTGATGTTAAATGATAAAGAAAACAAGCTAAGAAGGTTAGAATCAGCATTGATATTTTTTACATGTAAAATCAATAGTTCTTATTTGCATTTATGCATGATCTATGGGTACTAAATCTCTAGTTGCAAATGTTCAATAACATGCACTGTGGTCATTCTTCTTCCAATCAATTCAATTCCAATTATTGAAAATGAGTTGTCGCAACCCTAACCTTGGGTTCGTGACCAAGGAAAGGGCTTGCAAAGGTGCGGGACAAGAATGAAGCTTGGGAATTTAATAAAGTGTGAGGGAATGAACCCTCACACTCCCAAATGAGCTCCCACTTTGGAAGTTGGACTCTCGATGGACTCCTAAATCTTTAGAGGGTGACTATAGGGGTCAAGACTCACTAGATTGAAAAGTTTCTTATATCATTTGAAAGCTCTTGAAATTTAAATGTCTAAAATGAGCTCACATGACCCATTTGTGCACTTAAAACATAATTCATGACCAAAAGAAGGGTCAGGAGTCAAATTGCCAATTTGACTCCCAACCACTAAAAGTCAGGAATCGCCCTGATTTCCTTGTGCGCAAGTGGCATGCCACATAACGTTGGAAAGATCTCAACGAAAGCTACAACTTTGTTTCAAACCTCGTTTCAATCAGAGGTTTGAACACAAAGTTATGGGCCTCCAAAGTTGCGGGAGCCCCAATTTTGGGAATTTCGGGACTCCAACTTGGGAGTCCCAAGACAAAATGACATTTGAGTGTTAATCTTGTGGCCAAACACAAAGAATACTATAAGGGGGAAGGTAGTGGATTCCCCCAAGTCCAAGTTGTGGTGAGTCTTGTGAGTTTGTGTTTGCCCGTGGCTCATCCATGCAACAAAAATGTTTCAACTATGCACTAACCAACTTGTTGTTTGGTTTGTGCAGGTCCATGTGAGTAATTGAATTGCTTGTCACTCTTCCTAGTCCCCATCCTGAAGCTCCAACACGCCCCTCTACCCCCGAAGTGTTGTGAGCTAGGGAGCATATCCCAACTCTTCATTCTTCCATTGTGTTCACCTTGGACTCCCATTTAAGTCTATTAAGGAGCTTGGGAGTGCATCAATGGTGAACCAACATATTGTACAAAAACAAAATTGAGAATGAAAATTTAATATATATGTATTATTGTTCTTACTATAAAAAATTTAAATTGTTTTGTGATTAATGTAAAAGATGGATTTAAAAAATGTTTAAATTATAATTGATTCCAACAAATAATTTATGCACATATTTCTTTCTAGTGAGTCTTCCTAATTAATGTAGTTCAATATTTTTGTTTATATTACTTCACTGCAATGTTTATGTTTTTATTTTATTTTATGCAATTTGAAATTTGTATCAAATGATTGTTTTCTTTCAGATTATTTTCAATAAATTGTTGGTGGCCACAAGGTGTTTTCTTTGTCAGTCTCACATGAATTCTTCAACTTATAGATCTTTTTATATGAAGACGAACCACATATGTTTTTCCATTAACATTTTTTTTCTTAAACATTGAGGTTTAGAAACATATTTCAATGATGAATTCATGTTTATGCTTATAATCTATTGCACCCAAAAAATTGTTAATTCTCAATGTCAATGTGTTATGTTATATCGCGCATTTTCCCATTTGAAATGGGAATGAACGAATCTTTGGAAAAAATATTGACAAGAGGAAAGTGGAAGTGAAAGCTAGAATCAAGAATTTCCTCTCTAATGCTTTCAATTATTTTTACATTGCAATTTGGTTTTGTATGAAACTTGGATGTGCTAGAAGTTTTTCCCATGTTTATTTTAAAATTTTTTTTGGAATGGTTTATTTTGATATGGGAACGTGAACATTGTTCCAACACGTCCAATCAAATTTCTCTTGGATCCTACTATTATTTGAAGGATTTGAAGAAAATGTATTATAATCGTCATGAGCTACCTTATGGCAAAGAAAATCAAACATTACTGATTGATGACAAACCTAGCAAGGCGCTTCAAAATTCGAAATGGAATCGTATTTTCTTGAATCATTAAGGGGATAGATGTTATCACATAACAAGGTGCAATTGTTGGACCTCACATCACCTTTATGGGCAATGTTGCTTGAATTACCAACAGTAGAGATGGT